>Ga0310811_10004723_pt1 | contig 17158 bp, 9 predicted proteins | sample YCmetagenome_FD_207642 | JGI IMG/M metagenome (GOLD analysis project Ga0310811, IMG submission 207642) | Soil microbial communities from experimental microcosm in Duke University, North Carolina, United States - YC | ecosystem: Engineered > Artificial ecosystem > Soil microcosm > Unclassified ...
GACCGGCAATGGCGGCTATGTCAATTCCTCGGCTCTGACGCCTGCGCAATGCGGCGCCGGCAACACCTGCGATACCCTGGGCGGCAACAGCTACACGCTCCCGGCGACGGTTCCGGCGGGCATCAGCTTCAAGGGGCCGGGCGGCCAGATCAGCGCTGGCCAGACGATTGATGCGAACTTCATCACCTCGCAGAATCCCGGCCTGACCACGGTGCAGTTCAGCAATGCGCTGCTGCCGAAATTCCCGCGTCCGATGTTTGAAGAGGGCTATCGCGACCGTTTCAATGGGGTCGCCAGTTTCGAATACCGCCCCACGGACGACCTCCAATTCTATCTGGACGTGATCGGAGGTCTTACCGACAACAATATGAACCGTACCGACTCGACGCTGGGCATCCGCGCCGGCGCCGCCTCGGTGCCGATCGTTCCGGTGGGCTTGCAGATCGATTCCAACAGCTTCATCACCAGCGGCACCATCCTGGGCGGCATTTATGGTGTGGAAGCGCGCCCCTATGTCGAGCATGGCAACTTCTACAGCGTCAATCCCGGCATGTCGTGGCAGGTGACTGACCTGCTGCATGTCGATTTCCAGCTCAATGCCAGCCGCAGCAATTTCTTCCGCGATGCCCCGACCTTCTATGTGGTGACGGCGCCGCCGTCGCAGAATGCCTTTATTCCGGGACCGACGCCGCCCGCCGGCGGCCCGGTATCGACCTACACGCTGCAGGCTCCCACACCGGTTACCACGTCGAATATCGACATCAACAATCCGGCCAACTATCAGTGGAACAACGGCCTGGTCCGGTTGCAGGACGAGAAGCACATCACCAAGACGCAGGGCGCCCATCTGGATCTGAAATATGGTGGCGATGAGTTTGCCGTAAAAGTCGGCTTTGCCTATGACGACGCCTTCCGCCAAGTGGTCGGCATCGATCCGGACGCCCAATATCAAGCCATGGTTTGCGGCGACAATCCATCCGTCTTCCTGCCGCCGCCCAACACCGCTCCGCCCTGCCAGGGTCTCACCACCCCGACGCCCAACGGCGCCAACGGCCCCGGCGGCTATCCGGCCTACCCTGGCTACGGCACCGGCTATACCGCCGGCTTCGCGCCTTTGACCTATCGCGGGTCTCTGGTTCCCGCTACTGCCCTCCCCGGCTATCTGAGACCCGGCCCGACCGGTTTTGTGACCATGAACTATGCGGCGATCGAAGCCGCCACCAACTATCGGGCCTTCGACCAGGCGTCGATCAACGCAGTTGGTGTCCCGAATGTCGGCTCCACCGTGAGCTATCCGTTCTCCCTGGGCGCCGGCGACACCGGCGCCGCCTCCGGCGCAGAGGAAGAACGCACGGCCGGCCTCTACGGCATGGTCAGCGGTATCCTGCATCTGGACTCCCGCAATCTGCGATACAGTTTCGGCCTGCGCTGGGTGCAGACCTTGCAGAACATCATTTCCCCGATCCAGCATGGCGATCCGCGCAACGGTGGCGCAGTTCCGCTCAAGGATGGCGGCTTCTATCCGAATTTCTTCACCTTTGTGAATGAAAGGCGGATGTACGATGCCTTCCTGCCGTCGGCGAACTTTGTCTACGAGGTGGCCGACGACTTCCAGGTGCGGGCGTCTGTCTCCCGCACCATGACGCGCCCCAACGTCAACAACATGATCGACTCGGTCAACTTCGGCGATGTGGCGGTGACCAACGCCACCAAGGGCAATCCCCTGCTGAAGCCCTATTTCTCCAACAATATCGATCTGGGCGCCGAACTCTATACCGGCGGCGCGGGCTATATCGGCATCGACGCCTTCCGCAAATCCATCAGCGGGTTCACGATCACGACCAGCTTCCCGCAGACTTTCCCCTATCTGGCGCAATATGGCATCACCTACGGCACCTTGAGTCCGCAACAGCAGGGTGCGCTTGACCTCAAGACCGGCGGCACCGGCGGCAGCAACGCCGCTACGCTGCCGATCATTGTGAGCCAGGCGAACAACGCCCAAGGCCTTCTCACCATCAATGGCATGGAGCTGGATTATTCCCAGCCGTTCGACTTCCTGCTCGAGCAATATGGTCTGCCGGGTTTCGGCATCAATTCCAACGTGACCATCGTCGACCAGAAAAGCAGCGGCACCCTGCCGGCCATTGCCGGTGGCGTGGCGCCGCTGACCTACAATGCGACCGCGTACTACGATCACAATGGCATCCAGCTGCGCTTCACCTACACCTGGAATGACAAATATTATACCACCGGCAACACCGGCGGCATCCTGGGTCTCTGCCTGCCCAACATTTCCGCCCAAAGCGCGGGCTGCACGGCGGGTCCCTATTTCATCACCGCGCCTTATGGCCAGCTGGATATGTCGTCCAGTTACCGGCTGTCCAATCTCATGGGCGATATCCCCGGGGATCCGGAGCTGACCTTCGATGTCCAGAACGTGACCAAGTCGAAACTGCGTACCTATGAGCAGTACACCTACGCGACCAATACCTATTACGATTTTGGTACCGTCTATCTGTTCGGTTTCCGCGCGTCGTTCTAGCGCGGCGGAAAGAAGCTCCCGGTATTCCCCTGGGAGTGCGCAACTAGACCGCCTGGGTCACCGCCCAGGCGGTTCTTTTTTTGGTCAGAGCCGGGGAGCAGCCCCTTGCTCTCAGCGTTCCTCGCGGACGGGCGCGGCCGGCGCTTCGCCAGGCAGGCAATAGGCGACCAGATCGGCGCCGAAGGTACTGCCTTGGGCGCAGACCAGATACTGCTTGCCGCCATGCATGTAGGTCATGGTGGCGCCGGTCTGCACCTTGTCCATGAACACCGCGCCCTTCTGCTCGCCGGTGGCCTTGTCATAGGCGCGCAGCCGCGCGCCCTTGCGGCCTGTCTCGTCGGTGAACAACCCGCAATCGCCGCAGATGATCAGGGTCTTCGTGGTCAGCGTTCCCACGATGCCGGTCTGGCCGGTGCGGGGGATGGTGACGCCTTTGAGCAGGCGATGGTTCTTGATGTGGTCCGGCGTCTCGCCATGCACGATCTGCCATACCAAGGTGCCCTTGCCGAGATCGAGCGCGGTGATGGCGCCATAAGGCGGCTTCATCAACGGAATGCCTTCGATCGAAATCATACCGGGCACGATGGGATCATTCATGCCATCGGGCCTGCGCCCGCCGCGGAAGGGACCGGTCGCGCCCTTCAGGCTGGCGATGCCGCCGAAGGAACCGCCACCTGAGTCGGCGCTGCCCGCCGCCGGCGGCCCGCCCGATGGGACCACCTTGCCGTCCTGGGTCACCCGCGCGCCAATAACCCCAATCTCATTCTTGGCGAACAGATAAAGCATCTTGGTGTCCGGATCGTAGGACGCGCCCGGCCAGTTGATGCCACCCTGCATGCCCGGCATGCACAACGCGCCAAAAAGCTTGTCGCTGACCAGCGGCGGGGGATCGTAAAGCGGACCCATGTGATAGTGGCTGGCGATCTGAAGCGCCCGCGTCTTGATCTCGGGTGTCCAGTCCACCAGATTGTCCGCCGACATGCCCTGATGGGCGAAGGGCGGCGGTGCGCTGGGGATGGGCTGGGTCGGCGAATACCATTCACCCGGTACGTCACCCTTGGCGACCTTCTTTTCCGGAATCGGGAAAACCGGCTGGCCGGTGGTGCGATCCAGGACATAGACGTAACCCTGCTTGGTCGGCTGGGCGATCGCCTTGATGATTTTGCCATTGTGCGGAAGGTCGCAAATGACGCCGGCGCAACAGACGTCGCGGTCCCACAAGCCGTGGTGGATCAGCTGGTAATGCCACTTGCGCAGGCCGGTTTCGATGTCCAGTGCCACCAGACTTTCGCCGAACAGATTGGGACCGGTGCGGGTCGTCCCCGTCGTGTCGGTCTGCGGCAGCTCCACCCCGACATAGACCAGGCCCAGGTCCGGATCCGCCGACATGGGCGCCCAGGAGCCGGTATTGCCGGCGGCTTCCGCCTGGCCCGGCGTGGTCCAGGTTTCGTAGCCGAACTCACCCTTGCGCGGGATGGTGTGGAAGATCCATTTGCGCTTGCCGGTCCGGATATCAAAGCCGCGGATATAGCCTTTGGAATCGAGGGTCGGCGCCGCGCCCACCACGACCGTATCCTTCACTACCAGCGGCGGCGCGTGCAGGCCGATGACGCCTTTGGCGGGATCCATCTCCTGGTCGTCATTCTGGCGCAGGTCTATCCGCCCGCCTTCGCCGAAATGCGGATCGGGAACGCCGGTCTTGGCGTCCAGCGAGAACATGCTGTAACCGCGGGTGACGTAAACGATGCGCTCATTGTTGCCATCGGTCCAATAGCCGACGCCCAGGCCTGGGCCGCCACGCGAACCGATCCGCCGGCCTTCATCGTAGGTGTGCATCCACAAGAGTTCGCCGGTGCCTGCATCCAGGCACACCACATCGCGGCGGAACCCGGCGGCGCAATAGAGCCTGCCTTTGACCACCAGCGGGGTGGATTGGTAGTCAGCGTCCAACCGGGGTCCCAGGGCATTGGTGCTGAAGCGCCAGGCCAGTTCCAGCTTGTTGAAATTCGCCGCATTGATCTGGTCCAGCGGCGAATAGCGCGTGCTGGAAATGTCGTTGGCATAGTGCAGCCAATCGGTATCGGCGGCCGAAGCACCGGCCCGGCCTCCCGGTTGCGTCTTGGCCACGTCTGAGCCCAGTAACGCGAATGCCGACACGGTGGTCAGCAAATCTCTGCGATCAATCATGGACGCCCCAACCATCAAACCCCGGTGCAAGATTTGCGAACTGCGCGCCCCTTTCAAGCTCTTTGATGCGATGTTGCGAGGGCGAAGTATTTGCAATCGCATCCCGCAAACGCGAAGACGGTAAACAGCCCGGCTTGGTTGACAGCCGCGAAGGCAGAGGAGACCCTCGGTGCAAGGATGGCGCAGGACCATCGCGGGCAGGGGATTACGATAATGCGTTCCAGGATGCTTTTGACGGCAGGCTTAACCGCGCTGGCAGTTCCCGCGCTGGCGCAACTGGCGCCGGTGCCGCCGACCCGCCCCGAGCCGCCGCCCACCATCAAGCTTATCGAGCCCGGTCCCGCCGTGGCCGACTGGCCGCAATACAATTATGACCAGCAGCGCACCGGCTGGAACAGGGGCGAGACCCAGCTGTCGCCCAAAACCGTGGGCCGCCTGAGGCCGCTATGGAACACGCAACTGGTCAACAATACGCCGGCGGTGGTCCTGTCGACCCTGACCGCGCCGGTGGTGGCAGCCGGTGTCACCACCCCCAATGGCGCCAGGGACCTGGTCTTCTCCATCGGCATGGACGATGTGTTGTCCGCGGTGGATGCGGCGACGGGCAAGATCGTCTGGCAGAAAAGCTTCCCCAACAGCATCAAGCCGATGCACCCCCCCGTGATCAGCTGCTCCAACACCGAGCAGGCGACACCGGCAATCGACAAGGCCAAGGGCGTCATCTACTTCACCACCAGCGACGGCAAGTTGCGTGGCGCCAAGCTCGGCGACGGCAGCGAGGCGATCCGGCCCACCGATATGGTGCAGCCTTACAGCCGCAACTGGAGCCTCGGCGTGGTGGACGATGTGGTCTACACCACCGCCGCCCGTGGTTGTGGCGGCAGCCCGGCCCAGCCGGTCGAATGGGGCGCCGTGGCGGCCATGGATGTTTCAGACCCCACTCATCCGTCCCTGTCACGCTTCTATACCGGCAAGGGCCGCCCCGCCGGGCCATGGGGAGCGTCGGGCGTCGCCTGGGGACCGCAAGGGGCTTACGTCTCCACGGCCGACGGCCCCAACAATCCGGGCAGCGGCATTTATGGCGACATGGTGCTGGCCGTACGCCCCCATGCCTGGGGGCTCAATGACAGCTTCTCGCCCAGCCACTGGCGTTACGTCCTGGCCCGCGACCTGGATTTCGGCTCGGGCGGGGTGATCCTGTTTCCCTTCGGCAAGCGCAATCTCTTGGCTACGGCCTCGAAGGAATCGGTGATCTATCTGCTGGACGCCGACAATCTGGGTGGCGTTGATCACGCGACATCGCTTTACCAGTCGCCACGTCTGGGCAATGACACCCAGGACTTCCAGGCGATGGGCACCTGGGGGAGCCTTGCCACCGCGCAGGACGAGAAGGGCACGCGTTGGCTTTATCTGCCGATGTGGGGCGCGCCGGCCAAGGCTGGGCCGAAGTTCGCCATGACCAATGGCGATGCGCCCAGCGGCTCGATCATGGCCCTTACGGTGGAGGATCAGGCCGGCAAGCCCGTGCTGGTGCCGCAATGGATATCCCGCGATCTGAACCTGTCCTCATCGCCGGTGGTGGCCAATGGCGTGGTCTATGCACTGCAAACGGCGGAAAGCGCGGTGCAGGTGCCGAAGTCCGTTTTCACGGCAGATGGGCGGCGCCAACCCTTCGACGTCAACGCCAACGCCGTCAATCGCATCATGACGCCTCATTCGACCATGACTTTGTTCGCCTTCGATGCGACGACCGGCAAGGAATTATGGTCGAGCAAGAAGGTGATGGACGGCAACACGGTCCACTTCACCCAGCCGGTGGTGGCGCTGGGCAAGGTGTTTGCCGTGGATCATGCCGGGCATCTCTGGGCTTTTGGCCTGGGCCGCTAGCGGCGAAAAGCCTGCTTTATCAGTATCCAGAAAAACCGAGAGGCGGCCGGCAGCTTTCGCGCCGTAACCGCCTCTCACTGCCCCCTTAAACGGGACTGCCGGGTCCGGACCCCACCGGACACGGCCACCGCAGCGTTTCCCCAAACAACCGCGACCTCGTGACTGTGCCTCAGACCGCGGGGTCCGCAAACGACTTTGCGAGAGTTTACGATGGTTTGCGGGACTATGTGGATTTTACGCAACAATTGTTACGGCTTCAGGTCCGGAAGTGTTTGGAGAGCTTCAGCCCCTGGCGCTGATAGTTGGAGCCCAGGCCCTCGCCGTAACCTTCCGGGGGCGGATCAGTCAGCCGTTCAAACACCAGCCGGCCGATGATCTGGCCATGTTCCAGGATGAAGGGGACCTCGCGGGAGCGCACTTCCAGCACGCCCCGCGCGGAGGGAGGCTTGCCTGGCTCATAGCCGAAGCCGGGGTCGAAGAAGCCGGCATAGTGAACGCGGAACTCACCAACCAGCGGGTTGAACGGCACCATCTCGGCGGCGTGATCGGGTGGGATTGCGACGCGTTCGCGGGACACCAGGATGTAGAACTCGTCCGGATCCAGCACCATGTCGCCACGGGAATTGGCCTGGATCGGTTCCCAGAAATCGGCTGGGTCCAGCGCGCCGACTTTGTCCACGTCGATCAGGCCGGTGTGTTTCTTGGCGCGAAAGCCGATGCGTTTGCCCGCGTCGGCGCTGCCTTTCAGGTCAATGGAAAGGGCAAGACCGTCATCAATGTTGGGTTCGCCATCTACCAGTGGCGCCTGCTCATGCAGCCGGCGCAGCGCCGCGTCGCCGAAGCTGGGCGAGCCATGGCGGATGCGAAGCTGGTTAAGACGCGAGCCCTTGCGCACCAGCACCGGAAAGGTCTGCGGGCAGATTTCGGCATAGAGCGGCCCGCGATAGCCCGCCACCACCCGATCGAAGGACGGCGCAAAATCGGTGATCAGCCGGGTGAAGACGTCGATGCGGCCAGTGGAGCTTTTGGGATTGGCGCCGCCCGAGACACGGGCGGAAAATTCGGCCCGCTCCAGCAGCGGCACGATATAGACGCAGCCCGCCTCCAGCACCGCGCCCTCGGTCAGGTCGACCTCGTGCATGAAGACGGTCTTGAGCTTGTCTTCCACTGTCGCGGCCGGACCCGGCAGGAAGCTCGCCCGTACCCGGTAGGCTACCGGCCCCAGGCGCAGGTCGATGCTGGCGGGCTGGATCTGGCCGGGCGCGAAAGGCTCGGCCGCGGTGACCTCCCGGCCGTGGTCCAGCAGCCGCTTCAGCACATGGCTGGGCAGGATGCCGGTCGAAAACCGGCCGTAACTTTCATCCGCCGAATGCAGGGTTTCCAGGGTCGCAGCCATCACCCGGTTATAAGCGGCGTAGGGGCGGGGGTCACGCTGCCCTCCCGGAGGAACTCCCGGATATCCCCAATGGCCTCGGTCAGGCCGCAGCGCTTGACGGGCGCCTTTTCCGGGAAGGCCGTGAGCAGGCGGCTGGGGGTCGCCCCTTCCAGAATCACGAAACAGCCGCGGTCCTCGGGGCCCCGGATCAGCCGGCCGAAGGCCTGCTTTAGGCGAAAGCGGGTGATCAGGTCGTCATAGCCCTTCCCGAACCGGGCCCGCCGCGCCTTGTGCAGGATGGTCGGCTTGGGCCAGGGCACCTTGTCGAACACCACCAGCCTTAAGGATCGCCCCGGCACATCTACGCCATCGCGCAGGGCGTCGGTGCCGAGCAGGCAGGCATTCTCCTCGGCGCGGAACAGGTCCACCAGCGCGCCCGTGTCCAGCCGGTCGAGATGCTGGGCGTAGAGGGTCAGGCCCGCAGCGGCCAGCGGCTCGGCGATGCGGGTCGCGGTCTCTTTCAGGGCGCGCACCGCCGTGAACAGGCCCAGCGCGCCGCCACCGGACGCCAGAAACAGTTCGCGATAGGCCGCCGCCAGCGCCGCGGGATCGCGCCGCGGCAGATCGCCGACGACGAAGATGCGCGCCTGGTCTTCGTAAGCGAAGGGCGAGCCGAAATGGGCGCGCCGCGCCGGCTGGGCCAGATGGCCGGCGCCGGTCCGGACCTCCGCGCTGGCCCAATGGTCATCGCTGCCACCCGTGTCGCGCAAGGTGGCGGATGTGATCAGGGCGCCATGGGCAGGCGCCAGCACCGCAGCGGCCAGTGGCTGGGTGGGATCGATCCAGTGCCGTTCCAGTCCCACATCGGAATCGCGGCCGTCCTCGCGCACGATCTCGAACCAGTCCACGAATTCGTCCGGCACCTCACCATGCGCCAAAGTCTCCAGCATCTGGATCCAGGCGGGCAGGATGGCCTTGGCGCGGCGGTCCAGGCCCCGCGCCGCCGCTTCCAGCCGGGCGCGGGTGTAAGGCTCCAGGTTGGCACTCTTGTCGTCCATCTTCTTGCGGAGCAGGCGCGCCAGCCGCGCCAGCGGCTCGGCAATGCGCTTGAGGCCCCGCGCCAGCACTTCCACAGCCGCCAGCAGATCCTGCCCCAGCGGCTGGGGCTCGGCTTCCAGCGAATAGAAAGCCTCATCCTGGCTGCGGGCGCGGACATGGGCATAGGCCGCCGCCAGAAACAGTTCGCCCGGCCCGCGCGGATTGGTGCCCAGCCGCTGCGTCCAGCCTTCACCAGCCAGCGCCGAAGCCGCCTGCACCGCTTCCTCCATCGCTTCCTGCGCCGGCTCGTCGTCGGCGATCAGGTCCTTGAGCCGCTCTTCCAGCCCGCGCATGCGGCTGCGGGCGCGGCCCTCCGGCCCGCGTATCCAGCGGCGCAACTCGGCCATCTCGCGGCCCGACAGGCTGGCGGCAAATCCGGAGTCGGCGGCATCGAACAGGTGATGACCTTCGTCGAAGACATAGCGCAGGCGCCGTCCTTCTTCCTTTTCCGTCGGCGTGTCGGTGGTCTCGTCCTCACCCAGCCAGTCGCTGCTCGCCTGCGCGATCACCAAAGCGTGATTGGCCACCACGATGCTGGCATGGCGGGCCCGGCGGATGGCGCGCTCGATGAAGCAGATGCGGTAGTGGGGGCAGGCGGCATAGATGCATTCGCCGCGCCGGTCGGTGACAGTGGAGAGCGGCATGTACGCCGCCAGAAAGGCGGGAAAGCCGACGCCGGAAAGATCCCCATCGGTGTGAGAGGAAATCCAGCGCGCGATCAATGCCAGCGCTACCGTCCGCTGGCCCGGCGCCAGCGCGGTGCGTTTGGCTGCTTCCTCAAAATTGAGAAGGCAGAGATAATTCTCCCGCCCTTTGCGCACCACGGCCTTCTCGGCGCGCTCGATCGGATCAGGCCAGAGATGAGCGATCTCCTGCACCAGCTGGCGCTGCAGATTGCGGGTGTAAGTGGAAATCCAGAGGCCGGGCCCATTCTTCTCGGCCCACAGGCTGGCGGGCGCGAGATAACCCAAAGTCTTGCCGGTGCCGGTGCCTGCCTCGACCAGCGCCACTTTTGGCGCGCCGGCCTGCTCGCGCGGACCAAAGGCATAGGTGGCCGCATCGGCATAGGCGCCCTGTTCGGGGCGCATCACGCCGACCAGTTGCTGAAGCCGGGCGCGCGCTTCGGCGGGCTCAACGATCTGCGATCCCGGCTGACCCACCGGCGCTTCGTCTTCCCATGGCGTCAGGCCGCGCCAGGCTTCCAGCCCGGCGATGGGCGAGCCGTGCGGCGCTTCGCCCACGCTCTCCTTCAGCAGCGGCGCCCAGCGCCAGCCGGCGCGTTCCAGAGTGCCGACCAGCGGGCCTAAGGACACGCGCACGGCCTCTGGCCAGCCGGCCACTTCCGCAAGCAGCGCGCGGGCGATCACGGGCAATGCGGCCGCGGATTCTTCCGGCGTGTGCGGCAAGGATAATCCCAAAGCGCGCGCCAGGCCCAGCGCGCTGGGCACGAAAGGTATGCCGGGCCGCACGAACGCAAAGAGCTCCAGCACATCGAACAGCATCACCGGGGCGCGCGTGCCCAGCCGGCCGGCGACAAAGGCGGCATGGGCGACCAGCACATCGCCGCCTTCAAACAGCGCGCGCGCATCGCGCAGTTCGATGCGCTCGCTTTCATCATTGGCGCGGCGATAAATCACCGCGCCGGGCGGTGCGGGAACCAGGGCGATGAGGTTGGAGAGAGAATCCATGAAGGAGCAATATCGCATCCGACGGATCAGGATATCCAGGAATCTCGAGCCCGGCATTCCGCCGGGCGCCACCCAGCATCTGCCAGATTCCTTCCCCCTTCGGCGCGAAGCGCCAGGAAGGGGGAAGGTGTCACAGCGAAGTGTCGGCAGAGCCGACCTGAGCTGTGACGGATGGGGTAAATTAAACTACGCCACCTCTGGATAGAGATGTACAAGCGCATTCCGCGCCCGCACATGTTCGCCCACCACCAGCTGTGCGGCGTTGCGCAGGTCATGACGGTTCTGGCCCTCGCGCGCTGCCTGGGCGAATTGACGCGCCGCCTGGGTGACGGCGGTCAGCCCCAGTCCGCCGGCGGCGCCGACGATATCCTGCGCCAGCCGTCCGGCTTCATCCCATTGTTCGCGGGCGCAGGCGTCCGACATCGCGCTGGTCAACTGCTCGGCCGTGACAACATAGCATTGCAGGATTTCCACCAGGACCTTGATGCCCACCGACCGTTCCAGCCCGGAAAAAGTCTCTGCATCAATGGCGGCCGCCAATTCCGTGGCTTCGGTTGCGTCCATGGCCGCGTCGCGGGGGGGCTGGATCGCTTTCAGCGCGCGATAAAGCTGGTTGGGCTCCACCGGCCAGCGCAATGCCACATCGGTGGCGGAGGGGGCGCGGTCGCCCCGCAGCATGATCGCCACCAGCGGTGCTTTCACGCCGGGCGCCGCCGCCAGCATATCGGCATCGCCCGCGCCGGCGATAACGGCGTCGTAACGGTCCTTGCCGGCGCGTTCCACCGCTTCGGCCATGCTGTCCGCGCGGGTGAGGCGGTTGCCGAACGGCTCCAAGAGGCGCACCAGCGCCTCGGTCAGTTCGCTCGCGCGCAGGAAAAGCAGCAGGGAAAGGCCAGACGGCGCCGCCTGATGGCTTTCCGGTTCGCGCAGCACAGCCAGCGGCGCGGAGCCGGAAACGGGCAGGGTGAAGAAAAACTGCGCCCCCTCGCCAAGCTTGCTGGAATAACCGATGTGGCCGCCGGCCTGTTCCACCAGCCGCTTGGCCACAGCCAGGCCAAGTCCCGCGCCCTGCTCCTTGCGGGCATAGGAATCATCCCCCAGGGAAAAGGGATGGAACAGATTGTCGGCCAGGTCCGGCGCCACGCCGTGACCGGTGTCGGAGACGCAGAAGCGCACCGCCCGGCCGTCTTCGGTCACCTCCAGGCGAATATCCACCACACCGCGTTCGGTGAATTTCAGCGCGTTGTCCGTCAGCTTGAGCAGCACCTGGCGGACTTTGCGCGGGTCGGCCGCCACCCGCGGCAGGCACTGCGTCCCGGTCAGCGTCAATTGGAGCCGCTTCTCCCAGGCGCGCGGCTGCAGCACCCGCACCACGGCGCGGGCCGCCTGCAAGGGATCGCAGTCCTCCTCTTCCAATTGGCCTTCATCGTCGCGGGTGAGCGCGATTACGTCGTCGATCAGGGTCTGAAGGCCGCGGCCGGCCTGCAGCATCACCTTCACGTGATCGGCTTGCTGCCGGGTCAGTTCTGACCGTTCCAGAAGCTGCGCCATGCCGAGCAGGGCATTCAGAGGCGTGCGCAATTCATGGGAGATGTTCGCGATGAAGGCGGACTTGGCCAGCGCGCTGGCCTCGGCGACGTCGCGCGCAACCAGAGCATCGCCTTTCTCGCGCCGGAGGCGCCCCACGAGTTGGGCATTCTCGTTGCGCAGATGCACGCTTTCATCCAAAAGGCGCGCCATGCCGTGGCAATAGCTGGTCAGCACCGCCGCAAACAGCACCATCAGCAGCGCCGTGCAATCGGCGTAGATCCCGCCCTGATGCACCAGGAGCACAATCAGCGGCCCCAGCGCGAAAACCGTATGGATCAGATAGGCCGGGCGATGGGCGGAACGGGCGATGAATTCGGTGGCCGTCATCCCCAGATAGGCCAGGGCAAGATAGGCCTGGGCCGCAAAACTGTCCGGCACAAACCAGAACAGCGACGCCACGCCCCAGGTGGCGCCGGAAATGGCGGAGACAAAGGTGTAGCGCCGTGCCCAGTAATGCGGATCGCTGTGGGGGTCCGACGGATCGCGGGGCCGCTTGCGGTAGGCCGTGGTGAGCTGCTCGGCGGCGATCACCACCGCGATCTGCAGCAAGAGCGGCATCAGCGGCAGTACCGAGGGCGCGTGACCGGCGATCAAGGTCGCGGGCACACAAAGCACGGCAAAGGGCAGTGAGAGATAATGGCGGCCCAGCGCGTAAAGGATATCGATGCGGCCGGCGAAGATCGCGGCCGCGTCTTTTTCCGGTCGCGAAAGGGCGTCGGACATTGCGGAATTTCCTGCCAAAGCCTAGCTTTCGCGCCCTTTCGAAACGCTTAAACCTGTTTTTAAGGAAAAATGAACTCGGCCATAAAAATAGAAGGCGAACAAGCGCTTGCCGCCAAGGCCTGGCCGTTCGAGGAGGCCCGCAAGCTGCTGGTCCGCATCGAGGCGCGCCGCAAAGCTGGCCAGACGGTGAAGGGCGTCCTGTTCGAGACCGGTTACGGCCCCTCCGGCCTGCCGCACATCGGAACCTTCGGCGAGGTGGCGCGCACCAGCTGGGTGCGGCATGCCTTCGAGACCATGTCGGATATTCCGACCCACCTGATCGCCTTTTCCGACGACATGGATGGCTTGCGGAAAGTGCCGGACAACCTGCCGCAGCCCGAGATGCTGGCGGCCAATCTGGGCAAGCCGCTGACCGCGATCCCTGATCCCTTCGGCAGTCATGAGAGCTTCGGCCATCACATGAATGCGCGGCTGCGCGCTTTCCTGGATCATTTCGGCTTCCGCTATGAGTTCTATTCCTCCACCGCCACCTACAAGTCCGGCCGTTTTGATGAAGCGCTGCTGCGCATCCTGGCCAACTACGACAAGGTGATGGACGTGATGCTGCCCACCCTGGGCGAAGAACGGCAACAGACCTATTCGCCCTTCCTTCCCATCAGTCCGCGCTCCGGCAAGGTGCTGCTGGCCAAGGTGGTGGGGCGCGATGTGGGACGCGGCACCATCACCTATATCGAGGAAGACGGCAGCGAGGAAACCGTGCCGGTGACGGGCGGGCACTGCAAGCTGCAATGGAAGCCCGATATGGGCATGCGCTGGGCCGCGCTGGGCGTGGACTATGAGATGTACGGCAAGGACCATCTTGCCCAGGCGCCGCTCTACAGCGCCATCTGCAAGATCGCGGGCGGCGCCCCGCCCGAACAGTATATGTACGAGATGTTCCTGGACGAGCAGGGCCAGAAGATCTCCAAGTCCAAGGGCAACGGCATCAGCCTGGATGACTGGCTGGCTTACGGCTCGCCGGAGAGCCTGGCGCTGTTCATGTTCCAGAAGCCGCGCACGGCCAAGCGGCTTTATTTCGACGTGATCCCCAAGGCGGTGGACGAGTATATCGCCCATCTGGAGTCCTATCATGCGCCGGAGACCACGGATGCGCAGCGGCTCGAAAACCCGGTCTGGCATATCCATGCCGGCAAGGTGCCGGCGGAGCGTTATCCGGTCAGCTTCGCGCTGCTGTTGAATCTGGTGTCGGCCTCCAACGCGCACAATCGCGATGTGCTGTGGGGTTTCATTCGCGCCTATTCGCCGGAGCCGGTCTCGCCCGAGCTCAATCCCGGCCTCGACAAGCTGGCGACCTTCGCGCTGCGTTACTACGAAGACTTCGTGAAGCCCACCAAGGTGTTCCGCGCGGCGGACGAGAAAGAGCGTGCGGCGCTTGAAGACCTCGCTGCGCGGCTTGAAAAGCTGGGCGACGAAAAGGACGGCGCGGTGGTGCAGAACGTCATCTATGAAGTGGGCAAGGCTCACGGTTTCGAACCGCTGCGGGCCTGGTTCGGGGCGCTGTACGAAGTGCTGCTGGGCCAGACGCAAGGGCCGCGCTTTGGCTCCTTCGCCGCCTTGTTCGGGACTGCGAACACGGCCGCCATGATCCGGTCGGCGCTGAACGGCGAGTTCTTGAAATGAAAGCCGCTGTGCTGGCACTGCTGGTGCTGGCGCCGGTTTGCGTGCCCTTTACCGTTAGTCAGGCGGCCACCGCCGATGAGGTGTATGCGCTTTACGTCCGCGGCGACTATGAGCAGGCCATCCGTGCGGGGGAGGCGTCGAACAGCGCGGCGGGGCTGGCGACCGCGGCCCGCGCCGCGCTGGCGGACGAAGTATTGCGCGATTCGCCCTGCATGCCCTGCCTGCAGCGGGCGGAGGCGCTGGCGCGCCAAGCTGTGGCGCTCGATCCCCATCATGCCTTCGGCCAGGTCTGGCTGGCAGTGGCGCTGGGCTATCAGGCCCGCATCACCGGGGCGGTCAAGGCCCGGATGGCCAACACCCCGGCTCAGTCGAAAGAGGCGCTGGACCAGGCGGTGCGCGACGATCCGGGCAATGCCTTCGCGGTCTCCGCGCTTGGCGGCTGGCATATCGAGATCGTACGCGGCGGGGGCAGCTTCCTGGCGGGGCTGACCTATGGCGCGCGGGAAAAGGAAGCACTGGCGCTGTTCGACCGCGCCGTGAAGCTGGCGCCGGACAATGTGGCGGTGCACTACCAGATCGGCCTGTCGCTGGCGGGCTTTGATTTGAAGAAATACCAGAACCGCATCGCCGCCGAATTCAGGGCCGCGGTGGCCAGCCCGCCCCGCACCGCCTATGAAAAGAAGATCCGGGAACGGGCCGGGGAGCTTTTATCGCTGATGGATTCGCGCGATGCTTTCGATGCGCGGGTGCGCAAATATCAAGGATTCCCCGACTAGTGTCCCGATTCCGAAATTCGCATGATCTCTATATCGCGCTCTAGGCGAATTTCGGAATCGAGGGACACTAGTAACTTACTGGTTCCTAGTGTCGTTTGGTTTCGAAGTTCGCTTCCGAGACCGATATGGATAAGATGGCGAACTTCGAAACCACGACACTAGGGAGGTTGGCATTGCGGAAGATCGCGACCGTCCTGTCCTGTCTGCTGCTGGCGGGATGCTGGCAATCGGAGGGGTCGCTCTTGGGCGATGTCCAGCCGGTCCAACCGTTCCGCGCAGGAAAAGTCGTCTCCTCCAATCCGGAAAAACCCGGCGACATGAGCCACGCCGTTCTGACGAAGGCGAAAGACGGCAGCTATCGCCTGACCAGCGCGGACAAGAAGGATGCGGGCGATGCCATGGTGCTGCGGTTCATCGCCTTGCCAGGCCTGCCCCCCGACACGTTCGTGTTCGAAGCCGTGTCGGATGACAAATGCCGGCCCGGCCAAACCTGCCATCCGGTGACGCCGAAATCGGAGCGCGACTATGGCTTGGTGCGCCGAACGCAGGGCGGCGCCGAAGTCACCAACCCGGATTGTGGCAAGTCCGACCCCGCGGCAAGGCTGCCGGGCGTCAAGGCCGGCGACTATAGTATCTGCACCTTCAGCAGCCGCGTCTCGCTCGGGACAGCGTTGATGGCTCTGGCCAGGCAAAACTGGAAAACCAGCGTCGTCTATACCTACGAATAGCCGGCCGCTTACTGGCTGGCCCAGACAATCCGATGCACGAAGGCGATTTCGGCCAGCGCGAAATGGCGCTCCTCGAATGCGGGATTGAAGCTCTTCAGCTCGATGCGCTGGGCGGTCATGCGGGCAAGCTGCTTGGCCATCACTTCCCCCGCCAAGGTTTTGACCACGACCCGGTCGCCACGCCGCAGCGAGCCGGACGGTGAAACCAGCACGCGGTCGCCGTCGCGATAGACCGGCAGCATGGAATCGCCGCTGATTTCCAGGGCGTAGCAATGGGGATCGGCGATTTCCGGAAAGGCGATCTGTTCCCAGCCTTGGCCGGAAGGAAAACCGGCATCGTCGAAATACCCGCTGGCGCCTGCCTCGGCCATGCCGATCAGTGGCACCATCCGCGTCTTGGGGGCGCCGTCGGTGATGAGAGCGACGAGGTCTTCCAGACTGGAGCCGGTGGCGGCCAGCACCTTGGACAGGCTCTCGGTGGAGGGCCAACGCAGCTTGCTGCCGCCGCCGCCGCGCTTGCTCTTGTTGAAGGTGGTGGGGTCCAAGCCCGCCAGCTTGGCCAGGCCCGAAGGCGACAGGCCGTGGCGGGCCGCAAGGGCGTCTATGGCGCGCCAGATTTGGCTGTGGCTCAACATAGGAAACAAACCGCCCTCTACGGTTATATTCCTATAGTAGAGCCGGGCTTTGAGCCCGTCCATAGGAGCCGTAACAGTAAGCCCCATGTCCTTGTTCGATTCCGCCGCCGGGCTGCTCAGAGCCCTGCCTGCCGAGCGCGCCCACAACCTGACCCTGACCCTGGCCGGAGCCGCGGCCCCCCTCCTGCCGCGCCCCCCGGCCGACGATCCGCGCCTTGCCGTATCGGCTTTCGGGCTCGATTTTCCCAA
>Ga0310811_10004724_pt1 | contig 17157 bp, 18 predicted proteins | sample YCmetagenome_FD_207642 | JGI IMG/M metagenome (GOLD analysis project Ga0310811, IMG submission 207642) | Soil microbial communities from experimental microcosm in Duke University, North Carolina, United States - YC | ecosystem: Engineered > Artificial ecosystem > Soil microcosm > Unclassified ...
CGAAACGAACGTGAAGACTCTCGCGATCGGCTGTAGAATAAACTGCAACAGTTTTGATATCCATCTCTTTGCATGTACGTATTACACGAAGAGCAATTTCACCACGGTTAGCTATTAGTATTTTTTTAAACACAATGATTTGGGGTTAATTCAACAATCAAACTTTTAAACTACGCCGCATCAAAACAAGTTGATTGAACTGCAAAGGCAGAAGCAACTTGTTGCTGACCGGAGGGTTAAGAAATTTAATTAATCAGGCTCAACAACAAAAAGAACCTGATCGTATTCTACCGGTGTTGCGTTTTCTAAGTTCACTTTTACAATGGTACCAGAAACTTCAGATTCTATTTCATTAAATAGCTTCATAGCTTCAATGATACAAACGGTTTGTCCTTTTGTTACTTTGTCACCAACGGAAACAAATGACGGTGTGTCAGGATTTGAAGAACGATAGAACGTTCCGATCATAGGTGATTTGATATCAACTGTTTTCTTTCCTGCAGGAGCTTCAGCTACTGCAGCTTTCTCGGCCTTAGCAGGTTGTGTTGCTGCTGGTGCTACGGCAGCTACTACTGGTGCAGTAGCAACGGGCATAGGCACTGGTGATGATTTGAATATTTTTTGATCTGGCTCACGCTTAACACTAAGCTTTAATTCCTTAGTTTCAATGTTAACTTCATTCAAGCCTGACTTGGAAATGAAATCGATAAGGTCTCTTATTTCAGAAGTTTTCATTGCTGGTTGGTTAGATGATCCTGTACCGGATGCCTTCGAAGCACTTTCTGGCTTGGATTGACTTTTTGACGCAGGTTTTTTACTCATAAAGTTTAGGTTTTCTATTTATTATTTCACGCGTTCAACATACTCACCGGTGGTGGTGTTTATTTTGATATTGTCACCAGTGTTTACAAATAGGGGCACACGAATTTCTGTACCATTTTCAAGTGTTGCAGGTTTAAGCGTGCGGGTCGCAGTATCGCCAGCTACACCTGGTTCTGTGTAAGACACAACCATTGCCACATGCATAGGAGCTTCTGCGGTAATAGGTGTTGTCCCGTTTTCAAAAGCAATAATAAGAGTTACTTCTTCTTTGATGTATTTTACAGAATCGCCAAGTAAGGCCTTATCCAGATAGATCTGATCGAAAGTTTCTTTATCCATGCATACCAGGCTATCGCCATCGGCATAGAGGTATTGATATTCTTTGGTTTCAACACGAAGCATTTCAATATCTTCACCAGGACGGAAACGGTTTTCAGCAATTTTGCCATTTCTGATGTTTCGAAGTTTTACCTGGTAGAAAGCTCTAAGGTTACCTGGTGTGCGGTGTTGAAGTTCTTCAACCTGCATCACTTCGCCGTTGTAGCGAACAAAGTTACCCTTGCTTAAATCTGATACTGTTGCCATATAAAGCGGTTAATTTACAAATGAAATAGTTATTTACAAGTTATAGTTACGTCGGCCTGCGAAATCAAAAAGGCTTAAAATTTCCTTAAATAAAGCCTTTTAATTGCTGTTATAAGCCCATTTTAAGTAGACGGCACCCCAGGTAAAGCCTCCTCCGAAAGCAGCTATTATCAGATTATCGCCTTTCTTAAGTTGCTTTTCATAATCCCATAATAAAAGTGGAATAGTGCCTCCGGTAGTATTACCATAGCGTTCGATGTTCATCATCACCTTATCTTCAGTGATACCCACACGCTGAGCGGTGGCATCAATGATGCGTTTGTTAGCCTGATGTGGAACAAGCCAGGCAATAGACTCTGGCGTGAGATTGTTGCGTGCTACAAGTTGTGCAGACACGTCTGCCATGTTGGTAACGGCAAATTTGAATACGGCAGAACCTTCCTGATAAACATAGTGCAAACGCTTATCGATAGATTCATGTGAAGCAGGCATGCGGCTTCCGCCTGCCTTCATGTGTAAGTAGGCTTCACCAGCACCATCGCTCTTAAGGATAGCATCCACTACACCAACATCTTCAGTGGTAGGCTCAAGCAATACACAACCAGCACCATCACCAAAAATAATACAGGTGGTACGGTCAGTATAATCCATGATGGCCGACATTTTATCGCCACCAATAACAACTACTTTTTTATACATGCCAGATTGAATAAAGCTGGCACCCGTTGAAAGCGCGTAGATAAAACCAGAACAGGCTGCGCTCATATCAAAACTAAAGGCATTTGTAGCACCTACTGCCGTGGCTACAATGTTTGCCGTTGCCGGAAACGTCATGTCGGCTGTTACTGTAGCAAAAATAACCAGATCAATTTCCTTAGGATCCAGTTTTGTTTTTGCCAGCATATCCTTCATGGCAGCAATTCCTAAAACTGAAACACCCTGGTTTTCACCTTTCAAAATTCTTCTTTCCTTAATACCAGTTCGGGAGGTAATCCACTCATCACTGGTCTCTACCATCGTTTCTAATTCTTGATTGGTGAGAACGTAGTCGGGCACATAACCGCCTACTCCTGTGATTGCCGCTCTAATCTTAGTCATGCTGTTATATTTAATTCTAAAAAAAGTAATTAGGCTATTTTGATAGCCTTTATAAAAAGCAAAAAGCCCGATGATGCACACCGAGCGTTTCTGTTAATTTGTTTTATTTTATTGCAATACAAGTATCCTTTTCTGACCCTACAATTGCAGGTACAACCTTTTTATGGAGTTGGTCTGTTGCAGGGTTGATAAGCATTAGCCTTTATGCAAGTACTTCTTTTTCCATCACAACTTTACCATTGAAGTAAAGCTTTCCTTCGTGCCAGAAAGCACGGTGAGGCAGGTGGTGTTCACCAGTTGTAGGGCACACAGCCAATTCTTTAGCGAAGGCTTTGTAATGTGTTCTTCTCTTATCCCTGCGGGTTTTGGAGGTTTTGCGTTTTGGATTCGGCATATTCTAAACTGTTTATTTTAATTTTTTTAATTGCTCCCACCGTGGGTCAATGCTTTCTTTATCTTCTTCGTCAATATTCTCGTCGGATGAATAAACTATTCTTCCTTCTTCATTCGTATCATCATCTTCATCCTGAAATTTTGGATGAAGCTTTTTCATTGGTATGGCAATGCCAATATACTCATAGATCAACTGGCCAACCTCAAGACTAACCGTCTCGCGGTTAATCATCATAATTTCTTCAGTGATCTCCTGATCTTCGTCTCCGAATTTGAAAACCATTTTATGGGTCGCATCAATCGGATAATCAAAAAGCTCAAGACTGCGATCACATTCCAGTTTGGCAGTTCCTTTTATATGAAAATCAGCCTCAATAAATGTTTCATGCTTATTCAGATCAACACCTACAGTAAATGTGCCCTCATTAAGAAGGTCATTTCCATAATGGTTAAAGAAGTCTTTCCCAATTTCGAAGTCGAAATGGTGTAAACTGTTATTTAAACCAACGATATTAATACGATAAGCCTTCACCGCCTGCCCCTTCCGGGCTTTTTAAAATTAGTCGGCAAATTTAGGAATATTAATCAGAATATGAAAAATTGGCCTAAATACGTGAATGACTGATACCCTGTCACAAATTTCAGATTGTTAGTACTGGCCTTTAAAAACCTGCTTTTAAAGCAAAATAGGAGGTTTTTGGCTTGACTGGGATGCATTTATGCCAATATTACTCGTATATCCGAGCGTTCCTAAACGCCAGACCTTTATAAAAAACAAATGCCGCAACTCTAATATCGCGGCATTTTAAAAGTTTTTGAATGGGGAAAATCAGACAAACTCCTTAAATACAATATCTCTAAACTCTTCGCGCGTTTTTTCATTGAAATGTTCAATGAAGTAGTCTATAACCCCTTTCTTAAAGCCTAATTTGATGGCTATGTTCTTACAAAAGATTATTTCACTTTCAAATACATTCTGATCTATAAAGACCAGTTCTATGCTCGACATGAGGTAATCAAACTTCTGGTCTACTGATAAAGCACCTAAAGAATCAATCGGTTCTGGACTTTTAATGAGTTCATTGACCTCATTCTCCGGAAAGCTTCTGTCTTTTGCTATTTTGAAAATCATCTCACGCTCAATCTTAGCGAAGTGCTTATCGGCCTCGGCCAATTGAATTAGTATGTTCAGCTGCTTTTTAGTGACTATATCCATTTCAACTATTACTTGAGATCCAAATTTATATAATATTCATTATTAAGTTCATTTACGGAGTTGAAAGGTAAAAGAACGGAATCAATAAAGCTTATTTTTCTGTAGACGGTTCCATTCGATGCTTCAGGATATCAATAGCACGATAAATGGCTTCGCGCATAGACGTTTCGTCTGCCTGGTTCTTTCCGGCAATGCCATAACCGGTTCCATGATCGGGCGATGTTCTGATGATGGGTAAGCCGGAAGTGAAGTTTACACCTTCCTCAAAGGCAATTGCTTTGAATGGTATCAAACCCTGATCGTGGTACATGGCAAGCACGGCATCATATTTTGAATGCTGATTTGTGCCGAAAAAACCGTCGGCAGGGTAGGGACCAAAAACAAGTCTGTTCTTGTTTCGCTGTTCATTAACGAATGGCTTTATGATCAGATCGTCTTCAGTGCCAATCAATCCGCCATCACCAGCGTGAGGATTAAGTCCAAGTACAGCAATCTTTGGTTTAGTAATACCAAAATCTTTTCTAAGCGATTGCTCCATGATTTTTAATTTCCCCTCAAGACGTTCCTTTGTAATAAGCGCAGTTACATCTTTAAGTGGAACATGTTCGGTTACAAGTCCTACTTTAAGCCCATCGCTTACCATAAACATTACACTTTCGGGAACGCCAAAGAACTCATTTAAAAACTCAGTATGTCCACGGAAAGGAAACTCAGTACTATGAATAGTATGCTTGTCAATAGGCGCTGTTACCAGAGCATCCAGCAAACCTTCTTTTAAATCTGTGCAAGCTTGCTTCAACGCAGCTAATGCTGCCTTGCCAGTTTCAGGTGATGCTTTGCCAGGTGTAGGCTCCAGGTTTTCATCCCAGCAATTAACAACATTTAATTGGCGGGCAGCAAATTGCCCTCTGTTCCTAACCTGGCTGTAGTTGAAGTCTTCAATATTTAATAGCTTCTTATAAAAAGATATTGTTTTGGCAGACCCATAGATAACAGGCGTAATGATGTTGAGTAAACGCGTGTCGGCCAGAGCTTTCATTACTACTTCTGGTCCAACGCCATTTATATCACCCAATGTTATACCTATGCGTGGCTTCTCTTGCTTGTGTTGATGTGTCATGAACAATGAATTGTACGCGAATTAACAAAAATTTAAACTGGTTCATTGTACCTTGCCCGCTCAACTTTAAAAAGAGGTAGCTTCAGTTGTTGAGAACCTCTTAAATATTACAATAAATAAACCTAAACCCAGTCAATGGTACGTCCTAAAAAATCTCTTGGTCAGCACTTCTTAATGGATCAAAGCATAGCCAAAAGAATTGTCGATTCATTGCCTGTGAATAGAAGCACGCCATTAACACTTGAGATTGGACCAGGTACAGGGGTGCTCACACAGTATATGGTAGGGTTGAAAGATGTTGACCTTACGCTTATTGAGATAGATCGCGACTCCATCCCGGTGTTGAAGAAGAAATACCCGGCGCTAACAGAAAAGATAATCGAAGGAGATTTTCTGGAGATGGATTTGTCTAAAACCTTTACCGGTAAGTTCTCCATCATTGGTAATTTTCCCTATAACATTTCTTCCCAGATATTTTTCAGAGTACTTCTTTATCACGATCAGGTAGAAAGCGTAGTATGCATGCTTCAAAAAGAAGTGGCCGACAGGATTGCTTCACCCCATGGAAGCAAGGCTTATGGAATATTAAGTGTGCTGCTACAGGCATACTACTCAATTGAATTCTTATTCAAGGTGCCTCCTGAAGTTTTTAATCCACCACCTAAAGTAATGTCGGGTGTGATCAGGTTAATACGCAATGAGCGAAAAGAACTTGGTTGCAATGAGAAACTTTTTGTACAAGTTGTGAAGCAAGGTTTTAATACACGACGCAAGACCTTGCGCAACGCATTAAAAAATCTAAATTTGGCCACCGAAATTTCGACCCTTCCCATTATGGATAAGCGAGCGGAACAATTATCGGTAGATGATTTTATTCAACTTACCAATTTAATAGAGAAGAGTCGTGCAGCCCTTGGTTGAATTTGAATTAACAAAAGAATTTCGTGACCGCTTTCAGCAGGCGCTGGATGAACGCGATGATCAATTCCTTCGTGAATCACTGGAAGGAGTGCGTGCAGCCGATATCACATCCTTACTTTATGAATTCAATGCAGAAGAATCCAAGTATGTAATGGATCTTCTTCCCATCGACATGCAAGCTGAGATCATTAATGATCTGGATTCGGAAACACGCAAAAGTTTTTTAAAAGTATATCCCCCAACAGGCATCATTATATTTTTGAATCAGTTGGCCTCTGATGATGTTGCTGATATTCTGAATGAACTCCCAATCAAAGAACGTGAGGAGGTTCTTTCGGGTCTTGAGCCTGAGCTCCGCGGACAGGTAACGGAGTTATTACGATACGAAGAAAATGTTGCCGGTGGTTTGATGGCCAAGGAATTAATCAAGGCCAACATCAACTGGACGGTTGTTCAGTGTGTGGATGAAATTCGGAAACAAGCTGAGAATGTAACCAAGTTCTACACTGTTTATGTGGTAGATGACAGAGATATTCTATTGGGCAGAGTATCATTAACAAACCTCATAGTCTCCGAGGCCAAAACTTTGGTAGCTGATATTTATGAACAGGATATTCCTTCTGTTCAAACTTATCTTGAGGATAGTGAAGTGGCTGAGATCATGAAAAAGTATGATCTTGAATCGGTGCCCGTCATCAACGTGCAAGGACAACTTGTAGGAAGAATTACTATCGATGACGTTGTCGATGTGATTACTGAACAGGCCGATGAAGAGCGTCAGATCATGGCAGGTATCAGTGAAGATGTTGAAGAAGATGATAGCGTTTGGCGCAATGCCCGTGCCCGTTTACCATGGCTACTGATCGGGATTTTAGGAGGACTGATGAACGCCAAGTTCATGGGGCTTTTTGAAAAAGAACTTATGCGCATTACTGCTATTGCTTTCTTTACGCCATTAATCCAGGCAACCGGTGGCAACGTAGGTATACAGTCGTCATCGTTAATTGTGCAGAGCTTGGCAAATCCCGGATTTGTTGATGAAGGTCTGTGGAAACGTCTCGTAAAAGTTTTCTTCGTAGCCATCTTTAATGGTGTATTTCTTTCAACCATTGTGTTGGGGGCTAATATTCTTTTGTTCAGAGAGTACAGTCTTTCTACAGTAGTGTCTATTGCTTTGTTTAGTGTGGTAATTTTTGCATCGTTCATAGGCACCATTACACCTTTAATATTAAATCGTTTTGGTTTTAATCCTGCATTAGCTGCGGGTCCTTTTATTACAACCACCAACGACTTGCTTGGCCTCACCGTTTATTTTTTAACAGTCCACCTTTTGCTATAGAAAAAAATGGCTTTACCAAAATGCATCATTGTAGATCCCATGCACGATAGTCTCTTTGCCATGCTTGATGAAATTGGCTGGGAGGCTGATTATTTTCCAAGCATCACCCGCGATGAGATCAAAGAAAAACATCATGGCTACGACGGCTTAATTGTGCGAAGTAAAACTACAATCGATCGTGATCTGCTGGGTGAAAATCCTACCGTGAAGTTTATAGGAAGAGCAGGTGCAGGCATTGACAATCTTGATCAGGATTATCTTGTTGAAAAAAAGATAGCTATACTTCCTGCAGCCGAAGGCAACAGAGATGCTGTAGGTGAACATACCGTTGGTATGCTACTGGCATTGCTGCGTCATATTCCTAAAGGAGACGATGAAGTAAAAATGAATGTGTGGGATAGAGAGGGCAACCGTGGTGTTGAGATCATGGGCAAGACTGTCGGTATTATTGGCTATGGAAACATGGGTCAGGCTTTTGCCAAGCGCCTCTCAGGTTTCTCATGTAAGGTTTTAGCGTATGATAAATATAAATCAGGCTTTTCAGATGCATTCTGCGAAGAAGTGCAAATGGATCGGATCTTTAATGAAGCCGATATTGTGAGCCTTCATCTACCGCTTACTGATGAGACAAAAATGATGGTAAACTTAGAATACCTCAATCGTTATAAGAAGCGTATAATCATTCTGAACACAGCACGTGGAGAGATTCTTTCATTAACAGATTTGGCTGAAGCTATTGAACAGCGTAAAGTTTCCGGTGCTGCTCTCGATGTGCTTGAGAATGAGAAAATCAATAAGCTAACTCCCGAACAGACAAAGGCTATGCATTATTTGCGGGATAAGCCAAACGTAATATTTACCCCCCACATTGCAGGCTGGACGTTTGAGTCGCATGTTAAAATTAATGTAGCTTTGGTAGAGAAAATCAAACAACTCGACATTCGTTGATAATTGTTTTTTTGTATCTTAACTGAGCATTTTAAAAGACCATGAGTTATTTGGATAAGCGATTGAAAAAGTTAAACGAGGTATTCAATGGGATCATTGAAAAGCCATTGTTAACGTCTTCTATCGTTCTTATTGTTGTAGCCATCATCGTATTAAGTCTCAGCCTTCCTTACTATCTGCATGATTTTGATTCGTTCATTCCGCAGGTGTTAGCGGAAGCGCACGGTATGATATTCGATATCGCGGTATTCAGTATTCTTATTTTCTGGCTCAACCAGAATGGTGAAAGAAGACAGCGTATACGCACCTATAAAGATGAGATTGATGATTTTCGTTTATGGGAATCTGAAGAAGCTGCCTTCCGTACCGTGGGTAATATTAAACGTCTCAACAGGCATAAGATTCACGAGATCAACTTGGTGAATTGTCACTTACCGAGAACGAATCTTAACTATGTAAACCTATCGGGATCTAATCTCAATTCAGCCAACATATCGCAGTCTACACTTATCGAGGCCAATCTTGAAAATGCCAGACTCAATCAAACTAATTTTGAAAATTCAAATCTGAATCAGGCCAATTTAAAAAGTGCTTATGCCAGCGGGGCTATCTTTAAAGACTCCTTTATGATTAAAGCACAGTTTGACGGAGCCTTTCTTATCAAAGCTAATTTCAATAATGCTTTTTTAATGGAAGCTAACCTTCAAAATTGTTATGTGATGGGAGCTGATTTCGAGAATGCCAGTCTTTATAAAGCAGACCTTCGAGGCGCCAAAGGATTAACTGTTGAGCAGCTTTCTAAAGTGAAAACACTGTACCTGGCCAAGTTTGATGATGAGATACTCGAACAGGTTAAAACAACCCTGCCAGAGCTGGTAGGAACCTGATTTTTGTATTCAAAATATAAAGCATTACCTTTGTAATGAAGCAACGGCCACAGCAATGAGGCCGTTGTTCTTTTTTTGATCATTCACGACCAGCTTGTGAATGATTTTTGTTTAAATGAATATATAACACAGAGTTTATGAGCAAGAAAATTTCCTACTATACAAAGGAAGGGCTTGACAAGCTAAATGGTGAATTAACTGAATTGAAGACAAAAGGTCGATCAAGCATAGCACGCCAGATAGCAGAAGCACGTGATAAGGGAGACTTAAGTGAGAATGCAGAGTACGATGCAGCCAAAGATGCTCAAGGACACCTTGAAGCAAAAATTGCCCAACTTGAAGATCTGTTAAGCAATGCACGTTTACTCGATGAGAATAATATTGATATCTCTAAAGTATCTATTCTCTCTAAAGTAACAATCAAGAATAAGAAGAACGGAGCTTCCGTATCTTACATACTTGTATCAGAAGAAGAAGCTGATTTGAAAGCTGGTAAAATTTCAACCATGTCGCCAATTGGTAAAGGATTGCTTGGTAAGAAAATAGGAGAGAGCGCTATCATTAAAACTCCTGCTGGTGAAATGGAGTTTGAAATTGTAAACATTAGTTTATAATCAATTACTACTATGGCCAGCATATTCACCAGAATTATCAATCGCGAAATTCCCGGGCATATTATAGCGGAGGATGATCATTACATAGCATTTCTTGATATCACACCATTAGTGCATGGTCATACACTAGTCGTGCCCAAGAAAGAAGTTGATTATATTTTTGATCTTGAAGATCAGGATCTTGCTGCACTCAATATTTTCGCAAAGAAGGTAGCTCGCGCTGTACAGAAAGCAATTGTATGCAAACGTATAGGTGTTGCAGTTATTGGTCTTGAAGTACCACATACGCATATTCACCTTGTACCCATGAATAGCGTTGGTGATATTAATTTTACTCAACCTAAAATACATCCTACTCAGGATGAGCTCGCTGCTGTAGCAGAGCGTATCAGAAAATCTTTTTAACCGATTCCTTTTTTGTTAGGCCATTCCATCACAGTTGATGGTTGAGTAATGCTGTGGAGGAATTACGTGAAATTGAAATAACAGATTATAGAAAGTCAATATCCACATTCAATGGATAACGCATCAGATACTGCAACGCATCTTTAACAGTCAGATCTTCAAATAATACTTTGTATAACGTGTTGGTTATCGGTGCCCTTACTTTATAATAGTCAGCACATTTTTTTACAATGCGTACAGTGTTAATACCTTCGGCTATTTCGTCTGTGTGTGCAAGGATTTCATCCAACGTTTTGCCCTGTGCAAGTTGGTGACCAACCTGGAAGTTTCGGCTTAGTGAGCTATTGCATGTTGTTACTAAATCACCAATACCGGCAACACCCAGGAAGGCTGTAGTGTTTCCTCCAAGGGCACGTCCCAGATAAATCATTTCCACCATTCCGCGGCTTATTAAAAGGCCTTTAGCATTTTCGCCGTAGCCAAGGCCGCTTAATGCACCTGCTGCAATAGCGATTACGTTTTTTAATACACCAGCAAACTCAACACCAACAAGATCTTTGTTGCCGTATACCTGGAAGCGATCATTACGCAATAACCGTTTACCCAGATTTATAACCTCATCGAAGTGACTGGCAATAACAGTAGCTGCCGGATGACGATCGGCCAACTCTTTTGAAAGGTTGGGACCTGCAAGACAACCAACGCGAACCACTACGCTTTCTTCGCGTATAACTTCGCTTATGGTTTTAACCTGGCTGCGATTAAGTTTTGAAATACTTTCAATAGTGTGATTCGATGGCAGTGCCAAATCAAGTCCTTTAGTGCCATGAATTAATATATGATAAGGATGCAAATAAGGTGAAAGTTGTTTCATCATCTCCCTGAAGTGCGCTGATGGTACAATAGGAAAAATAACATCGCATGAACTAGCAAGAAGGGCCAGATCACTTGTGGCAACCACCTGCTTGTGCATACGGTGCCCACGATTCTCCCGGGTTTCCTGAATGCGTTTTACAACCTGTTCATCACGGGCATACAATAAAACTTTTCTATGACGTGCAAGAAGGTTAGCTACTACACTACCGAAGTTTCCTGCGCCGATAACGCCGACGGGCTTTTCCTCAGACGAACTTCTCAAGGTCATAGCCTACTAAACGGTTGTGGTAATAGTATAGAATGTTGAGATCCTGTGTAATGATGTCGCCATTCTTATTGAAAAGCAATGGTCTCTTTAAGTGGAATATACCCACGTTTTCAAGACCCTGACGGATTACGATATCAATCTTTTCTTTGAAGTGAGTTGCACAGTTTACCTTGTCTTCTTCTTTCAGCTTATAGATTTGCTTGCGTACGCGCTTGCAAGTCTGTCTGAATTCTTCATATGGAAGTGAGAGATCTTCTTCTGGTAAACGTAACAACCCGAAGAGATCAAGCTGTGGATGTTTCTTTTGCCACATCTCAAAAGCAACAAAGGCTACAAGGTGACTTCCAAATACACGATTGATGCGGTGATACTCCTTAATAATTTTCTGACTGAGCATTCGCGTGTACTCATCTTCGCGTTGTGGATCAATGGTTAGTACGCCATTAGATTTAAAGTAATCGCGCGTTTCTATAACTCTGCCTTCATGGTCAAGACTGTTCCCTTCATCATCAACGTAATTACCCATTACGTCTAGCCCCTTACCAATCGATACTGAAATGTTAGAACCTTTTGTAAAGAACTTGAATAAGAATTTAATTAAACGCCAGCTGCCGTACGAATCTTGTTCAGGCAGATAACGCTCTTGTCCTTTTACTGCTAGATAATCATTGATAAGATCTGGTGCCTCCAGTACGAAATGATAGTTCAACGTTACAGGTACAAGATATATTTTACGAACCTCTTCACCTTCCGGCGTATTCATGTACAGGTTTCGCTGAGCTTCAATGGTTGAGCTAAGCAATCCAAGTTTTAACTGTTTCTCTATAACACCTGCTCTTGAACGTGTACCACCTGGAAAGAATAAACTATGAGCTCCCTTTTCAATAGCTAATGTTGAATAAAGCTTTAACGTTTCCAGGTATGGAAGATTCTTTTTTCTTCGGTCTACTTTATATGCACCAAGGCTATTCATAAAGTAAGCAAAGATCTTAATGTTAAAAAGATTTAATCCTGCACCATAGATGAAAGCCGGTAATCCTAAAGCATGGATAACCCAACCGATGAGTATAGAATCGAGATTGCTAAAATGAGTAGGAACCATAATAACCGTTCCCTTTCTGGCAAGATTACGGAGTTGTTTAACTTTTCCTACAACATGAATCTTATCGCGAAGTGTGTATCGGTTACGAAAGAAGCCACCGAATTTTTTAATACGAGCACCATTAAGCAAACGGGCAAACCAGAACTTTACCGCTTCTCTGGCAAACTTGTATGATGTTGGTTTGAAGTTACCCGCTATTTCATTGGCATAGCGTGATATTATGCGAAGTAATAATTCATCGGCTTTGGTCTGAGCTTCTTCCTGAGGTTTGCCATTTACAGAAGCAAGTTCCTCTTTAATCTTTGCCCAGAAACGTGGTTCATCTTGTGGATCAACACGCCAGCGGTTACGCTTCATGCGTTGCTGCTCGCGATAAACAGTTACTTCAAGTTCGTCAATTAATTGCTTGGTAGTAGGGCGTAGTTCCTTGGCTCGGTTAAACGACTTCTGAGCAACCTCATCAATGAATTCTTTCCTGTTCTTGCTAAGCTGATAAACAGGCCAGTCAGGTATGCTTTCCAGAATCGGCTTATACTTCTTATTCTTATTCTTCGTCTCGACTACTTCCATAAAGGGCTGCAAAATAATACAAAAAATCTCACAATTACGGGTTGGCAAGTTGTGAATTAGAGTTCAGCCATGGCGTCGTTGAGGTTTTTCTCCATTTCTCCAAATAAGATAAGTACCTTTTGAATAAAATCTTCACTCACTAAGGTTTTAAGTTCGCTTTCAGCGGTTATATCGTACTGGTTGATCTTATAGGTCTGTTCCAGAAGCCCCAACTCAAACTTTAACAGATATCTGTTATTCCACGAGAAAATGGTGATTTTACAGTCTGGATGGGCTATTTCGCTTACAACTCGCATAATTAGTTTGCTGATTCAGGCTCAAAATACCTGACTTCTGCATAAAATACTAAGTTGGGGATCAGAAGAGCTTTATTTATTGTTCTCGAAAATAGGTTCGGTGAGCTTACTCTTTAAAGATTCTAATTCGTTTTCCAGATTGCGATAAACAGTGCTGCTGTTTAGGTTGTCATCTTTCATTTGACGAATAATTTTTTGAAGTTGTTGCTGGCGTCTGCGCAAGGTTTCTGCCACGGTTGTAGGGTCTGGCTTCATTGGGTTGAATGCAGGGTTTGGTTAGGTGCCCCGAATTTAGTGAATGAAGTGAATAGATAAAGCTTTTTGTCTGTTTTCTTCTTTGTTTAGATAGCATTTTATATAAAATTCACTGTGTTTTACGTTAGCAATGCATAACCTTTAGCGTCCGGTAATTAGGTTTTTATATTGTAACCTATTGGCGATATTTACTGTTGATAGTTGCTGGGGCAACACAAAATGAAGAGCATGAAGAGAAGTACTTTACTTAATAAAGTTTTAAAAACATTTGTGTTAATGATTGTTCTTATGACAGTCATTACATTTTCTTCCGAGGCTACTCACCTCAGAGCTGGAGATATCACCGTACAATCAATGGGCGGGAGGTCATATAGAATTATTGTTAGAATTTATACCAAGTCGCTTGGAAAAGGTACAAATGTTCCCTTCTCTCATGACAACAGTGGTATTCTGAGTTTTGGTGATGGGGTGACACAGAATCTGCAAGAAAGCGCCGGCACGGTAAATACAGAATTTAATCCTGATGGAAGTATTTCAGTTATAATAGATACTCTTACCCATACGTATGGGGGACCCGGAACTTTCATTATCAGTTATATAGAAGCCAATCGCAATGAAGGTGTTTTAAACATGGATAACTCTGTTGAAACTCCTTTCTACATCGAAACAAAAATTGTTATTGATCCTTATTACGGTGATAATAATTCACCAGTACTGTCTGTTCCTCCGATAGACAGAGGATGCGTAGGTCTTACATGGTATCATGATCCTGGAGCATATGATCCAGATCCATCTGATAGTTTGTCCTTTGAATTGGTTGTTCCTTTTATGGATAAATCAACAACAGTTGTTAATTACAGAAGTCCTGCATCCATTGGAGGAGGGCTTACCGAGGACAAATCGAAACCCGCATATTTTAGTATTAATGCCAAGACAGGTTTGGTTACATGGGATTGTCCCAAAATAGTTGGTGAGTATAATATAGCATTCATTGTTGTTGAATGGAAAAAGAAGCCAGGCGGTAAATATGTAAAGCAGGGTTTTGTTAGACGTGATATGCAAATAATCATTGCCGATGATTGTAAAGACAAACGCCCTGAATTGAAGGCACCAAAAGATACATGCATTGTAGCGGGTACAAAGCTTGACGTAAATATCATTGGTACTGACCCTGATGCCGGAGACCAAGTTAAAATTGAGGCTTTTTCACAAATTATAGATAGCAAAGCTAGTCCTGTGATATTGATCCCTTCACCAGCAACCTTTACTCCTGATCCTGCTGTTTTCCAGGCTACACCAGCTACTGGTCATTTTAGCTGGCAGACTGTAGGGGCTCACATCAGGGAGAGGCCTTATACTGTAACGTTTAAGATCACAGACAATGCACCCCTCAGACTTGCATCATTTCAAACATGGTCTATTAAAGTAGTAGCCCCTGCACCTAAATGGACCAGCGTGACCTTAAATGCAACTAAGCGTCAGGCTGTATTGAAATGGCAGCAATACATTTATAATTCAGAAGCCGAATCCATGCAGATCTGGCGGCGCATTGATCATGCGGATTATAGCACAGACTCATGCATAACAGGTATGCCTGATCTGGGTTATGTACAAGTTGGGCTCGTTAATTTAAAAGACGCAAATGGTGCTGTAACTACTTATACGGATAAAAACTTGGCACCTGGGGCATATTATTGCTACAGACTTGTAGTAGTATTTCCGGCTGAACAGACAGGAGGTGCAGAAAGTTATGTTTCAGAGGAGCAATGTGTTGGTCCTTTCGAAATAGATGCTCCTGTTATCACAAAGGTCTCCGTTGATACGACGAGTGGTGTAAATGGAAAGATAAGTGTGGCTTGGGTTGTAAAAGCAGGATCAGTAGCTGATAACTATAAAGTTTACAGAGGTGTTGGTTTCACCGGTGCAGTTGGCGCAACGCCTGTATATGAGGGAACGAGTTTATCATTTGTAGATTCACAACTGAATACCGCTGAAGACATCTACCACTACGTAGTCGTTTCGTACGATAATTCAGTTATCGTTGATACATCAGCAGTGGCATCATCTGTAAGACTTGAAACGCAATCTCAGGTAGGTAAAATTTCGCTTAGCTGGAGTGCTGTCGTTCCGTGGTCGAATGATGCGGACACGTCTAAGTATCATTTAATTTTCAGAGGCCCGGAAAATTCAAAAGAGGGTGATCTCGTACTCATAGATAGTGTAAATGTGAGAACGCATGGTTTTGCATACACAGATAATGGGCCTCTGGATGACACGAAGTTTTATTGCTACCGTGTAATGACAAGGGGTACTTATGGATTTAATCCTGCAGCATTAATTTCATTTCCAACTATGCCTGCTGTTCTGAAAAACTATTCGCAGATAATATGTGCGCAACCTGGTGATAGTATCCCACCATGTAAACCGCTTACACCAATTCGGGTTGGCTTTCAAGACTGTGAAACTTTCAGAAAAGAGACTGCTTGTAATATCAATATTTACACCAATACATTAAGTTGGAATAAGCCGGATAATGATACCTGCAGAAAAGATGTCTATGGTTATAAAATCTATTACGCGGCCTACGTAGGAGCTCCTTTTTCACCACGCCTGGATAATAACTTTAAAGAAATTATTGTTCGTGATACGTTCTTTATTGATACGTTGACAACATCATTTAAAGGTTGTTACAAAATTGCAGCTATTGACAGATCGAACAACGTCAGTGAGTTTAGTGATGAAATTTGCATTGACAATTGTCCTCAATACGTATTGCCAAATGTATTCACACCAGATCAAGATTGTGATAACGTGTTTAGTGCCTATGGTAACATACCTCTTCCTGGTGAAAATGATCCAAAACCATGTGGTAATCCTGATCTCGGTAGCGACAAATGTGCACGTTTTGTTAAACATGTTTCGTTTAGGGTTTACAATCGGTGGGGCAATGAAGTGTATAGCTACCAGGGTGACAGCATGAGTGCTCAGAGTGACAATGAAGGAAATTCCATTTACCTGAATTGGAATGGAAATGACAGTCAGGGTCATGAACTATCACAAGGTGTTTATTACTATGTTGCCGAAGTTGAGTTTGATGTTGTTAATCCTTCAAAGAGTACGAAATTTATTAAAGGATGGGTGCAGATCCTTCGATAGGCAGCATCAATTCTCAAGCTGATATAGTATTGTTTGATGGAGTATGTAATTTATGCCAGGGAGCGGTTCAATTCATTATTAAAAGAGATCTGAAAGCAAGATTTAAGTTTGCTTCATTACAATCGGGTTTTGGTCAGGCTATCATAAGTCGTAATGAATTGAGCACTTCTACGTCAGGTCAAACAATCATATTAATTCGAAATGATAAGTGCTTCGAACGAAGCCGCGCAGTTTTGGAAATTGTGAGGTACTTGTCTGGTGGCTGGCCTCTGCTCTATGTATTTAT
>Ga0310811_10004725_pt1 | contig 17157 bp, 16 predicted proteins | sample YCmetagenome_FD_207642 | JGI IMG/M metagenome (GOLD analysis project Ga0310811, IMG submission 207642) | Soil microbial communities from experimental microcosm in Duke University, North Carolina, United States - YC | ecosystem: Engineered > Artificial ecosystem > Soil microcosm > Unclassified ...
GTGTTTTGATAGACCGCATTGATGAAGACGGCAATGTTGAATACAATGCCTGGCACCGTCTGTTTGATTTCAGACGGTGCTTGTGAAAGTGTCTCTACCATAAATGCCTATTCTTCTGTCTGATATTGTTCAATAAAACGAATGACTTCACGGGTGAGCTGACTGGGTGTAGATGCACCAGCAGTCACCGCGATTTTCTTTTTGCCTTTGAGCCAATTCTGATCGAGTTGTGATAGATCTTCAATGCGTACTGCTGGCACGTGTGCCATCTCTTCCGAAACCTGGACCAGACGGTTAGTATTATTGCTGCGAGGATCACCGACGACGATGGTGAGATCGGCTCCTTTGGCCTGCGCGGCGACAGCTTCCTGTCGTGTCTGGGTTGCGGCGCAGATATCAACGTGTACTTCAGCCTGTGGATAGCATTCTCTGATGTACTGAATCACGCGGCGCGTGTCCCATTGTGAAAGGGTGGTTTGTGTCGAAACCGCGAGTTTCTGCTTCTGTTCCGCCGTCAGTTGTAACTGATCAACATCTTCTTCAGTTTCGATCAGACTGGCTTGCCCTGGAATCTCTCCCATGACCCCTTCTGGCTCCGGGTGTCCTTTCTTACCGATATAGAGGATATAGTAGCCCTGTGCTGCTAGCTCTTTCACCAGATCGTGCGTCTTTGTGACATCGGGGCAGGTGGCATCAATACAATGGAGTCCACGCTCTTTGGCGCGTTGTTTGACGGCTGGCGAAACGCCGTGCGCGGTAAAGATCACAGATCCTTCGGTTGCCTGCTCTAGAATCTTCAGACGGTTTGGACCATCCAGTGTAATGACACCCATCGAGCTTAATTCTTCAATCGCATGACGGTTATGAATAATTTGCCCGATGATATGAATTGGTTTTGGTAAAGTCGGGTCTTTGGCTGCTTTGCGTGCGATGGTTAAAGCATCAACGACTCCATAACAATAACCACGGGGAGAGATTTTTATAACTTCCATTTTTATTCTTCCGCTATATGTCATGTCATACATGGATTATATGTACTCTCTATAAGTATGACATGGATTCTACACTGGTATGCAAGAGAACAGGAGACATGCAAACCTGAAATGCCTGGTTTTATAGATGGTATTGCCCGCTTTGCGGAAACAGTATCTATGGTTCTGGGCAAGGCATACCATGAAACCGGGCACATTTTATTGGTCCAGGCTCGTTGTGCTCCTGCTCTTGCAAGTGCAACGCTTTGTTGGGGTAGTTACTAATATGTCTATCATTATACAATGACAATACAATTTTTGGGATAGTTCAGAGCCGTCTGGTGATAATGGGTTTGTCAGGATGCTCTTACTTCTTCTTTTGCCAGGATACTGCGTAAATCATCTGGTGTGTAAAGGCAAACTGCAGGGAGCAAACCTGCAAGTTCTTCTACAGAAGTTGTTGGTGCAAGGTCGAAAATGAGCAATGGAGTTCGTCTGTTTTCGCAACCTTTGGCAATACTGGCTGCGGTGAGGGCGCATGAAGAGGATACCCCCCCTGAAAAGGTAGGGACTACAGGTATGTTGATAAGTAGCTGGACATGTGGAATAAGCGCCGAAACTTTTTCGGCATTTTCTTCCTGATATACATATTTCATTCTTGCCTGGCGTAAAAGGTGCAGGTATGGAGATCGCTGATCTGCTGGTCCAATTAAAAGTGCTGAGCGACCTTGCAGACCACCAAGGCAAGCATCTGCGATAGACACCACCGCTGGCGCGATGTCATGCATTGATATGTCTCCTCTGTCGGTGTGATATAGTTAACGCTTGCTTTATTGCTATTCTTTAAGATACTATAGCAAATCGTTTCATCTTGCCAATCAGGTACATGCCGTATTTTGTTCTACGGTGGATCGCCACATATCCCCTGACTCTTGACCATTATGCTAAGCTCTTGTTTGGTATTATCTGGATTCAACGTGAACTAGTAAAAGACAAGGACCAAATCGTATGACCTATGCGATGGGTGAATATTACGAACGAGTCAGTGATTATGACCTGGAATATCAGAGTCAATCTGAATTAGATGTCCCTTTCTGGCGCGAACTGGTGATGCGCTATACGCCGCAAAGAATGCTAGAGCTTGCCTGTGGGAGCGGGCGTATTGGTCTGGAATTGTTACATAGTCCGGGCGCATTTCAGTTGGAGGGGTTGGACCTGGAGCAGGGAATGCTGAAGGCATATGAACGGAAACTGGCACATGAGTCAGAGGAACAGCGGCGGCGTGTTACCTTGCATCATGGTGACATGAGCGATTATGCTCTTCCCAATAAAGGGACGTTTGACCTGATCATTTTGCCTTTCAACTCTATCTGCCATCTTTATGAGATTGAATCGCAACTGGCGATGTTTAATACCACCTTTGAGCATCTTGCCCCTGGCGGACGCTTTGTGGTGGATGTGTTTCTGCCGGATATTGATTATTTAAGTGATGCTTTAAATCGGCCCTCGACGGTCTACCTGGAAGATGAGATAGAAGATCCAGCGGGCGAGTTTACGATGTTGCTGTATTCCACGCGGAAATATGATGCCTTTGAGCAGGTACAACATATTACCTGGACCCATGAGAAATTTATGACCACGGGCGAGAACGAGCGTTACCTTTCACGCCTGGATATGCATGTCTTCTTCCCACGCGAATTACAAATGCTCTTCCTGGCAAGCGGCTTTGAGGTGGAAGCGATCTATGGTGATTATCTGTGGAAGCCGTTTGGTCATGGCACACGACAGATTGTGATTGGTCGTAAGCGCAAATAGCTGTCAGCTTATTTGTCCTGTAGGGGGCGGTATAATACAGCTATGAAGAGGTGTGGAGAGGTCGTAAGTGAACGCTCTGGAGCCACTTTTTAGGATAGTTGACGCTCTTCGGCTTCAAGTGCTAAAATATATCCTAGTTGTTAGGTCGGATTAACGAAAAATTTTACCATGCAAGATGCTGAGAAGGGAGAAGCCATAATGTTGCGGGTATCGACAAAAGGTGAATATGGCGTGCGTATAATGGTAGATCTGGCGCGTCATTATGGTGATCGCCCACGCTCACTAACAGATATTTCGCAGTCAGAATTGTTGCCTCTGGCATATCTAGAGCAACTGGTAAAACTGCTACGCGAATCTGATCCACCCCTGGTCATAAGCACACGTGGTGCTCATGGTGGCTATAAATTGAGCCGCAATCCAGCAGAGATTACTATGGGTGAGGTTGTACGTGTGTTGGAAGGTCCGATTGCTCCAATGATCTGTGCAACAGAAGGCGAGATGACGCAGATCTGTAATTTTTTGGACTCTTGCAGAACAAAATATCTGTGGTCTAAAGTGCGTGATGCTGTTGCTCAAGCCCTTGACTCAATCACGTTAGAGGAGCTTGCGGCGGTACCTGATGAGGGCAGTAGACAAGGTTCTCCTCTATTACAGCAATTTATTGCGCTATCTGATATTCATACAGGTACTGCCTCGCAATCATAAACAGGCGATTTTATGTACCTGCAAAATAATGGTAAAAGGCGCATTTGCACTTTACCATATGCTCAAAGGAAGGTGTTTTAGGAGATATGGCATCTGAACTTGTCATTAAAAATCTTCATGCCAATATAGAAGGCAAGCCCATTCTGCGTGGTGTGAATCTTACTATTAACCAGGGCGAGATCCACGCTCTGATGGGTCCTAATGGTTCTGGTAAGAGTACATTATCAAACGTTATTATGGGAAATCCTCAGTATGAGGTGACCGAGGGCGAGATCTGGTTCAAGGGTGAGAATATTCTGGAGTATTCGCCTGATCGTCGTGCTCGTATGGGACTGTTCCTGGCATTCCAGTATCCGATGTCAATCCCTGGTGTCAGTGTTGCAAACTTCCTGCGTCGTGCGCTTGAGGCTGTGCGTGAAGGAAACAAACCTCTGGAAGAGGGCGAGAACCCTACTGGTAAAATGTCCAAGCGCAAGACAATTCCTCCTGGTGAGTTCCGCCGCTTGCTGCAAGAGAAGATGAAACTGTTGAAGGTTGATAATAGCTTTATTAACCGCTCGATCAACGATGGTTTCTCTGGTGGTGAGAAAAAGCGTGCTGAGATTTTGCAGATGGCGTTGTTACAGCCTGAGATCGCATTGATGGACGAGACTGACTCTGGTCTGGATATTGACGCGCTGCGTATTGTCTCTGAGAGCGTCAACGCGTTGACCGGCCCGAACCTGGGTGTCCTGTTGATTACACACTATCAGCGTATGCTTGACTACATCAAACCTGACTTTGTGCATGTGATGTTTCATGGTCGCATTATTAAATCTGGTGGTCGTGATCTGGCACTTGAGCTTGAGCAGAAGGGTTACGAATGGTTGCGCCCACAGGACTCAGAAGAAGAGGTGACTGCTGATGCTTAATACGCTGGCTCCAGGGTTTTCTCGTGCGGCGGTTGAGGAACTGTCACGCCACAAGGGGGAGCCAGAGTGGATGCTACAATTGCGCCTGCAGGCATGGGAAACCTATGAAACAACTGAGGCTCCTTTAGGACATCGTGGCGATCTGGGAACACTGAAGACACTTGCGAACTTTAAGTATCAGCAACTGACTCCGTTTGTTCCTGCTTCAGAGCAACCTTTGCCATCCGCGCTGGACACTTCATTGCAGGGTTCACTGGTCAATGAACGTTCAGGTTTGATTGTGCAGTTGAATTCGAGTGTGGTGCGCACCGAACTGAATGCTGAATTAAAAGAGCAGGGCGTCATTTTAACCGATCTGGAAACGGCTGTACGTGAGTATCCTGAGCTGGTGCGGGAATACTTTATGACCCGTTGTGTTCCTGTCGGTAGCAGCAAATATACCGCGCTGCATGCCGCATTCTGGAGTGGTGGTTTCTTCCTCTATGTCCCGAAAGGGGTCGAGATTGAGGAGCCAATTCTGGCTCAGGTGTGGATGAGTGATCCGTTATCCGCTGTTTTTTCGCATTCTTTGATTATCGCTGAAGAGCAGAGTAGTGTGCGCTTCGTTGAAGAGTACGATTCGCTGTTTGAGGGTGATGATCCTGCGCTATTGAATGATGTCGTCGAGGTATTTGCGAAACGTGAGGCACGGGTTGAGTTCAGCAATCTACAGGATCTGGGCCAGAACGTGTGGAATGTGACCACGAAGAACGCGACCTTCGATCAGGATGGGAGCGTGACATTTGTGACCGCTGATCTTGGCGCGAAGGTAAATCTGACGACCATTGGCGCTGGTATGCTGGGGAATGGTAGTCAGGCTGAACTGGTTGGCGTGTTCTTCACAGACTATGACCAGCGGTACTTTATCAACACTCTTTCTGATCATGCTGGCCTTTCGACGAATGCTGAGACGATGATTAAGGGCGTGTTGACGGATACCTCACGGGTGGAATTTGATGGAATGATCCGTATTCGTCCGAAAGCGCAACAGACAGCGTCATTCCTGGCTGCACATGGTTTGATGCTGAGCAAGAAGGCCCGTGGTGAGTTTATCCCTGGTCTGGAAATTGCTGCGAACGATGTCAGCGCCAGTCATGGTGCGACCAGTGGACAGATTGATGAGAATCAGCTCTTCTATCTGATGGTGCGTGGTATTCCTCGCGCTGAAGCTGAGCGCATTATTGTACAGGGCTTCTTTGAGCCTGTCTTACAGCGTATTCCGCTGGAAAATCTGCGCATCCGTTTGCGCCGCAGTATTATTAGCCGCATGAGTGGCGTTTCCGCTGCTGAGGCTGATACCTGGGTTGATGCACAGGAACGCTGGGAGATCGAAGGTGTCGATGAGAATGCTATTCATCTGGATGGCAATCCCAATGATAATGACGAGATCCAACTGACCGAATACTAGTAAACGAGAGAGGGCGATTACAAGGTGTCGTGGTCATATATTCCATTCGGGGATGATCGGACAGACAACTCTGTGGTCGCCCGAATCTTCCCCCCTATCCAAATCCCCTCGTGCTGTTTTCGATGTACAGATCATAATCTTTTACCGCGTAGCTGCCCCCATTGGTTGTGCTACTGTGGTGGTGGTACTAGAAATTACTATGGGTCATTGCTATGCGCAGAAGTGTAAGATAGAAAAATGGGGTTCTCCTATGGTTAAAGATAATGTTACCTCGGCAGCATCGGCAACCACATTAGCTGGTGGTGTTCGTTCTGTGGCAGATATTCGGCGCGATTTCCCTATTTTGTTGCGCCCGGTACATGGCAAACCTCTGGTGTACCTGGATAGTACCGCAAGTTCGCAAAAGCCTGCTGCTGTCATTGAGGCGATGACACACTACTATGAAAATTCGAATGCGAATGTCCATCGTGGGGTTTATGAGATCAGTGAAGAGGCAACTGCCGCGATGGAAAATGCACGCCTGAAAGTCGCTCGTTTCATTAATGCGCGTCAGAGTAAACAGATCATTTTTACGCGCAATACGACTGAGAGTATCAATCTCGTTGCTTATAGCTGGGGCATGGCAAACATTCAGACTGGTGATCTGATTGTGCTGACGGAGATGGAGCATCATAGCAATCTTGTCCCCTGGCAATTGCTGGCACAGCGGACTGGGGCACGGCTTGAGTTTGTTCCAGTGACGGATGATGGTCTGTTGCAACTGGATGTGTATCAGCAATTGCTCCAACAGCAGCCGAAACTGGTGGCGATGACACATATGTCAAATGTGCTGGGAACAATTAACCCTGTCAAGGATCTGATTGCTCAGGCCCATGCAGTGGGTGCGCTGGTGCTGATTGACGCGGCGCAGAGCGTGCCTCATCTGCCGGTTGATGTGCAGGAGCTGGATGTGGATTTCCTCTGTTTCAGTGGGCATAAGATGCTGGGTCCAACTGGTATTGGCGTGTTGTATGGCAAGCGGAAATTGTTGGAAGCGATGCCGCCATTTATGGGTGGGGGCGATATGATCCGTACCGTGAGTCTGCGCTCTTCAACCTGGAATGATCTGCCCTGGAAATTTGAGGGTGGCACGCCTGCGATCGCCGAAGCTATTGGATTGGGAGCCGCCGTTGATTACCTGAATACGCTTGGTATGGCTGCGGTCCAGCAGCATGAGCAAGAGATTACGGCGTATGCGCTGGAACAATTGCAGGTAGTGCCAGAACTGACAATCTATGGTCCAAAGGATGCGCAGCAACGTGGTGGTGTTATCTCCTTTACGTTGGGGGATATTCATCCGCATGATCTGGCCTCTATTCTGGATCAGGAGGTTGGTGTTGCGGTACGCGCCGGTCATCATTGTGCTCAACCATTGATGGAACGGTATGGATTGGCTGCGACTGCCCGTGCAAGTTTCTACGTATATACATTGAAAGAAGAAGTTGATATTCTGGTACAGGGATTGTTGAAAGCTCATGAAATTTTTGCTTTATAGCTGTTGTCTTCATGAGAAAAAGGGGCGTTTTTATGTCAATGGATTATCGTGAATATATCCTTGATCATTATCGGGATCCGCGTAACTATGGGGTATTAGAGCATCCGGATGTTCATAGTGAGGATACCAATCCTCTCTGTGGTGATCAACTGGCGATGGATCTTCAGATCGAAGGCGACCATGTGACGGCAGTACGCTTTAAAGGGCGTGGTTGCGCTATCAGTCAGGCGTCAGCTTCGATGCTGTCGGAAATGGTTGATGGCAAAACGATTGCAGAGGTTATCGCGCTGGGAACGGACGATATTTTAGAGGCGCTTGGTATTCCTATTAGCCCGGCCCGTACCAAATGTGCTTTTCTTTCGCTTCGGGTGTTGCATCGTGGACTGGCGATTGCTGGTTTAGAGCAACACGATGAAGAAGATGATGATGATGAATAACTTAGCAATTTAATCGAGAAATAAGCATGGCTGAAGGTTTTGTTGAAGTCGCACATCTGCATGAGATCTCGGAAGGGAAACTTCATTCCGTCGAGGTAGACGGTGAGTCTGTCTGCCTCGTGAAAGTAGATGGACAGGTGTGCGCATTTACCAATAATTGTACTCATATTAGTGGACCGCTGGACGAGGGTGCGTTTGATGGACAGGTGGTGACCTGTCCCTGGCATGGTTCTCAGTTTGATGTGCGTACCGGCCAGGTGAAGCGCGGCCCCGCGAAGTATGAGCTGTATACGTATCCTGTGCGTGTGGATGGCGATTCCGTTGCGATCTATCTTCCACCAGAAGAATAACAGCAACTGATCCGTTCAGGTCGCAGATGAATTGGTTGAGAAACGGTAACGAGGATTGACACGTACACCTCTATGTATAGAGAGAAATCAAAACTCTATTGATTGTTTGACGAAATTACGCTCTATCACCGGAGGTTTACAGTATGCAACGAGATCCAAGACAAGATCCAATGCAACAGAACCCGATGCAACCCGGTTCGATGCAACAGGGTCAGATGCAGCCCGGTTCAATGCAGCAAGGCCAGATGCAACCTGATATGTCAATGCAATCCCCTACTTCTACTGGCACAACAAATGAGGGGTTTAATCTTGTTAGCGTCTTGTATCATGCCTTAGAAGGCGCTCAGACGTATGCTCGCTATGCCGAAGATGCTGGTCGTACCGATCCAGAGCTCGCGCAGTTCTTTATGCAAAGTCAGCAAGAAGAGAACAATCGTGCGGAGAGAGCGAAGCAATTGCTTGCCCGGCGCTTACAGATTTCCTCTGGCGTACGTAGTTCATAAACCATAACGTAAAAAGAGCCTTCCCCAGCGGGAAGGTTCTTTTTTTGTGCTGCGAGCAGAGCATCGGTTGACAGTAGCGTTTATCATCTCCTACAATTGTCGCAGGAATGAATATCAATGCCTTGTGTTGAAAGGATGCAGAATGGAAGGTCGCTCTCATTTGTTATTTGGCCTGGCGGCGGGTGTTGTTGTTGACAGTATATTTCACTATAGTGGCTCACCGCTGACTGCTACCAGTCATGTGACATTGTCTTTGTTGACTGATAAAGCAGTGTTTTACTTTGCCATTGGTTTTGGAGCGCTCTTACCAGATATTGACAATGCGCGTAGCACCCTGGGAAAGAAACTTGGCATTATCAGTAAGGAAATTCAGCATATTGCTGGTCATCGTACGATATTTCATAGCTTGATTGGATTGGCGATTGGCTCGTTGCTTGCGTTAGGTTTTGAGCGAGTGGTAATCTATCTACTAAGTTTGCGCGGGGAAATATTGCCCGCGAACATTATTGCCAGTTCGCATCTGGTTTTCTGGGGTGTTTTGTGGGGCAGTATCTTACATATTGCTGCGGATGCATTGACCATTGGTGGGGTGCCCCTTCTCTGGCCGATGCACGCACGTTTCGGTTTTCCGCCAAATTCGAAGTGGCGCTTTAAAACGGGAACGTGGCCGGAGAAGGTGATTGTTTATACGCTCATCTTTCTGGTAGTCTTTGGCATTTATTCATCTGTTATTAGCATATAAGCAGTTCGATAGATTCTGAGGAATGCGTCTTTTTGGGGTACGTGTTCCTCTTTATTCGTTTTAAGGGATGTCATGAAGAAACGTTTTCAGTCTGGATGGTCGCTTTCGTTGTCGACGCAACTGGGTATTGCCTGGGTGATTGTTATAGCGTTGATTCTCTTCTACGCGGTATGGATGTGTGATCAGTCGATATTGCGCTATGTGACGTTTAAAGCGACGGCTTTTGATCTGGGGAATATGGATCAGGCAACCTGGAATACGTTGCATGGGCGTCCTTTTCAGTTTACGAATCAAGGTTCGAACTGGTATGGGCCACCTATTCGTCTGGCTCAGCATGTTGAGCCAATTTTCTTTTTGTTGTCGTTGCTCTATGTTTTTCATGCTGACCCCCGTATTCTGCTGGTTTTTCAATCACTGCTGTTAGCGCTTGGTGCGTTGCCTGTGTTTCTCTTGACGCGGAAGGCTCTTCCAACGCTCCCATTGTTGGCTCCCGTAATCTCGGCTGGCTATTTATTCGCGCCTGCACTGATTGGTGAAAATATGTATGATTTTCATCCGGTTGCACTGGCGACCCCTTTCTTTCTGTTTGCTATCCTTTTCCTGACCTATCGATGCTATGTCTGGTTTGTGGTGTTCTGTATTCTGGCGGCATCGACCAAAGAAGAGATGCCTTTTGTGGTTGGTCTAATGGGCTTGCTCGTGGCCTGGAAGTATCGCTTACCGCGTCTGGGCATAGCACTATTTATCTGTGGGGCAATCTGGAGCGCGGTCGCGTTTCTGGTGATTATTCCTCATTTTGACGTAGGGGCGACCCAGAATACGTTCTGGTATCGTTACGCCTCATTGGGGAAGACACCGCAGCAGGCGCTGGTCAATGTGCTATTGCATCCCTGGTTACTGGCACCATATATTTTTACACTGGATCGCCTGTATTATCTGTTTAGCCTTGTGCGTAGCACTGGTTTTCTGGCGTTATTGGCTCCTGAGTGGCTGTTACCAACGTTGCCGAGTCTGGCGATTAACCTGCTGACAGACCAGCCATATCAGCACAGTGGTGTCTATCAATATAATGCCGCAATTATTTCGTTTGTGGTGATTGCCGCGATTCAGGGTTTGCGGCGTTTATGCTGGCTCTGGTATGGCTGGCGTGGTGAGTATAAGGAACAGGAACTCTACCGTGAAGCTGTGGCTCTGAATAATCATCGTTTCTCTGCTGGAAAGCCACTACCGGGTATGGCGATCGCGCGATTTCGGCTTGTGCGAATATTTGCGTGGATTGCTTCAGGTTGGCGTGCCTTGTCTGCGTTCCCTGTCAGACGTGCTCTCTTAGCGGGGTGGGGGCGGCTGCGTACGCGTGCTCGTCTGGCTGGTCGGCGTCTGGCGGCTCTGGCGCAGATGATACCAGTTGGATGGTTGCAGTGGTTGGTGAGCGTCTTCCTGGTTGGTATGATCATTCTGAATTATATGATTATGATGCCCTGGCTCAACATCTTCTGGGCGGATGCGCAACCAGATGCACGCGATCAGCATATTCAGCAATTGTTGAACATGATACCAGCGGATGCGTCAGTTTCGGCGGGTGGAAACCTTAATCCACATCTGACGGAAAGACGGTATATAACTGTTTTTCCGCAGTTAACCGTGAAAGCATATGGGGATAAATCAGCACAAACGGTTGAATATGTGATTGTGGATCTTGATGATGTTTCACCTGAAGATAAGACACAATCGGCGCATTTTCTGGCTGTATTAAATCAAATTGAGTATTCTGGTCAATTTGTGCCTGTTGCCCAGGCGGAAGGAGTTTTACTCTTAAAACGGGCGAAACCATAGCACAACAGCAGTAAGAATGGTATAATTCCTTTTAAGGACAGCTAGAGCTTTTGTTTCGTGCAAACGTGAACTTGAACTGGCTAGTTGTATTGAAGAGGGTTGCAGGATGCTCAACAATCCACATTCCGATGAATCGGCCCGTACAAAGTTAGCACCTCAGAGGGAGAAAATGGAAGATTTACCACCGAAGTCCGCGCCGCCACAGCCGCAGGTATCGACGCCTCCAATTTCGGAGAACGCGCCTGATATTGAAAATGCAGAGACGCGTTTAGAGGAGGCCCGTACTGTTCGCTATGCGATCAGTAAGCTGAATGATTTTCTCCAATGGTTTCTTATTGTCATGGAGGCAACGCTGGCTATTCGCTTTCTGCTCCGGTTAATTGGTGCTGAGGAGAGCAATTTGTTCGCGGGTTTTCTATATGCCCTGACAAGTATTGTCTTATTCCCATTTGAGAACATTGTTGCTTCTCCATCTATCCATCCCCCCAATCAGGCGTTTGAATGGTCCACTATTATCGCGATGCTGATTTACTGGTTGATTTTCTGGGCTATTCGCCGTTTCCTGTCTATTTTGATTACGGGACCAGAAGAGCCACCAGCCAGCTAAAGTATTATTAGTAAGGAATTATTCTGTCAATAGAGCGCATTTCTGATTGCAGAAATGCGCTCTATATATTCTGTCTTCTTAGAATCCTCTCTGTATCCTGGCATAGGAATACATCTACTTGCTATATCCATAAAAGAGAAAATTATCGATGCCTCTCGTTTTTCCTCACTGGCAATAATAGAAGTAATCACAGGTGTTGCGATTGTAGTTTTGTCTTGCTGACGAAATAAAAAGGAATGTGGCCCCTTATGATTACTGCAAAAAGAAGAGTGCCAGGGTATCTGTTCTCCTTATTTTTAGGTATCCTGGTCTGCTGCCTCTGTATGAATATACCCTTTCAGCACGCCAGTATTTCTCATGCTCAGTTGGTAGCAGATCAGCACGCACATCTCCATGCCGATTTGCCGAAGGGATGTGTTGATGATGGCAATACTGATTACCCTGGTGCGATTGATTGTATGCTGGACCCTCATACCTATGATTGTAAGCAGGTAGCGAAGAATGCAGCCTGTACGTATGAAACGGCTCACAGACCAGCGGATTATGCGGTAAATTTTCTGGAAATTCATGATATGGAAGGAACCGTTGCTGCGGGCATCAATACCCTGCGCAACGTGAAAAATGGGGTCAGCATTCATTATATAGTTGATACCGATGGAACAGTTTACCAGTTGCTTCCTGATGAGGCGATTGGGTATCATGCCGGGAATTACTGGTATAATCAACGGGCGATTGGTATTGAGCATGCGGGTTATGCTGCGGATGGCTATCAATGGTATCACGCGGCTCAGTATGAGGCATCAGCAAAGCTGGCGGCATATCTGATCAACAAATTTCATATTCCTTTTGATCGTGCCCATGTGCTTGATCATGGTCAGACGCCAGCGCCAACCGTTGCCCTGATGCCCAATCATGTCGATCCAGGTCCATTCTGGATGTGGGATTATTACTTTTCGTTGATTATCAAGCAGGGCGTGACGCCCGTAGATACTGCAAGTGATGAACATATTGTCTCGCTTCATCCTGCGAACGGTGACGATCCATTTGACGTGAATGGCGCTGAGAGTAAAGGCAATATAAATTTTTTTACTCTTTATAGTAATGCCAGTACCACTTCCAGCATCATCCCTCATGCAGGAGCCATGACGATGCTAAACGAAACCTATAATGTTGAGACAGGGGTCAGTTATGCCTATCTGGCAGCGAAGCCGGACGAAGCCGGGAGTGGAGCTACTATGTATCAGATCTGGTATGGGGAAGCCGTACATATGCATGATCAGAAGCCGAGTTACTTTGAGAGCGCTCGGTTAGCATGGCTTGCTGCCCCGCCTCAGAGCGCGTATCGTGGCAATGGGCGCCTGATTACATTTAAGTCTGGCGTAGCAGGAGGATTAAAGGTCTACGGTTGCCCTGCCAAAGAGTCAACATATCAGATAGGTGATATGCCTGAGAACGCTATTTTCGTCTCAGAATTCAGCCTGTTTGATAGCAAAACAAACTCGCTCTGGTACGAAATCAATTATAACCATCGGCAGGCCTGGGTTCCAGCTTCTGAGGTAGCAAGTTAAAAGTAAAACCTGTTCTGTTTGTTTCTTCTGGTAAGCACAGATATACATCCATAGATGATGATCGTGTTATAATTTATGACAAACTCTTTAAATGTACCTGCTATGCTGGATTTGTAATTTGCGTATGCTACCAGGAGGTGCTATTTGGACGAGCTGAATGTTTTTTGCGGGAACGCAAACCGCGCATTGGCTACTGCCATCTGTCGACAATTACACATTCCTCTAGGGGATGCCGAAGTTTTTGAGTTCAGTAATGAGAATATCTTTGTGAAGATCAATGACAATGTACGTGGTAATGATGTTTTTGTTGTACAGCCTTTCTGTTCTCCTGTCAATCGTTCAATTATGGAATTATTAATTATGATTGATGCCTTGAAGAGGGCTTCATCTGCGCGGATTACAGCGGTTGTTCCTTATTATGCCTATGGGCGGACAGACAAAAAGGACCAGCCTCGTGTCCCTATTACCGCTCGCTTGATCGCTGATTGTATTACTGTTGCGGGTGCTCATCGTGTTGTGACAATGGATATGCATGCAGGCCAGATTCAGGGTTTTTTTAATATTCCGGTTGATGAACTGACCGCACAGATTATTCAGGCCCGGTATTTTACCGAAAAAAGTATCGATAATCTTACGGTGGTTGCCGCAGATGAAGGCTTCGCGAAGAAAGGCCGTACATTGGCTGATCGTCTGGATGCGCCACTGGCTATTGTTGAGAAACGTCGCCTGGGGAATCATGGCGTAATCGAATCAATGGGGCTGATTGGTAACGTTGAGGGGCGCAATGTGCTGATTGTTGATGACGAGATTGATACAGCCGGATCTATCACTCAGGCGGTACGCGTTGTTCACGAGCACGGAGCTGGTGATATTTATTGTTGTGCCACGCATGGCATTTTTTCAGGCTCGGCGCTTGAACGGTTGGGGAATGTTCCTGTGAAGGAAGTTGTAGTGACTGATACCATTCCATCTCCTGATCGTGGCCTTCTGCCCGGCCTTACGGTGCTGTCAGTGGCGGAGTTGTTAGCAGGGACGATCAGCCGTATTCATGACGGGCGCTCTGTTTCTGAATTATTCTGGTAGAAGGCGCTCCCAGAGAGCATGCCTGGAAAGCAGTCGAGAAATAGGAATGTTCAAGTCAGGGAAGACCTTCAATTTTTTCAATCTTTTCCCTCTTGTTGAGATATGATAAACTTCCTCTTGATTCGCATGCGATCTGGTGCTATTCATTGCTCCTTTGCTGCTATAAGTCATTTGCCAGTTATCATATAGGTAGGATAGGTATCAATAAATAAGCATGCAGAAACATATGCTATAATTATTTGCGATTGTCAGTACCTCCGGCTGAAGCCGCAGGGTCCCGTTATTATTTTGTGAACATCCTTGAGGTTTTCTCTGCATCAGGAAAGGGTGGAGGGGCATTTATGAAGCCGCTAGTTGCTATTGTAGGCCGACCGAACGTCGGCAAATCTACGTTTTTTAATCGAATGATTGGTGAAAAACGCGCCATCGTTCAAGACATGCCGGGTACCACCCGTGATCGACTCTATGGAGATACCGATTGGAATGGGCGCGAATTCACGCTGATTGATACCGGTGGTCTGGAACTGGGTTCCGGTATTCCTGTTGGTCAGATTGGGCTGTCTGGACAGTCGGGGGATCTGATGGGGCATGTCATGTCGCAGGCAGATCTGGCTATCGAAGAGGCTGATGTGATTGTGTTTATGGTGGATGCGCGTTCCGGCATTACCGCAGTAGATGAGGATGTTGCCCACAAATTACGCCAGACTAAGAAGCCTGTGGTGATTGCTGCCAATAAAGCGGATAATAACAGCCGTCGTATGGATGCTGTTGAATTCTATAGTCTGGGATTGGGAGAACCGATTGTCATCTCTTCTATTCAGGGTGTGGGCACTGGCGATCTGCTTGATAAGATTGTCGAAGAGCTGCCACCAGCAGAAGAGATGGAAGAGGAAGAGAACGAGGAGATTCCACGTATTGCTATCGTTGGTCGTCCAAATGTTGGCAAATCGTCGCTCCTCAATGCAATTCTTGGTTTCAATCGTTCTATTGTGAGTAACATTCCTGGGACGACCCGTGATGCTATCGACACCTCGCTGGAATTTGAAGGACGCGCTATCACGATGATTGATACTGCTGGTATTCGTCGGCGTGGTCGCATCGGTCCTGGTGTAGAAAAATATAGCGTGCTCCGTTCTGAGCGAGCTATTGAACGTTGTGACGTAGCGCTCTTGTTAATTGATGCCAGTGAGGGACTGACAGCACAAGATACGCATATTGCAGGTGAGATACATCGCCTGGGTAAAGGCGTGATTGTGGTGGTCAACAAGTGGGACCTCGCATTGGAGCAGCGCCGTGCCGAGCGCGAAGGTGTGTTTGCGCATCCTGATGAGGAGATTGAGAGTGCTGAGGGATATCGTGATATTATCGCAGAAGGATTGAAGTTTATTCCGTATGCTCCAGTCGTGTTTGCGGCGGCGAAAACAGGGTATCACGTCAAGTCTATTTTGGAGACAGCACTGAAAATCGCGGATATGCGCTATCTCCGTGTGCCGACATCACGGCTGAACGAAGTCATTCAAGATGCTATTCGGCATCACAATATTGCACTCTATCGTCATCGTCCATTAAAAATTTATTATACGACACAGACGCGTGTCAATCCGCCGACCTTTGTTTTCTTTGTAAATGATCCAGAGGCGGTACACTTCTCGTATGAACGGTATTTAGAGAACCGTTTACGTGAAGCTTTTAGCTTTAAAGGAACAGGTATTCGTTTATACTTTAGATCCCGCCATAAAGAGGAGCGGGAGCGGTAAAGAGCTTGTACTGTAAAAAGCAATTGTCAACGCCGTTCGCTCGCGGCTGGTGGCCGTTGCCATCACTCATGCATGTGAACACTGGTCTTTCTGATGGCACAATGCGGTCTGTCTGGCGATCCCGCGCAGACGATTGAATGGTTTACCATTCAAATATCTGTTGCGTACAGGCGTGGGCGTACAGGTATGCGAGAAGCATCCTTCCAGGAGGATTTTCCGGAAGGATGCTTTTTGTCAAAGTCTGGGGCTGCACAGGAGCTGTTTGCGAGACCTGCGTGCTGTCCCATTTCAGGCAGTTCTTGGAGACCTGTTCTTTGAGCGTTTTCACAACCGTTGTGTTTTTTTTGACGTATATATGATGTATGTGATAAATACATTCATCATTGCTTTGTGATTCTCTGCTGTTGCTTAAATAATATCGTTCTATAGTAGATATAGCTTTTTAAAGCGCACGTATCAGATATGTTTTTGTATGATGAAGCGTACTGTAAATAAATACATTCTTTATTGCTGTGCTATACCATTTGCGCTGAAAAAGGTGTACGTATCGGGCATACTGCAATTGTCACGAAAACTGCTATATGCTATAGTGAACATGTAACGGACAGAGGAGTCTCCTGCTTGGGTGAGGTAAATACTATGCATTTAAAATTTACTGCTGCTGATAAAACAGATGTTGGGAAACAGCGTGACCAGAATGAAGATAGCGTCTATAAGCGCGTTGAATCTTCGGGGGAAGGGGATCGTGGTTTATTCATCGTGGCTGACGGTATGGGGGGGTACAAGGCAGGAGAGGTGGCAAGCAAGCTCGCCGTTGAAACGATCAGCAAAACATTGGATTTCTTCTTCCGGCCGGTGCATGATCAGCCTACTGTCAAGCTAGAGAAGGCCGAT
>Ga0310811_10004726_pt1 | contig 17155 bp, 15 predicted proteins | sample YCmetagenome_FD_207642 | JGI IMG/M metagenome (GOLD analysis project Ga0310811, IMG submission 207642) | Soil microbial communities from experimental microcosm in Duke University, North Carolina, United States - YC | ecosystem: Engineered > Artificial ecosystem > Soil microcosm > Unclassified ...
GGGAAGACAACCGGCACCGCGGCCGTTGGCGCGTTCTGCTGATTGGTGATCACATGATTACCCGCCGTCTGCAGGCTGGTCTTGAAGCCAGCCTGGATGGTGATGTCGGGGGTCACATGCCACTGGTCCTGCAGATGGAACTGCAGGTCGTCGGTGCGCAGCGACACGTCATACTGGGTGAACAGCGGATTGCGCGGCACCGTATAGGGCGACAAATCGTTGCTGGACGCCGAGAAGGGATACCAGCGCCGGCCCGTGCGTGAGGCATTGCGCTCATACCAGGCGCCGAACTCGATATCGTGATCGCCCAGCTTCCAATTCAGGGTGGTGCGCTCACCGAAGCGGTTGATGCGGTATTCGGTGGTGCGCACTTCATAGCCCATGCCCCCGAACAGATTCACCAGATTGGTCAGGCTGCCGGTGGAGGTGGACGAACCGCCCACTACAAGCTGCGGGAAGTACACCCCGAACAGAGCCGGCAGGCCGGCATTGTTCACCGGGCCGGCAACAATGCCGCGGCCGGTGACGTGATGGAAATAGACCTGGTTCGACCAGGTGATGTCCGGCGACAGCTTCCAGTCATACTGGGCATAGGTCAGCGCGTCCTCGCGCTGCGCGGCGCTGTGATAGTTGGAGAAATTGTTGCCCTGGGCGACCGGCGGGGTGCCCGGCTGCGCCGGGTTGGTGTTCACATTGGCGATGGCGCCGGCCAGGTTGGGATAGAGAAATGGCCTGGTATAGGGGATGAAGCCTGCACCCGCCGCGGTCTGCTGATTGCCGACCGAGATGGAGTCTTCGTTGGGCTCAACCTTGGAATTCCAGTCGGCATAAAAGGTGAAGCGGCCCGCGTCATTCTCGCGCACCACCTTGAGGTTCAACTGGTCGCCACGCTGATAGCCGTCAAAGTCCCAGGCGCGCTGGTTCTGGTGCAGATAGGACAGATAGCCCATGAAGCCATCGCCGATATCGCCGCTGTCCAGGCGCAGGAAGGTGCGGCTGGTGTCATAGCTGCCGCCGGTCTCGCGCACATCCACACCGAAGGTGGGAAGCGGATCGCTGGAGAACGTCTCGATCGCGCCGCCCAGATTGCTGGTGGAGGCCACGCCCAGCGAGCCGGCGCCCGATTCCAGGCGCACGCTGCGCACATTTTCGCTGGTGATGGCGCGCGACGGCGACAGGCCGTTATAGGGTCCATATTGCTGGTCGCCCAGCGGCACCCCGTCCATGGTGTAACCGAGCTGCTGGGTGGTGAAGCCGTGCACCACCAGCGATTCGTTCTGCTCGTTATTGCCCCAGGGATCGGCGGTGGCATACAGCACGCCCGGCAGGGACTGGATCGCCTTCAACGGCGCGATGCCCGGCAAGATCTTCTGGGCCTGGACGTTGTTGATTTCCACCGCCGAATGCGTGCTTTCGCGGTCGGACGAGACGATCACGGTTTCAACACCGCCCTGATCGGTGGGGGCCAAGGTCTGGCCAAATGCCGGCACGCTTAAGGCTGTAGTGACGAAAAGCGCGCAGTTGAGCGTACGGCGGACAGACGCGGACATGAAAACCCCCGGATTTGAAAATGCGAATGATGCGCTGGGGTAGGTAGGTGCCGCGCGAGACGGAAAAGAAACAGTTGGATTGCGATTTTATGAAATGCAAAAGCCGCATATGCGTCCGATTGTCATCGACTTGTCGAATGTTCCCCCTAGTGATGCTGTTTTGAGCAATGCGGAAGGATTCGATGGCGAACGCGCGCGTAACATGTCTTGTGGCAGCTCTGCTTGGCGTAAGTGCAAGCGCTGAAGCCGCGCCGGTGCTGATGATCTCCATCGATGGCTTGCGTCCCGGCGATGTGTTGGACGCCGATGCCCGCGGCATTCATGTGCCGGTGCTTAAAAAACTGGCTGCGGATGGTGTCTATGCCAGCGGCGTGCGCAATGCGCTGCCCACCGTGACCTATCCCAACCACACGACCCTGATCACAGGCGTCTGGCCGGTCAAACACGGCATTCCCAACAATCCCACTTTCGATCCGCTGCAGAAGAATATGGGCGGCTGGTACTGGTACAGCCAGGACATCAAGGTCCACACCCTGTGGGATGCGGTCCATGACAGTGGCGGCAAGGTCGCGTCCATCGACTATAATCTGCCGGAAATCTGGCGCGCCGAAACACCGGAAGACCAGAAGCTGGTGCGTGCCCTCTCCACCCCCGGTATCGTGCCGGTGCTGGAAAAGGCGACCGGGCTGACACTGGCACAAGCGGATGGGGAAACGGTGGAGGTCGATATCGGCCGCGCCCGCTTCGCCGGCGCCTTGATCGCGGCCAAGCATCCGCAATTCACCACCGTGCATCTGCGCGGGCTGGACCATACCGAGCACGAATTCGGCCCCGGCTCGCCGCAGGCCAAAGCCGTGCTGGAGAAACTCGATGCCGCGGTAGGGCGCCTGGTTGCCGACGCCCGCAAGGCCGAGCCAGATCTGGTCGTGGCCATCGTCTCCGACCACGGCTTTCTGCCGGTGGCGCATGCCGTCAATCTGATCGCGCCCTTCGTTCAGGCCGGACTGATCACGCTGGATGCCGACAAGAAGGTCACGGGCTGGCAGGCCGAGCCCTGGGGCGGCGCGTCCGCCGCGGTCGTGCTGGCCCATCCCCAGGATGCCGCGCTGAAGGCAAAGGTGTCGAAGCTGCTCACCCAGCTTGCGGCCAAGCCGGAACTGGGCATCGGCCATGTCGCGGACGGGAGCGAGATCGCCAGGCTGGGCGGCACGCCGATGGCCTCCTTCTGGGTGGATTTCAAGCCGGGCTACATGATGGGCACCGATCCCGCGGCGCCGCCGGTGTCACCCTCGGACGTGAAAGGCACGCACGGCTATTTCCCCACCCATCCGGAATTGCACGCCACCCTGATCGTATCGGGACCTTCGATCGCCAAGCGCGGCTCGCTGGGCGAGGTGGACATGCGTGACATCGCCCCGACCCTGGCAAAGGTGATGAAAGTCTCGCTGCCGGATGCGGACGGCAAGCCCCTGTTCTAGGACGGCCTAACCTAAGCGCGGCGGATCGTCAGCGGGATCGCCGGACAGCAGCTTGTAGGCGATGGTGTAGCGCTCCTCATGGCAGGCGCGGGTCGGCACCGTGCCGCGATGCAGGATGGCGCCGCGCGATATCACCATGCGCCCCGGCCTGGGCGTCACCACCAGCTGCGCCTCGTTATCGTCGTCATAGAAGATGGTCTCGCCACCCCAATCGGTCTGCCAGTTCAGGTTGACGTAATAGAGGATGGTGACGTGATTGCGGTGGGCCGCGCAGTCGCGATGGGCGTGGTACATGTCACCAAAGACACTGCTGTTCACATAGGCGCGCTGGTCGCGCAGCACCTCGCCGGGAAACATCTGTTCGGCGACTTGGCGCAGGCGCAGGAAAAAGGGATCGACCCGTAGCGCGGCATCGGCGATATCGGCCGAAGAGGCGAAGGCGGGAAGGTCCGGCCGGCTCCTTTCCTTGCGCTGGTAGTAGAGCGTTTTGACGACGTTGGCGATCTTGGTGACGTGGGCGGGATCGACGAATCCGTCGCACAGGAAAAGCTCCCGCCCCGAGATCGTGAGACGGCGGGCTTTCGGTTCTGTCGATTCCAAGCGGACTTCCCGTGCCCGAAAGGGCTCAATCTTCCTTGCCCCGTCAGTGTATGGAGCGCTTAAGATCGGCGCAACGGTTCTCACCTCTTCCGACCAGCGCATCAGTTGCTGGAAACAGGCAACTTGCCGGCATCGACCGCGTGCTTGTTCGCAAAGAAGCCGCTTAACTGTGTGGCGCTTTAGGGTGTTTGCCCTTGGCGCCGCCCTTTTTGTGACCACCCTGGCCAAACTTCTTGCCGCCGAATTTCTTTTTGCCGCCGGCGAATTTCTTGCCGTGGAAGCCGGGCTTGCGCGGCGGGGCCTCGCCCGGCACATCGCTCTGCGCCATCTTTTCGCGCGGCCTGTCTTCGCGAGGCCTCTCTTTGCGTGGATGGGCCGTGGATTGCCCGGTCTGGTCCAGGGCAGGCGAAATACGCACCCCGCCCTTCTTGCGTTCGCTCACCAGAATGGTGAATTTCGGCGCGATCGCCGGATCGATCTGGAACAGGGTTTCCATTTCGAACACGCGGATGGCGCCGATATCCTTCTTGGTGACTTCACCTTGGCGGCAGATTTCCGGCAACAGCCATTTGGGATCGGCATTGCGCTCGCGCCCGACATTGAGCCGGAACCAGACACCGTTCGCCATTTCGCCGGGAGCGGAGCCGCGTTCATGCGTCGGCGCATATTGACGTTCGCCGGTCCGGTGCGGCCGCGGTCTTTGCTCGCGCGGCGCATGCTCGTCGCGCAGCTTGCGCGGGCCCTCATGACGCGGCTTTTGCTCACGTCCTCGCTGAAACGGTTCATCTTCAATGTCTTCGGGCGCCGGCAGCCTGGCGCGGACCATTTTCACGAAGGCTGCCGCCATCTGGCGCGGGCTGTGGGCCTTCAGCAATTCATCGGCCATTGCCAGATCCTCTTGCGTGCCGGCCTCGACCAGCAAGGGATTTTGCAGCAGCCTTTCCTGATCGACCTTGCGGATATCCGCGGCCGAAGGGGCATTGCCCCAAACGGCCGTGACGCGGGCGCGGCCCAGCATCTCTTCGGCGCGGCGGCGGCGTGACGGCGGTACCAGCAAGACGCTGACGCCTTTCTTGCCCGCGCGGCCGGTGCGGCCACTGCGATGCTGCAGTACCTGGGCGTCGTTGGGCAGTTCGGCATGGATCACCAGGCTGAGGCTGGGCAGATCGATGCCGCGCGCCGCGACATCGGTGGCGACACAGACCTTGGCGCGGCCGTCGCGCAGCGCCTGCAGGGCATGGTTGCGTTCGCTTTGGGATAATTCACCCGACAGGGCGACGCAGGAAAAGCCACGCTCCGTCAATTGCGCTTCCATGTGACGCACGGCATTGCGGGTGTTGCAGAAGACCAGCGCACCCGGCGGGTCTAGGAAACGCAGGAGATTGACCACGGCGCCTTCGATTTTGTTGCCCGCGATCCTGATAGCGCGATATTCGATATCGGCGTGACCTGAACTTTCCCCGCGCGTTGCAATGCGTAGCGCATCCTTTTGGTAATGCGCCGCCAGGGTGACGATGGCCTTCGGCAAGGTGGCGGAGAACAGCAACGTGCGGCGATCGGGCGGCGTGGTTTCCAGAATGAATTCCAGATCCTCGCGAAAGCCCATGTCGAGCATCTCGTCGGCCTCGTCCAGCACCGCGCAACGCAAGTCCCCCAGTTTCAGCGCCCGGCGTTCGATGTGATCGCGCAGACGTCCGGGCGTACCCACCACGATATGGGCGCCCCGCGCCAGTTCGCGCCGTTCCTGCCCCGGATCCATGCCGCCGACGCAAGAGACGATGCGCGCACCGGCAAAGTGATAGAGCCAGCCCAGCTCGCGCTGCACCTGCAGCGCCAATTCGCGGGTAGGTGCGATGATCAGCGCCAGGGGATCGCCCGCAGGACCGAAAGCGGCCGCGCCGTCCAGCAAAGTCTCGGCCATTGCCAGGCCGAAGGCGATGGTCTTGCCCGACCCCGTCTGGGCGGAAACCAACAGGTCACGGCCCTCGGCCTCGGGCTCGATCACCGCGCGCTGCACCGGGGTGGGCGTGGTGTAGTCGCGCTCGGCCAAGGCGCGGGCAAGGGCAGGATGGGTGGTCGGGAAACTCAAAGGGAACTCGAGGGTGCGATTTTCGGCCCCTCTTTAGTCCTATCCTGGCGAAATGATAGCTGAACAGCGCGATCAGCCCTTCATGCCCCCTATGCGTGCCATCATCTGTCGGTCCTTATTGTCCTGCATCAGCAGGGTCAGACCGGAAATGGTGCCCAAACCCAGCCCGCCGGGCATGCCGGTGTCGGGATCGGCCACAATCTTGGAATAGCTCTCGCCGGAGACTTTTTCCCACTTCCCCGCCGGTTTCTTGATCTCGACTGCGACAACCGTGGCCTTCAGCACCAGCCGCACAATGGCGGGATGCGGCGCGGTCGGTTTGGTCAGGCTGGGCGCGCCATCGATCATCTGCCAGCCATTGGCCAACGCCCATGCCGTGATCTCATCCTTGATCATGGCGTAGCAGCCGCGGTGGGCAGCTTCACGAACGCGGCCGAATCCTGCGCCGCCAGGGTTTCGACGCCAGGCTTGTTGAAGAAGCCCAAGTCCCGGGCCCATTGGATGAAGCGATCCTGCCAGGTGCCCTCGCCGGTAAAGTCGCGATAGGCTAGGCCGCTGCCGTGGCCGCCGCGGGCATAGATGTGCATCTCCACATTGGGGATGCCGGCATTCAGCATCGCGCTGAAATACTCACTCGCCCACACCGCATGTATCTTGTCCTGCCAGCCGGCGCCGGCGATGAAAGACGGCGGCGCATCTTTGGGGATCGGCGGCGTGCCGTTCTTGGCTGTCCAGGCAGGGGTGAAAAGCGACGGGCCCGGATAGATCGCCGCCACGAAATCGGGCCGCGACGACACGCCAGCAAGCGGATCTGTCGGCACGTTGTTCTTGGCGTCAAACGCCGGATACTGGATCGCGGTCGCCATGGTCAGTTCGGCGCCGGCGGAAAAGCCCATCACGCCGATCTTGTGCGGATCGATATGCCATTCGGCGGCGTGAGCCCGCACGGTGCGGATGGCCTGTTGGATGTCGTAGACCTCGTCGGTCTTGGGATCATAGCCATCGGTGCGCAACCGGTTGCGCAGGATGATGGTGTTGATGCCGAACTGGAAGAAATAGGGCACCGGATCGGCCCCCTCCAGCCCCACCACCAAAGTCTGATGCCCGCCGCCCGGCGCCAGGATGATGGCGGTGCCGGTATTGTTGTTGGCACCGGCGAAGTGCACTTCGATCGAGGGATTGTGGATGTTGACGATGCGCTGCACCCGGCCCGGCACGGCGGGGTCCATGGTATAGACCTCCGCCTCGCTGACGCGCTTGGCGTTGAGATAGGGCGAGCCCGGGGCAAACAGTGGCATCACAATGCCACCGGGCAGCAACGCCTGGGGCTGATACGGGCCCTTGGTCACCGGCCCCGGTTTGGGCACCATTTGCGGCGCCGGTACCGGCGGCAGCGAGGATTGCGCCAGCGCCGGTGCAGCCAGGCAAAGCGTCAGAAAGGCAAGAATGGATTCGCGCATCATGTTCCCCAGTTGGCGGCGCGGAGCATGAAGCAGGCGGTGCGAATTGGAAAGCGAGCGTTGTTGCGAATCGCACCGGGATATCCGCCGGTATTTTCGCCTGCGCGGCACTACGCTGACGCTAGCCGCGCCTTGGCATTCAAATCGGTCGCGTCGCGACCGGAGTAACACTGGATATGTCGAATTTGTTGCCTGCCGCGCGGCCGCGCTACGCTGACGCTAGCGGCCGCTTGGCATTCATTCGACCCGCTTCTGCGGGGCGAATGAATGGTGGGCGGTATAGGGATCGAACCTATGGCCCCTACCATGTCAAGGTAGTGCTCTCCCGCTGAGCTAACCGCCCCACCGGCTGGAGAGGGGTCTCTATAGCCTTGGGGTCTGCTGGCGGCAAGCCTGCCGGGCCACCCGAAAAGACGATGCGGGGCGGCCCGGCCAGGCCCACATCAAGGCTGGTTTTTTAGGCTGTAGGTCACGCTGGCCAGAACCTGCGCCACCGCGGGGTTTCCATCCTTCAGCGCCGGACGATAACGCCAGTGCCCGATGATCCACTCGCGCGCGGCCTGATCCAGTGTCTCGCGGCCCGCGGACCGCACGACCTCGGCGGCGGTTACCCGCCCGTCCGTTCCCACGGTCAGCCGGAACGTCACCGTGCCTTCGATGCCCAGCCGCCGTTCCACGGGCGGATAAGGCGGCACCGTGTGTGTCGCGCCGATACCGGCCACGGCACGATCCACGCCGGTGGGCGCGATCGGTGTCGTGTTTTGCGGCGGCGTGCCCGTTGTTGCGGTGATGCCGCCATTGTTTTGCTGCGCTGATTGCGTGGTGAATTCGGGAAGCGGCATTTTCGGCACCGCCATCGACGGCAGTTTCGGCAGCGGCGGTGGAGGCGTGCGTGGCACCGTCTCCGGTTTGATGGGTACGAAATCAATAATATGAGGGACGAATTTGACGACGCCGCTCGCCAAACCGTGGGTGAATAGCCAGAAACCCGCAAACTGCAGACCGATGACAAGACCGATCAGCGGGGCGCGGAAAAGAGACGAATGCCTGTCGAAAAGAATGTGGGAAGGACGCTCCATAATTCCTCCTTTGGCGCCGGCGCATATGCCGGCACGTGAAATGTTACGCTTGTCTGGAGCCCGCGTTTATTGATAATTTGAAAGCATGGCGGCGCGCCGAAGCGCGCCTTGGGCCGGGGATGGTTTTGGGAACGCGGCTCAGGCGGCCGCGAGCATCCGGTCCACTTCCGCCACGATCTCGCGCAGGTGGAAGGGCTTGGACAGGACCTTGGCCTGTTTGGGAGCACCGCTCGCCGGATGCAGCGCCACGGCGGCAAATCCGGTGATGAACATGATCTTGAGGGCCCCATTACGCTCTGCCGCGCGCTTGGCCAGCTCTATCCCGTCCATACCAGGCATGACGATATCGGTCAGAAGCAGGTCGAAGGTGAAGCCTTGCAGGCATTCCCAGGCGTCCGAGCCATCGCCAAAGTCGGTCACCGCATGGCCGGCCTTCACCAGCGCCGCGGCAAGGAACTTGCGCAACGATTCATCGTCTTCCGCCAGAAGGATATGTGCCATGCCTGCGAGCCCTGCCCCTTCCCCCAATAAAACCCTATACAGGGCAAAGCTGTAAACTGTGGTTAACAGGGCACTGCCGAGGCTATCCGCCGCTCCCTGGGGCGGGTGCGACTTGCCAGCATGGCGGGCCAATGCAACTTTAGCCCGTTACGACTCTTAATAGCCGATGGTCGAACTCTCGCCCGCTTCTGGTCCGTCCGACGCCGGTCCGTTCCGTCTGGAGCGCCCGGCCCGTCAATCCGTGCCCTTTGTCTTTGCCTCGCCCCACTCCGGCCGCAGCTATCCGGACAGTCTTCTGGCCCGCACCCGGTTGGATGCCACCACCTTGCGGCGATCCGAGGACGCTTTCGTCGATGAGCTGTTCGCCGGTGCCGTCGGTCTGGGCGCGCCGTTGCTGGCGGCGCAATTCCCGCGCGCCTTTCTGGATGTGAACCGCAGCAGCAGCGAATTGGATGCGGGCATGTTCGACGGCGCGCTGGGCGTGCCGGTCGATTCGCCCAGCCCGCGCGTGGCGGCCGGCCTGGGCGTGATCCCACGTATCGTGCGCGACGGCGCCGAGATTTATCGCGGCAAGCTGAAAAGCGGCGAAGCCGACATGCGGCTGGAGCAGCTTTATCGCCCCTATCACCGCGCCCTCGCCGGCTTGATGGAAGAAACCCGTGCCCGTTTCGGCGTGGCGGTGCTGATCGATTGCCATTCCATGCCGTCAGCCCTGTCGGTGCCCGACATCGTACTGGGCGATCGCTATGGCGCCTCAGCCGCGCCACCGCTTACCGCCCATGCCGAAACCGCCTTCCAGCGCGAAGGTTTTTCGGTGGCGCGCAATACGCCCTATGCCGGTGGCCACAGCACCGTGCTCTATGGCCGCGTCGCCTCGGGTTGTCATGCGCTCCAGGTCGAAATCAATCGCGCGCTCTATCTGGACGAGGACCGCATCGCCAAGCGAGCGTCCTTCGACATGGTGCGGGTACGGCTGACGCGCGCGATCCAGAACCTGCTGGCCATTCCGCTTTCGCAGCTGGGCCGGTCCGGCACGCTGCCCGAAGCCGCGGAATAGCGCGAAACCGCACAGGCCCTTTCGGCGTTTTCTCTCTGCCGCCCAGAGAGGGATTCGCCATGTCTCTCAAATTGGTCATGTTTTCCGCTGCCTTGGCCTTCGCTCCCATCCTGGTACAAGCCGACGCACTCGCCCCGGTCGCGCTGAACAGCTTTTCATCGGTGCCCGCCAAGCTTTCCTCCGCGCAAGTTCAGGACCAGAACGGTCATGTGCTGGGCACGGTTGAGCGGGTGCAGACAGATCAGGACGGAAAGCCGGATGCGCTCTCCTTCCGCGCGGCCAGTGACGGCCGCATCGTGGTGATAGGCGCTTCGGCCGTCAGCTATGATGGTCATGTGCTGGTAACCAGCAACGACCAGCCCCAGATCGCCGCGCTGACCACAACCCGCACAGCGGCGAAGTAGCGTAATTTCCTATCTTTAGCGCGCCAATTCTTGTGCAGGTCTTTTTTGCGCCAGAGAATTTGAGCCGTGGCCAGGCGCGAGGAGCGATGTGGGCTTAAGCCCATGAGCGACGAGCAACGCCGCCACGGGCCAAAGGATCGGCGCAAAAAAAAATGGCCGCTCCGAAGAGCGGCCAAGTTCAGGGAGGAAACGCCCAGGAAGGGCGGCAGCTTCGCAATCGAAGATCGCGATACCGCGCTGCAGCAATATGCCGGAACCGAGTCCTGTCTGCAAGTTTTTACATATAATGATTCCAGACAAAACGCCGCAGAAATCCTGAAAAAATCTGTCACATTGCTCAAATTCCCGGCTTTCTGCTGCCTCTTCCGTCACTTGTGCGGCGCAATATAAGCGCAAAAGGGTAAACGCGGCAGATTCATCACACCGTCGCATCCGCGCAACAAAAGATTCGTGTGAAGCAGCTATCCCCCAGCCATAGCAAGGCTGGAGACATCCGATGGCCGAAGTTGCGTGGTTCGACAATCTGTTGGGCGGCTTCGCCCCGCCACGCACTGCAGCACCGCCCATGGCCTCTATGGACACGGCGCGCTTCAAACGGCACCGCACGATCTTCATCTCCGACACGCATCTGGGCACGCGCGGCTGCAAGGCCGAGGCGCTGGCCGACTTCCTGGCGCACAATGACTGCGCGACGCTTTTCCTGGTGGGGGACATCGTCGATGGCTGGCAACTGAAACGCCGCTGGTACTGGACGGACGCACAGAGCCGGGTGGTGGCGGAAATCCTGCGCAAGGTGGATGCCGGCACGCGGGTGATCTTCGTGCCCGGCAATCACGACGAATTCGCGCGGGACTATGCCGGCCGCCATTTCTTCGGAAATAAGTTCGGCGGCGTGGAAATCGTCACAGAGACAATCCACGAAACCGCCGACGGCAAAAAACTATGGGTGCTGCACGGCGACCGCTTCGACGGGGTGATCGCCTATGCCAAGTGGCTGGCCCATGTCGGCGACTGGGCCTATGGCATGGCGCTGCGGCTGAACGACATCCTGTTTGCCGCGCGCAAGGCGCTGGGCCTGCCCTATTGGTCGCTGTCGGCCTTCCTCAAGCACAAGGTCAAGAACGCGGTCGAATATATCTCCCGCTTCGAAGAGATCGTGGCGCGCGAGGCGGCGTTGCGCGGCGTGGACGGGGTGGTGTGCGGCCATATCCATCATGCCGAAATCCGCCGCATCGGCGAGGTGCTTTATCTCAATGACGGAGACTGGGTTGAAAGCTGCAGTGCCCTTGTCGAAGATGCCCGCGGGAATATGGAGATTCTTCGCTGGGCAGACCCTTCACACCGACGCCCTGCAAGGACTGGACAGGTTGTGGCCGAGCCTGTGGTTGCGGCTGCCGCAGGGTGCCAAGCCCAGACTGTACCCGCGTAGATCCAGGCGCCTTAAGGCAGGGCCGATCCCCGGTGTGGCGGCCCATTTGAAGATCCTGATCGTCACCGATGCCTGGATGCCCCAGGTCAATGGCGTGGTCCGCACCCTGGAGATTCTGGGCAAGGACCTGGGCGTGCTGGGCCACACGGTGCGCTACATCACGCCGCTGGGCCGGCGTACTTTTCCGCTGCCCACCTATCCGGAAATCCGTCTTGCCCTGTTTCAGCGCCAGGCGCTGACGCGTGAGATTGCCGAGTTCGCGCCCGACGCCGTGCACATCGCCACCGAAGGCTCGCTGGGCCTGACGGCGCGGCGCATCTGCGTCAAGCACGGCATCGCGTTCACCACCGCTTTTCACACACGCTTCGCCGAGTATGTCCATGCCCGCTTCCGCATGGTGCCGGAAAAAGTCATCTGGCGCTGGCTGCGCTGGTTTCATCATCCGGCGACCGCGGTAATGGTGGCGACCAATACGCTCAAGCGCGAACTGAAGAGTCACGGCTTCAAGCATCTCAAGCTGTGGTCGCGCGGCGTAGACATCGAGAAATTCCACCCCATGCCCGGCGTGCGCCAGCCTTACGAAGGCCCGATCTGGATCTATGTCGGCCGGGTGGCGATCGAGAAGAATATCGAGGCTTTCCTCAACCTGGATATTCCGGGCACCAAGGTGATCGTGGGCGACGGACCGGCCAGAAGCCACCTCAGCCAGAAATATCCCACCGCGAAATTCCTGGGCGCCCTGACCGGCGAGCCGCTGGCGCGAGCCTATGCCGGCAGCGATGTCTTTGTCTTTCCCAGCCGCACCGACACGTTCGGCCTGGTGATGCTGGAGGCCCTGGCCTCGGGCCTGACGGTGGCGGCTTACCCGGTCGAGGGCCCCCGCGATGTGGTCGGCCCCGACGTGCCGGGGGCATCGGATGTGGCGGTGCTGGACGAGGACCTGCGGACCGCTTGCCTCAAGGCGCTGGAACTGGCCCGGCACCCCGGGTCCCTTACCCCCCGGGCCTTTGCCGAAGGCCATTCCTGGCGGGCCTGCACCCTGCAATTTCTGCAGAACATCGTGGTGGAGCCCGACCCGCCGGACCTCGCCGGAAGCGGTTAATCCTTTCGGCGGAAGGGCTTATCGAAAAGCCGCCGGTGGGCTAGAAGAAGCCGGCAAGCCCCGGTTCCCGCCCCTGATGACCGCGCCAGATCCTTTGCCAGGAGGCCGCCTGACGGCCCGCGAATATGCGTTCCTGGCCCTGAGCCTGTTGTTCTGGGCCGGCTTCGTGGTGCTGTTGGGCAAAGACACGAGCTGGGACTTTCGCAACTATCACTGGTACGGACCCTATGCGCTGCTGAACCATCGCATGGGCATCGACGTCGCGGTCGCCCATCAGGCCAGCTACTACAACCCCTATCTCGACATTCCCTTCTACTGGCTGGCCACTCACACCCGCGCCTGGATTGCGCTGGCGGTGCTGGGTGCGGCGCAAGGGGCTAACCTCGTCCCCCTCTATCTGATCGGCCGCTCGGCCCTGCGCTTCAACATGACGGTGTCGGACACCAAGTTCATGGCTGGCGCGCTGGCGCTGTTGGGTCTGGTGGGTGCGCTGACCCTGACCGAGTTCGGCACCACCTATTACGACAATGTGATGAGCGTGCTGGCGCTGTCAGGCCTGGCGGTTCTGGTGCTGAAGCGTGAAGTGCTGCGCCAGGGCCCACTGAGAAAGGCTGCCACGATCTCCGCGGCCGCCGGCCTTATCACCGGCATGGCCATGGGCCTGAAACTGCCGGAAATGCCGTTCTGCGTCGGCTTCGCCGCTGCGCTGCTGGCGCTGGGCGGCAGCTGGAAACATCAGGCCGTGCGGCTGGCCGCCGGCGGCGCGGCGGGCATTGCAGGCTTTCTGATCTTCAGCGGGCCGTGGATGCTCTACATGTACCATCTCACCGGCAATCCGATCTTCCCCTACTGGAACGAATACTGGAAATCGCCGCTGGCGTTGGCGGCGCCTTATCGCGACCTGCGTTTTGTTCCCGCCTTCCGTCCCTGGTGGCAGCAGCTTTTCTTCCCGGTTCTGTTCACACTGGACTGGCATGTCGCGGACGATCTGGGCTTTCAGGATATTCGCGTTTGCCTGGCTTACCTGCTGGTGATCGCGGCAAGCATCGTGTGGCTGTTGCGGCGCCAGAGCCGCGATGCGCTGCTGGAGGCGCGCGCCACCGCAATCCTGTTCGCTTTTTCCGCCGCGGCCTATTTCGCCTGGATCCGGATGTTCGCGATCTATCGCTACATCATCCTGTTCGAGATGCTGGCACCGCTGCTGATCATCGGCGCGGTGGGGCTTTTGCCGCTGCCGCGCCGCAGCCGCTATCTCACCCTGGCGGGCCTCTGTGCCGCCTGCCTGCTCACGGCGCGCAGCGATTTCCTGGAGCGCGCACCGGTGGAGGACCCTTACGTCCAGGCCGCCCTGCCACCCATTCCCCATCCCGACAAGACCATGGTGGTGATGACGGGCGATGCGCCCATGGGCTTCATCGCCACCACCCTGCCGCCCCAGATTCCGGTGCTCAGGATCGATGGCTGGATGGTGCAGCCGCGCGACGGCACGCTTTTGACCCGTCAGATGAAGCGCCGGGTGGCCGCACAACTGGCGCGGGGCGGCGACCTCTATCTGATCGCCGATGCCGGCGACATGACACGGGCCCATGACGCCCTGGGCGACTATCAACTCGCCATCCGCTGGTCGGAATGCCAGCAATTCGATACAAACCTGATTGGCACCTATCAATGGTGCCCGCTGGCGAAGAAGAGCTGAATGCCCGGAAGAACCAGATGAGGGTCGCGGTCCTGGTGCCCTGCTATAACGAGGAAGCGGCCATCGCCAAGGTGGTTGCCGACTTCCGCGCCACCCTGCCGCAAGCCACCATCTACGTCTATGACAACAATTCCCGCGATCGCACCGTGGAGCGGGCGATGGCGGCCGGCGCGGTGGTGCGCACCGAGAGGCGTCAGGGCAAGGGCAATGTGGTGCGCCGCATGTTCGCCGATATCGAGGCCGACATCTATGTCCTGGTGGATGGTGACGATACCTATGACGCCGGCGCCTCTCCGCGCATGATCGCCCGCATGGTCGAGGAAGGTGCCGATCTTCTGACGGCACGGCGCATCCACACCGACGCGGCCGCCTATCGTCCCGGTCATGTCGCGGGCAACCGGCTGCTGACGGGCCTCACCGCGCTGCTGTTCCGCGTGCATCTGACCGACATGCTGAGCGGTTATCGGGTCTTTTCCCGCCGTTTCGTCAAAAGCTTTCCCTTCACCGCCGAAGGCTTCGCCATCGAGACCGAACTCACGGTCCACGCGGTGCGCTTGATGATGCCGATGTCGGAAATGGACACGCGCTACAAGGAGCGGCCTATCGGCTCGGTCTCCAAGCTCAACACCTTCCGCGACGGTTTCCGCATCCTGGGCACCATTTTCTACCTGACCCGGGAAGAGCGGCCGCTGATCTTCTTCGCCACCATCGCCTTCATCTTCGCGGCGGTGGCCGTGATCATCGGCGCGCCGGTGGTGTCGGAATATCTCCAGACCGGCCTGGTGCCGCGCCTTCCCACCGCCGTGCTGGCCACCGGGTTGATGGTGATCGCCTTCCTGTCCCTGACCTGCGGGCTGATCCTGGACACGGTGACGCGCGGCCGCTGGGAGGCCAAGCGCATGGCCTATCTGGCCATCCCCGGCCCGCAAGACCTCGCGTGAAAAATCTGCTGGGCGCTTTGGCGCGCCTGTCCATCCTGCGCTTTGCCGTGATCGGCGCGCTGGGCTTGCCGGTGGACTGGGGCGTGCTGCACCTGATGGTGCATTGGGGAACCGGGCCCTATCTGGGGCGGGTGATTTCCTGGTTCTGCGCTGCCACCTTCACCTGGGCCGGCAATCGCTATTTCACGTTCGCTGCCCGGCGCGCCCGCGGCATCGTCGGGGCCGGCAGGGAATGGGCCCGTTTTCTGGCGGCCAACGCCGTCGGCGGCCTGGTCAATGTCGGGCTTTATTCGGTGCTGGTGCGTTTTGCCCCGCCGCCCTTCAACGACCTGACGGTGGCGCTGGTCTGCGGCGTGCTGCTGGGATTGCTGTTCAACTTCACCTTGTCCAAGAAAGTCGTGTTCAAAGGTCCCCTATGAAAATCATCGCCATCACCGGCGGCGGCGCCGGCATCGGCCGAGGCATTGCCTGGCATTTCGCACGCGCCGGTTATGCCGTCTCCATCACCGACCGGGACCGGAAAGCCGGCCAGGAATCGCTGCAGGTGATGCGCGAGGCGGGCGTGGAGGCGCTGTTCGTGCCTGGCGATGTTTCCAAGCCGGCCGACGTAACACGCTGGCTGACCCAGACCAAAGTCAGGCTGGGCGTGCCCGATGTGCTGGTGAACAATGCCGGCACCGAAATCCGCAAGGACGTCCTCAAGCTCACCATCGCCGAGTTTGATCGCATCATCGCGACCAACCTGCGCGGCACCTTTCTGTGTTCGCAAGCCGCGGCGAAGATGATGGCCGCGCGGCGCGGCCCCGCGCATATGGAACGCGGCGCGATCATCAACATCGCGTCCACCCGCGCTTTCATGTCGGAGCCCGGAACCGAGGGTTACACCGCCTCAAAAGGCGGCATCGTCGCCCTGACCCATGGTATGGCCATCAGCCTTGCGCGCCACCGCATCCGGGTAAACTGCATCAGTCCGGGCTGGATCGAAGTGGCCGAATGGCAGAAGGCCAGCAAGGCCAGGGCCCCGCATCATTCCAAAGCGGACCTTCAACAGCATCCGGTCGGACGGGTGGGGGTTCCGGAGGACGTCGCCAAGGCCTGCCGCTTCATCGCCGAGGATGCCGGCTTCATGACAGGCCAGAACCTGATCCTGGACGGCGGCATGACGGTGAAAATGATCTATGTCTGACGGAGCGACCGGCGACCCGGAGCGGCGGAGCCGCGCAGGGCCGTCCGGCGCGACCATTAAAAAACAGGAGCGACCGCGAACCCGAGCGGTCCGTAGCGGCAGCGTAGGGACGGGGCCTGCCGGCGCGACATAAAAAAGGGCGCGGGAACCATCGTCCCCGCGCCCTTTTGTCGTTTGAGACCGCCTTAGTGGCTGGCGGCCAGGTACCAGAGATGGGCCACCATGGCATCCTTCTCCGGCGCCTTGACCTTGGAGAAGGCCGCCTGGGCGTCCTTCTTCTGGCCAGCGGCCAGATAGGCCTGGCCGAGGCGGATCTGGGCATTGTTGGCATCCTTGAGCGGCTTTTTCATGCCGTTCTGGATCACGCCGATGGCGTCCTTGGCCTTGCCTTCGCCGATCATATTTTCGCCGACATCAACCAGAGCATCGCCTTGGGGCGCGGCATTGGCGGTCGCCAGGTCCTTGGCCTCGCTGGCGGCACGGGCGGAGGCCATCTGCTTGGCGGTGGCGAGCAGGCGCTGCGAACGATCGTCCGTCAGCAGCTTGGCGTCCACGCCCTTTTGCAGAGCAGCCTGGGCTTCGG
>Ga0310811_10004727_pt1 | contig 17154 bp, 14 predicted proteins | sample YCmetagenome_FD_207642 | JGI IMG/M metagenome (GOLD analysis project Ga0310811, IMG submission 207642) | Soil microbial communities from experimental microcosm in Duke University, North Carolina, United States - YC | ecosystem: Engineered > Artificial ecosystem > Soil microcosm > Unclassified ...
GTGCGCCGTTTGGTCGTGCAGGACAGCCATATCCCGGAGCTGGCCGAGACTGCTTTGCCGGCACAGGCCGTCAACGGCGATACCGGCTGGAATGCGTTCCGCCGTTACCGCAACGAGATTGACCTGCCGCCGCGCCCCCTGCGGCTGCTGGCACGGCCGGAGCCGATCGAAGCGGTGGCGGAGGTGCCGGATGGCCCGCCGTTGCGCTTCCGGTGGCGGCGTGCGCTGCACGAGGTGGTTGCCGCCGAAGGGCCGGAACGCATCGAAGGCGCCTGGTGGAGCGAGCACGGCGGTCCTGCGCGCGATTACTTCCGCGTCGAGGACAAAAGCGGGCTTCGATTCTGGTTGTTTCGCGCCGGACTCTACCGCGACCTCGCGAACGGCACCGGTACACCGGCGTGGTTCCTGCACGGGACGTTTGCCTGAGGCCATGAAGCGTAATGCGTTATCTCGAATTTGCCGCCGCCTCGAACTTCTCCTTCCTGCGTGGAGCCTCGCATCCGGAAGAATTGATGGTGCAGGCCGCCAGTATCGGCCTTGCCGGGCTTGGCCTGTGCGACCGTAATTCGGTCGCCGGCGTGGTGCGCGCACATCTGGCCAAACGCGAGCAAAATTTGACGCTGCGTTATCACCCGGGCGCGCGGCTCGTGTTTGCCGACGATACGCCCGACATCCTGGTCTATCCGCGCAATCGTGCCGGATGGGGAAGACTCACCCGCCTGCTGACGCTTGGAAACCTTCGCACTGAAAAGGGCGAATGTATTCTGCGTCTCGACGACCTGCTTTCGCATGCCTTCGGGCTGGAATTGATCGCCATGGGCGGTCACGCACGGTTCCTGATACACCTGCGCGAAGCTGCACCACATCATGTCCGCCTCGCCGCTTCCATGCTCTATCGCGGGCGTGACCGCGCCAGGCTGGCGCGTGCAAAAAACATCGCGCGCGATGCGCAGGTGCCGCTGATCGCCATCAACGACGTGCTCTATCACCATCCCGACCGGCGGCCGCTTGCCGACGTGCTCACCTGCATCCGCGAAAAAACTACAATCGACCGCGCCGGACGAAAGCTCTCCATCAATGCCGAGCGATATCTGAAACCGTCGCATGAAATGTCACGGTTGTTCCGCGACGCACCGGAGGCGATCGAGGAAACAATGACGTTCAGCGACGCGCTTTCCTTCTCGCTCGACGAATTGCGCTATGAGTATCCGGATGAGGAGGTCAAAGGCTTCGACAATGCCCAGGACGCGCTGACGCATCTCACTTACGAAGGCGCTGCTCGCCGCTATCCGGCAGGCATCCCCGGCAAGGTGCGCGATAACCTCGAACACGAGCTCAAGCTGATCGCGCAATTGCAATACGCGCCTTATTTTCTCACCGTCCATGACATCGTGCGCTTTGCGCGCTCACAAGGTATCCTCTGCCAGGGACGCGGCTCCGCTGCCAATTCCGCAGTCTGTTTCTGCCTCGGCGTCACGGAAGTCGACCCCGACCGCGCCGATTTGCTGTTCGAGCGGTTCATCTCGCCCGAGCGGCGCGAACCGCCGGATATCGACGTCGATTTCGAGCACGAGCGGCGCGAAGAGGTCATCCAGTACATCTACGGGAAATACGGACGCGACCGCGCCGGCATCGCGGCCACCGTGATTTCGTATCGCGGGCGCTCGGCGATCCGCGAGGTCGGCAAGGCCTTCGGCCTCTCCGAGGATGCCATCGGCGCACTGTCGTCGTCGATCTGGGGTGGTGGTGGCGGCGCGGTGTCGAAGGACGCCGTCACGCGCATCGGCCTCGATCCGCACACCCGTCGCATGCGCCAGGTCCTGGCGTTGGCACGCGAAATCAACGGCTTTCCACGTCATCTTTCCCAGCATGTCGGCGGCTTCGTCATCACGCGCAGCCGGCTCGACGAGGTGATGCCGATCGGCAATGCGGCAATGGACGACCGCACCTTCGTCGAATGGGACAAGGACGATCTCGACGCACTGGGCATTCTCAAGATCGACGTGCTCGGACTCGGCATGCTGTCGTGCCTGCGCAAAGCGCTCGATCTGGTCGACGGGTATTACGGCGAGCGATGGACACTTGCCTCCATCCCTTCCGAAGATCCTGCCGTCTATAACATGCTCGGCCGTGCGGATTCGCTCGGCGTGTTCCAGGTGGAAAGCCGTGCGCAGATGACCATGCTGCCGCGCCTGAAACCGAAGAATTTCTACGATCTGGTGATCGAGGTAGCGATCGTGCGGCCAGGACCTATCCAGGGCGACATGGTGCATCCCTATCTACGCCGGCGCCGCGGACAAGAACAGGTCACCTATCCGTCGAAAGAACTTGAAGCTGTGCTGTCGAAAACCCTGGGCGTGCCGCTGTTCCAGGAACAGGCAATGAAGATCGCAATCGTCGCCGCCGGCTTCACGCCTTCCGAAGCCGACAAGCTTCGCCGCGCCATGGCGACCTTCAAGCGGGTCGGTAGCATCGGCACATTTCAACGCAAGATGATCGACGGCATGCTGGCCAATGGTTACGAGCGCGATTTTGCCGAGCGCTGTTTCCAGCAGATCGAGGGCTTCGGTGAATATGGCTTTCCCGAAAGCCACGCGGCGAGCTTCGCGCTACTGGTCTATGCCTCGGCCTGGCTGAAATGCCGCTACCCGGATGCCTTTGGCGCAGCACTTCTGAACGCGCAGCCGATGGGTTTCTACGCGCCAGCCCAGATCGTGCGTGACATGCGCGAGCACGGCGTTGAGGTGCGCCCGCCCGATATCAATCATTCGCATTGGGATTCAACACTCGAACCGGGCCCCCACGCAGCCGAGCACATGCATGACCTCCATCCTGAGATGCGGAACGATGTCCGGACAGCGCACGCCGTGCGTCTCGGCCTGCGCGAGATCAAGGGGCTACGTGAGGAAGATGCCAGGCTGATTATGGAAAGGCGGGGCGACGCCTACGATTCCATGCGCGACGTCTGGCTGCGTACCGGGCTTTCGCCGCGCGTGCTGGAAAGATTGGCCGATGCCGATTCCTTCGGCTCGCTCGGTCTCACTCGCCGCGAAGCATTATGGACGGCCAAGGCGCTCGGACGCGTCGGCGACCGCGATGACGATCTGCCGCTGTTTGCAACTGGCGGTGCCCCGCAGATGCGCATTGTCTCACAGGAACCCGACGTGCGTCTGCCGCCGATGCCGGTCGGCGAGGAAGTCATCAACGACTATCGCTTCCTGCATCTCTCGCTGCGCGCGCATCCGTCGCAATTCCTGCGCGCTGATCTCGATGCGCGCGGCATCAAGAAAAACGAGATGCTGCGCCAGACGGCCTCAGGCATGCGCACGCGCATCTCCGGTTTGGTCACCTGCCGCCAACGGCCGGGTTCGGCAAATGGCGTGGTGTTCATGACCATCGAGGATGAAAGCGCGGTCGCCAATGTAATCGTATGGCCGAAAGTGTTCGAGCGCCTGCGGCCAATCGTTTTAGGCGCGCGCTATGTGGCCGTGATTGGCCGCGTGCAGGAAGAATCGGGCGTCATTCACGTTGTTGCCGAGCAATTGGAAGATCTCACTTATTTGCTTGCGCAACTTGCCGAACATGGCGCCAAGATCGACGGTCTCGCTCGTTGCGACGAGGTGCGCCGGCCGGTCGAGGAGCAACGCGAGGCACGCAATGCCGGCAGCCGGCGCAACCGCCTCGTCAGCCTGATGCGCGAAATGCCCGAGCTTGCGGGCGATATGGATGTTTCCGCCCGCGGCTCGGCGCACGCACCGACAAAAAGGGCCGTCTAGCTGGTCACATCGCTGGCGTCACGCTGCGGCCAACATATAATGTCTTAGCCAGCACCGATCCGTCCGGTTGCTTGTCCCAACCGAAAATGATGATCTGGGTTCCCGCCTTGATTTCTTCTTTCTTGGCCGGCGCCGCGGCTGCAATGACGGTCTGCGGCGTGACAACAACCTTCTTTTCTCCGTCCTTGTATTTGACCGTCAGGATCTCGCCGTCCTTCTCCTTCACCATGCTTGTCACATAAGCATTAGTCATCGTGCTGTTCGGCCGCGCGTCCCAGGCACCATGCCGGTCGGGCACGACGCCGCGCTGCGCCGGCAGAAAGATATGAATCGAAAATGCCTCGATGCTGTCGTCCGGCTTGGGCATGCCGGCTATGCCAATGAAAGTGTCAGTCTTGATGTCGGCAAGCGATGCCTTTTCAAGCGCCGATACCCGCGCATCGTCGGCGAGCTTCACATTAAGCGTTGTGCCGTCGCGTGCCTTGAGCACGTAAGTCGCACCGTCGACTTTCTCGACCTGCCCACGGATACGCCCCGGCTGTTGCGCTTGGGCGGTGGTCGCAAAAAGCAGCGCAATTGCTACCGTGCCGATTGTCCGGCGCATCATATTCCATATGTGCATTTTGATTCCTCCCGATCCGATGCCGGCCTGCAGCCAGCCTCAATCAGGCGAATAACCCCGTTCTTGTCATCCTTATTCCGCGCCCGGAATGCTCACTTCTTCTTGAGCAAATCAGCTTCGACCAGAGCACGCAGTTCGGGGGTCACCTCGGGGCGCACGCCGAACCAGAGCTGAAATCCTCGGACCGCCTGATGCAGCAGCATGCCGAGGCCATCGGCCGTTCGCAGGCCGCGCGCACGCGCCGAAGCCAGCAACCCCGTTTCCAGCGGCGCATAAACAAGATCGGCCACGACAAGTGACGCCGGGCAGCGCAGATTGATCTCCAGCGGCGGCTGCCCGACCATGCCCAATGTGGTCGTATTGACCAGTATTCCGGCACCGCCGAGCAGACCGGTGGTTTCATTCCAGCCCGCGAGATGCACGCGCGCGCCAAATTTTTTCTTCAGCGCTTGCGCCCGATCGCGCGTGCGGTTGATGACATAGACGCGGCCGACCTCGCGCTGAAGCAACGCAAACACCACCGCGCGCGCGCCGCCGCCGGCGCCGAGCACGACGGCAGTTTCAAGGCCGCGGTCCCATCCCGGCGCCGCCACGTCGAGATTGGCAAGAAAACCTTCGACATCGGTATTGGTCGATCGCAACGTGTCATCGTCGTACCAAAGCGTGTTGGCCGCACCGACTGCACGCGCGCGATCGTCAGGCTCAGACAATGCCAGCGCGGCCTCCTTGTGTGGCACCGTGATATTCGCGCCAATATAGCCGTTGCCCCGCAGGTTCTTGACAAACGCCGCAAACTTATCGGGTGGCACCGCTTCACGCCGGTACTCAGCGTCGAGCTTGTGCTGTTTGATCCAATAGTTGTGAATTAGCGGCGAACGCGAGTGACCGGCGGGCCAGGCGATGACACAGACTGCTTTGTGTTCTTTACTCATTACTTCGCTACATTATGTTGCATCGGCGATCGGTGCATGTAATCCGCACCGCGCGACCCGTCAACGCTTGCAAGCTTCATTCTTTCCCAGGTTGCATCGAAAAATACCGCGCGGAATGAGACGCTCATGAAATCGATTTTCATCGACTGCAATGACCAGCTTTCTCCCGTTTGGGAACGCGTCATACGGGCAGACGACCCCCCGATCGATGTCAATCGCAAGGCTTTCGCACGCGATGACTTACCGCGTGTCCTCGAGGGCTACGACGTCGCGCTCGATGATCATTCGTACATGCCGACCGAACTCGTGGCTAGGTGCCCGCAACTCAAGCACATTGTTTTCCTGGGTACGGGCGCGGCTAGCTACATGAATGTCGCCGAACTGAACGCGCGCGGTGTGAGAGTCCACACAATCAAGGGCTACGGCGATACCGCGGTCGCCGAACACACCGTCGCCCTGATCTTCACCGCGGCCCGCGATGTCGCGCGCATGGATCGCGAGGTGCGCTCCGGCGTCTGGACTCCGCAGGAAGGCGTGCAGCTGCTGGGCAAGACGCTTGGCGTGGTTGGACTTGGCGGCATTGGCGCGGAAGTTGCCCGGATCGGCAAAGGGCTTGGCATGGAAGTTGTCGCCTATAACCGCACGCCGCGGCCGGATGCCGGTGTGCCGCAGGTCAATATCGACACGTTGTTGGCGAAATCGGATGTCGTCTCGCTCAACCTCGTGCTCAACGATGAAACGCGCGGCTTCCTGAGCAAAGAGCGCATCGCGCGCATGAAACCGGGCGCGATCCTGGTCAATACGGCCCGCGGAGCGCTTGCCGATGAAGCGGCGCTGATCGCGGCATTGCAAAGCGGGCATATTCGCCACGCGGGACTCGACGTTTTTCATGCCGAGCCGCTGAAGGCCGACCATCCGCTGGCGAAACTGCCCAACGTCACGCTGACCTCGCACGCCGCGTTCCGGACGCTGGAAGCGTCGATGACGCTGCTGCGCCGTGCGATCGATATTGTGAAGGCCATTTCCTAGACGTATCAGGCCGCATTGACCTGCCCGCGTTACCGGTCAGAATAAGAAAAAATGGGGAGGAGACGTGAAGCCAGCGCCATTTGCATACACAAAGGCGAAAACGCTCAAGGAGGCGGTCACGCTCCTCGCCAAGTACAAGGACGATGCACGCCTGCTTGCCGGCGGGCAGAGCCTGATTGCCACGCTCAACATGCGCCTGTCGGCGCCCGATCTGCTGATCGACATCAACGGCATCAAGAACCTCAATGGCATCGCTAAAAAGGGAAAGCTCGTCGAGATCGGCGCGCTGGCGCGCCATGCTCAGGTTGAGCGTTCAGATGTCATCGCAAAACACGCGCCACTGATTGCGCTTGCGATGCCGCATATCGGCCATCCGGCAATCCGCAACCGCGGCACTTTCGGCGGCTCCATCGCTTTTGCGGATCCGGCGGCCGAGTTGCCTGCCTGCCTGTTGGCGCTCGGAGGCGAGATCGACATTGCGGGTCCACGCGGAAAGCGCAAAGTAAAAGCCGACGCTTTCTTCAAGGGCCTGTTCGAAACTGCTCTGCGCCCCCAGGAAATGATTACCGCCGTACGCGTCCCTGCCGCCGACAAGACCATGCGCGTAGGCTTTGCCGAGCTCGCGCGCCGTCACGGCGACTACGCCATCGTCGGCCTGGCGGCGAGTGCGCGGGCCGACGGCAAGGGTCTGACCGATGTGCGCCTTGCCTATTTCGGCGTTGGCGATACGCCGGTCCGTCCGAAGAAAGCCGAGGCAGCGCTCGCCAACGGCGATATCGACGCGGCGGTCAAAGCGCTCGACCTTGATCCACATGACGACGTGCAGGCGACGGCAAAGACAAAGAAGCACCTGGCCGGTGTCCTGCTCCGCCGCGTTGCAAAGCAATTGATGGAGCCGCGGGGATGAGCAAGCACGCCGTCGATATTTCCCTGACGGTCAACGGTGAACGCGTGCAAGGTCGCGTCGACGCGCGCAAGACGTTGGTCGACTACCTGCGCGACGACCTGTCTCTCACCGGGAGCCATGTCGGCTGCGAGCATGGTGTGTGCGGCGCCTGCACCGTGCGCGTCGACGGCGAGATCGTGCGCGGCTGCCTGATGCTCGCCGCCCAGTGCGACGGCGCCAAGGTGGAAACCATCGAAGGTCTCTCCGACTCCGGCGAGGTGGCCGACCTGCAAGCGGCCTTTGAACAACGCAACGCGCTGCAGTGCGGCTTCTGCACCCCCGGCATGCTGGCCGTGGCCCAGGACCTGCTGAAACGCGCAAAAAAGGTGCCGAGCCGAGACGAAATCCGCGAGCATCTATCGGGCAACTACTGCCGCTGTACCGGCTATCACGCGATCATCGATGCCGTTGAAGCAGTGGCCCAGGGGCGGCGAAAGGAAGCTAAGCCATGAACGAGCATGCCCATCCGCTGTCGATGTCGGAACGTGCCGACGAAGTCGAAGAAGAGAAAATGCACGAGATGGAACGCATCATCACCAAGTCGACCATCGCCCATCTGATGGATGGCGAGGTGAAGATGGATACCGGCCCTGAAATGAAGGTAAAGCATCCGGGCAAGTTTTTTCTGATGGGCAACGACCCCCGGCTGCCGCCGATGCCGGAGAAACCGACGCTGGTGGACTATTTCCGTCACCGCTTCGCGTCCACCGCACATCTGCTGCAGAGCGCCACGCATGCGCTGAAGGGAGGACAACCCGAAAAAGTGGTGCTGGCCTGTCTGCTGCACGACATTGCCATCGTCAGTTTCATTCGCTGCGACCATGGCTATTGGGGCGCCCAGATGATCGAGCCCTATGTCGATGAAGAGGTTGCCTGGGCGGTGAAGACACACCAGGCGCTGCGTTTCTTCCCCGACGAGTCGGTCGGCTATGGCTATCCCGATCTCTACAAGGAGCTGTTCGGGCCCGACTACAATCCGGAGCCTTACATCGTCGAGGAATACAAGCGTGCGCGGGCGCACAAGTGGTACATGACCTCGCGCCTGATTTGTGTGAACGACATTTATTCATTCGACCCGAACGCCAAGGTCAACCTCGACGACTTCGTGGACATCATCGGGCGCAATTTCAAGCAGCCGAAAGAAGGCCTTGGCCTGGACAACAGTCCGTCCGCGCACATGTGGCGCACGATCCTGTGGCCGACCCGGTTCCTGTGAGGCTGCGCATCCATGAAGATTGTCGATGACTCCCCGCCCGTCCTGAGCGCCCTTGACCGGCCGAATTCCTACATCGGCAGGTCAGTACCGCGCCCGAACCTGCAGCGGCTGACGCAAGGTCGCGGTCAATATGTCAGCGACGTCGTGTTGCCGCGCATGGCGCACGTGGCCTATGTCCGCTCGCCGCATGCTCATGCACGTATCGTGAAGATCGCGACCGATGCCGCAAAGAAATTGCCGGGCGTCATTGCGGTTGTCACCGGCACCGAGCTTGCAAAAGTTATGACGCCATGGGTGGGAGTGCTAACCCACCTCAAGGGGCTGAAATCCGCACCTCAGGCGCCGATCGCCGTCGAGCGCGCCTGCTGGCAGGGTGAAGCTGTCTGCGCCGTGGTCGCAAACACCCGCGCCGAAGCTGAGGACGCCTGCGAGCTGGTCGAAGTAAAGTACGAAGAGCTTCCCCCTGTCACCGACCCGGAGGTCGCGCTCGATCGCAAGACACCGGTGATTCATTCCTCGCTCGGCGACAATCTCTGCTTCGAGCGCAAGCTCGATGTCGGCGAAGTCGACAAGGCCTTCGCGGATTCCGATGCCGTAGTCGAGACCACGTTCCGGTTCGGCCGCCACACCGGCGTCACCAACGAGCCGCGTTCGATCGTCGCCGACTGGAACGAAGGCGAGCAGCGGATGACCGTCTATCAGGGCACGCAGGCTCCGCACATGATGCAGAATCTGTTCGCCAAGCATTTAGGCATCGCCGAGCATCAGGTGCGTGTTCTGACCAAGGATGTGGGTGGCTCGTTCGGCATCAAGGTGCACACTTATGCCGACGAAATGGCGACGGTCGCGCTCTCGAAGCTGCTTAAGCGCCCGGTGAAATTCGTCGCCGACAGAATTGAAAGCTTCGTCACCGACATCCATGCGCGCGATCACCGTATCAAGGCCAAGATCGGCGTCAGCAAGGACGGCACTATCAATGCCTTCGAAATCGACGACCTGACCGGGATCGGCCCCTACTCCGTCTACCCGCGCACCAGCGGCATCGAGGCCAACCAAATCGTCAACCTGGTCGGCGGACCCTACAAATGTCCGAACTACCGTGCGCAGGCGCACGTTGTGTTCCAGAACAAGAACGTGATGTGTCAGTACCGCGCGGTCGGTCACCCAATTGCCGTCGCGGTTACCGAAGGCCTAGTCGAGCTCGCCGCCGCAAAAATCGGCATGGATCCGCTTGAGCTGCGCCGCCGCAATCTTATTGCAGACGACGCCTATCCGACACAGTCAGCCTCAGGCCTGAAATTCGAGTTGCTGTCGCATCACGAAGCGCTCGCTCATCTCGATTCGATGATGAACTATGCAGGCCTGCGCGCGGAGCAGAAGAAGCTGCGTGAAAAAGGTATCTATCGCGGCATCGGCTTCGCAAGTTTCATCGAGGTGACAAACCCGTCAGCTGCATTCTACGGCGTCGGCGGCGCGCGCATCACCTCGATGGATGGCGCGACGGTCAAGCTCGACGCACAGGGCGCGATCATTGTGCACACGGGCGTCACCGAGCAGGGCCAGGGCGCCGAAGCCGTCGTTGCGCAATGCGTGGCATCGTCATTCGGCGTGCCGATTGAAAAGGTGCGCGTCGTTACCGGCGATACCGACAACACTCCCTATGGCGGTGGCACCTGGGCCTCGCGCGCCGCTGGTATCGGAGGTGAAGCCGCATGGCAGGCTGGCAAGGCGCTGCGGGCCAACGTTGTCGCGGTGGCCGCAGCCATGCTGCAGGCAAAGCCGGAAGATCTCGACATCCGCAATGGCGTCGTCGTGGACAAGGACAAAGGGACCGAGCGCCTACCGCTCGACGAGCTGGCGCGCGTCGCCTACTTCCGTCCGGACACGCTGCCGCCGGGTTTCCAGGCCGAGCTGATGGCGACGCGTCACTACGTGCCGCGCGCCTGGCCCTTTGCTTTCACGAACGGCATTCAGGGAAGTTATCTCGAAGTTGACGTCGACACCGGCTTCGTGAATCTGCTGAAGCATTGGTGCGTGGAAGACTGCGGCACCATCATCAACCCGCAGCTCGTGGACGAGCAGATCCGCGGGGGCGTCGTGCAAGGCATCGGCGGTGCATTGTTCGAGCACTGCCTCTACGACGAGCGTGGTCAGCTGCTCAACGGCAACATGGCCGATTACCTCGTGCCGATGGCCGCCGAGATGCCGGACATCGAGTGCGGCCACGTGGTTTCGCCCACCGCCGACAGCGAGCTCGGCGCCAAGGGTGCCGGCGAAGCAGGCACTGCCGGCGCGCCCGGATCGGTGATGAACGCGATCAACGATGCGTTGCGGCCGCTCGGGGCGCAGCCGCTCACCGACATGCCGTTCACGCCGGATAAGATTTTAAGGGCACTGGGGAAGGTGTGACGTAGGCTCGCCTCCGCCGGTCGGCAACAATGAAGATTAACTCGGCAGTTCTCCGGCGCACCGAGCTTTTTGCCAAGCTCGACATTTCCGCACTCAACGACGTCGTGCGCTATGGACGAAGTCGGCGAATCCCTCGAGGTCGCACCATTTTCCGCCTCGGTGACGCGGCGATGGCCTGCCATTTGCTGCTGTCGGGCCGCGTACGGATCGCCCAAGCGGACGCCGGCAATAATGTCATAATCCGGTATGTCGGCCCCGGCCAGATTTTTGGCGCGCTTGCCTTATTCCATGGCGGTCGCTATCCGGCTGACGCAACAGCGGTCACCGACTGCGTCGAAATTCAGTGGTCCTCCACCGCCATCACCGAATTGATGCAGCGATACCCACGGATCGCGCTCAACGCACTTGCCATTGTCGGCCGTCGCCTCGACGAATTGCAGCATCGTGTCCGCGAATTGGCCACAGAGTCAGTCGACCGCCGTATCGCGCATACCCTGCTGCGGCTCGCGCAGCACGCGGGCCGCAAGGTCAAGGGCCGGATTGAGATCAGCTTCCCTTTGTCGCGTAAGGACCTCGCTGCGATGAGTGGCACCGCGCACACCACTGTCAGCCGTATCCTAAGCGATTGGCAGGCCGAGGGCATTATCATGAGCGCCCGCAAGCGAATTTTCGTTTGCGACCTGCGGAAACTCGAAGCGGTCGCCAGCGGCGCTCCGTTGCGTTGATTCAAAAGGAAAAAATCGTCAGGGACGTTGCTCCAGAGCAATCTGGTGGGCCCGCGGGACCCTATTTCTAGGAGCAAGCAACCCGGTCACGACCTTAAGAGGTCGGAGGAGAAAGGATCATGTCTATCAGTAAGGTGCTCGTATCCGCCGTATTTGCCCTGACTTTGGCGCTCGGCTCGGTTGGCGCCGCCGCCGCGGCAGAACCGCATGGTCACGGTGACGCTGCTGCAGTTCAGCTCAAACTAGACAACGGCAGGAAGTGGCAGACCGACGATGCCCTGCGGCAAGGCATGGGCGAAATTCGTCACGCGATGGCTGCTTCGCTGAAGGCGATCCATGAGAATACGTTCTCGCCGGAACACTATGAGGCCCTGGCGACGAACGTGCAAAAGCACATCGACTATGTTGTCGGGAACTGCAAGCTGCCCGAAGAGGCCGATCAACAGTTGCACGTCGTCCTGGAGCAGATCCTCGACGGCATCAGTGAGATGAAGGGCTCCGCCCAGAAGCAGCAGGGCGCAATCAAGATTGTCAATGCGCTGGACACCTACGGCAAGTATTTTGACCATGCGGGGTGGGCGCCGCTGGCGCATTGATAGCCCGCAAGCTCGGTAGACGGCTGCGCCTGCTCCAGGCGCAGCCGCTCGCCACAGGATAAGATTCTAGGTGCGTTGGGTAAGCTCTAGCAGCGAAAGACTCGATCAGAACTTGATCATGTCGCTTTTTGTCAGTGTCGTCTTGGCCGATACCGACGGCGCGTTCATGAAAGTGAAGACGGTGCTGTATTCGGCGTAAGGATCGACCGCCGACATGCCGTCGACCGGAATGATCACATTCATTCCGCGGAGCGCAGCGCCGCTTCCGGTGTAGAGGACGGCGCCATTGGACGCGGTGCCTACGGCAATAACAGTCGTAATGCCCTTGTCCTTGAGGATCTTTTCGAGGTCCGTTTTCAGAAACTTGTCGGGACCCGAGAGAACCGATGACTCGCCTGCCACAGGCGCCACGTCCTTGATCACATCGGCGGCCGTAGTATTTGCGATCAGGCTATACACCACGGTCGCCTTGGCCGCGCGCGCGGCATCGAGCAGTTTTTTCACTGCCGGTATCGTATCGAGGCAGCGCGGGCGCTTGCCGCAGTTCTGATTCATGAAATCGAGCATCAGGAGGGCCGTCGTTTTCGGATCGACGGTCACGGGCTTCAGCGCGGGCGCCGCCGGCGCCTTGGTGCCTGCCCACTCCTCAACGATGTTGTTCGCCTGGGCGGGCAGCGTGAGCGCAGCCACAATGGCGGCAGCGGCAATCAAATTGCGTTTCATGAATATCCTCCTGGACGGCCGGTTTCTGAGCGAATGCTTGTGGGCCAGATCATGCGCAAGCAATGCGTGTTCGTCAAAGCGGCAACGCCGCACCCCGCTTGCTGAAACACCGGCGGCCAGCGCAATATTGCAACGGGAGCGGGCATCCATCGACGAGGGCGCTCCAATAACGAGAAGACCGGAAGGAACAGCTTTATGAACATCAAGGTCGGCAAACAAGCGATCGCCGAGGCAACGCAGAAACTCAAGAACTGGGGACGCTGGGGCAAAGAGGACCAGATCGGCACGCTCAATCACGTGACGCCCGAGGACATAGTGAAGGCAGCGAGCCTGATCCGCTCCGGCAAGGTCTTCGCGCTGGGCATTCCCCTCGACCGCACGGGTCCGCAGACCGGATTGTTCGGCGGGCGCTTCAATCCGATCCATCAGATGCTCGCCACCGGCACCGATGCGATCGCAGGCCAGCAGGACTGGAACAAGATTCGTTACGCCGACGACACGCTGACCTTGTGCGTCCAGGGTGCGACGCACTGGGACGCGCTCGGCCATATTTTTTATGAGGACAAGGCCTACAACGGCTACGACGCCAAGCTGATCGACTCGCGCGGCCTCTCCGTCCTCGGAATTGAGCATTCCAAGGATAAGATGGTCGGCCGCGGCGTGCTGCTCGATATCGCGCGCTTTCGTGGCGTCAAATGGATGCAGGACGGCGAGAGCATTTCAAATGACGAACTCGATCAATGCGCGAAGCAGCAGAATGTTTCGATCGGGCGCGGCGATTTTGTCCTCATTCGCACCGGGCAGATGGAACGCTGCCACGCCGAGAAGGACTGGGGCGGCTATGCCGGCGGCGACGCGCCGGGCGTGAAGTTCGAGAACTGCTATTGGTGTCAGGAAAAACAGATCGCCGCGATCTGCACGGACACCTGGGGCGTCGAGGTACGTCCGAACGAGACCAAGGAAGCCAACCAACCGTGGCACTGGGTTGTGATTCCCGCCATGGGTCTCTGCATGGGCGAGATCTTCTATCTGAAAGAGCTGGCCGAGGATTGCGAGCAGGACGGCATCTACGAATTCTTCTTCTGCGGCCCGCCGCTGCTCATTACCGGCGGAACAGGGTCACCGATCAATCCGCAGGCTATCAAGTAGTTTTGCAGCACATATAAGTGTCACCCCCGGCTGGTCGCCGGGGGTCCGTTTTTTGGGCTACAGTTCGAACAAACACGGAATGTCAGGGTCGGTCCGGGCCGTGACAAGGAGTCTGGAGGTACGTCATGGCTCGTTGGCTCAAACGCGGAATGGACGCGGGGGCGATCAAGGCCGCCGACGTCAAAGTGCGCGAGACCGTGGAGTCCATTCTCGTCCAGGTCGAGGAGCGGAAGGACGCCGCAATCCGCGAATTGTCGGAGAAATTCGACAAGTGGTCGCCGAAGGATTTCCACCTCTCTCCCTCCGAGGTCGAGCGCGCCATCGCGCAGGTATCGAAGCGGGACATCGAGGACATCAAGTTCGCGCAGGCGCAGGTCCGCAATTTCGCGCAAAAGCAGCGCGACACCATGCTCGACCTGGAGGTGGAGACCCTACCCGGCGTCGTGCTCGGCCATCGGCATATCCCGGTCAATTCGATCGGGTGCTACGTCCCAGGAGGCCGCTATCCGATGGTCGCCAGCGCGCACATGTCGATCGTGACAGCCAAGGTCGCGGGGGTGAAGCGCATCATTGCCTGCGCACCGCCGTTCAAGGGCGGGCCGCATCCGGCAATCGTCGCAGCAATGCATTTTGGCGGCGCCGACGACATATACGTATTGGGCGGCGTGCAAGCGGTTGCCGCCATGGCGCTCGGCACGGATTCCATCAAGCCGGTCGACATGATCGTCGGGCCCGGAAATGCCTACGTGGCGGAGGCGAAGCGACAGCTGTTCGGGCGGGTCGGCATCGACCTGCTTGCCGGGCCGACCGAGACCTTGATCATCGCGGACGATACCGTTGATGGCGAAATCTGCGCGACCGACCTTCTCGGCCAGGCCGAGCACGGGCCAACCTCGCCCGCCGTCCTCATCACCAACTCGGAAAAGCTCGCGCGCGACACAATGAAAGAGGTCGAGCGGCTGCTGAAGATCCTGCCGAGCGCTGATCTCGCCGGCCAGGCCTGGAAGGACTACGGCGAGGTGATCATCTGCGACGACGAAGCTGAGATGATCGCCGAGGCCGACCGCGTGGCGTCCGAGCACGTCCAGGTGATGACGCGCGATCCCGACGTCTTTCTCAACGGCATGAAAAACTATGGCTCGCTGTTCCTCGGGCCGCGCACCAATGTTGCCTATGGCGACAAGGTGATCGGCACCAACCACACGCTACCGACCAAGAAAAATGCGCGTTTCACTGGCGGGCTATGGGTCGGCAAATTCATCAAGACCTGCACCTACCAGAAGGTGCTGACCGACGAGGCCAGCGCCAAGATCGGCGAAGTTTGCTCGCGGCTCTGCGTGCTGGAAGGCTTCCTGGCGCATGCTGAGCAGGCCAATGTCCGCGTGCGCCGCTACGGCGGCCGCAACGTGCCCTACGCGCAGGCGGCCGAATGACGGTCGAACTGACCAAGACCCCTTCCTTCCGTCTCGATGGCAAGCGCGCGCTGGTGACGGGCGCCGGCCGCGGTATCGGGTTGTCCGCCGCCTCGGCGCTGGCCGACGCCGGCGCGCATGTGACGCTCGCCGCGCGCACCTCAAAGGAGATCGAGGAAGCAGCCGAGGCCATTCGAGCACGCGGACAGAAGGCCGAGCCGCTCACGCTCGACGTTCGCGACGTCGAGACTGCGAAAGCAACAATCGCGGCGCAGGCGCCGTTCGACATCCTCGTCAACAACGCCGGCACCAACAAGCCGGCGCCGTTCGTCGATGTGAAGGTCGAGGATTTCGACTTCGTGTTTTCGCTCAACGTGCGCGCGGCCTATTTCGTGGCGCAGGCTGTCGCGCGCAAGCTGGTCGAGGCAAAGAGGCCCGGCTCGATCATCAATATGTCGTCGCAGATGGGCCATGTCGGCGGGCCGACCCGCTCGGTCTACTGCGCCACCAAGCATGCGATGGAAGGCTTCACTAAGGCGATGGCAATCGACCTCGCCCCCCACAAGATCCGCGTCAATACGCTGGCGCCGACTTTCATTGAAACACCGATGACGCGCCCTTTCTTCGAGAACAAGGCATTCCGTGAGGACACCCTTCGCCGGATCAAGCTCGGCCGCTTGGGCCAACTCGAAGACCTCACCGGCGCAATCGTGTTTCTGGCGAGCGACGCCGCCGCACTCATGACGGGGACGTCGCTGGTGGTCGACGGCGGCTGGACCGCGGAATAGTTACTTCAGCCGCGGCAGGTCGGCGAAATATTCCGGGTGCTCCTTCTCGACCTGCTGCATGAAGTCCGGCCGGAACAGGCTCGGCACGTTGAGCCGGGGCGCGCCCTTGAGCGTGTTGGTGAGCACCTCGTCCTCGGCATTCTCGAAGGCGCGCAGCACATTCGGCGACATGCGCGGATCGAAGCTGATGTTTTTAACCGCCTTCTTCCCGATGGCAACGTCAGTGCCCGGTACCCATTTGGCGAAAATCTCCACGGCCTCGTCGCGATTGTTGCGCGTGAAGTGCGAGGACTGCGCCAGCCCGGCGGCAATGCTCTTGATCACCGCCGGATTCGATTCGACGGTCGGCCCGTGCGCAACCGCGACCATCACGTAAGACATGTGTTGCCCGCCGCGGATGACGAGATAGGACTCGGGCACCTGGGTCAGCGCCTGCGTCACGTAAGGCTCCCAGGTCACGATGGCATCGACCTTGCCTTCTTTCAGCGCCGGCGCCAGGCCGAATTGTGACCAGATGTTCTCGATGGTGATGTCATCGTACTTCACGCCGGCGCGGCGAAGCACCATCTTGAAATATTCGTCGGACGTCTGGCCGCGCGCGAGGCCGACGGTCTTGCCCTTGAGATCGCCGATCTTGCCGACATCGATACCCCGACCCTTCTTGGTGACGATGGCGAGCGGCGTATCGCAATGATCGTCGGTGGCGTCGTTCATGATCAGGCCGATGACCTGGAACGGGTTGCCGGCATGCACGGCCTTCAGATACGTGGTCGTGCTCATGTCGCCGACCTGCGCTTCGCCGTTGTGCAGGGCGTTGACCATGTCGGTGCC
>Ga0310811_10004728_pt1 | contig 17154 bp, 17 predicted proteins | sample YCmetagenome_FD_207642 | JGI IMG/M metagenome (GOLD analysis project Ga0310811, IMG submission 207642) | Soil microbial communities from experimental microcosm in Duke University, North Carolina, United States - YC | ecosystem: Engineered > Artificial ecosystem > Soil microcosm > Unclassified ...
CGAGGCGATCAGCCTGGCCATGCACGCCAAGAAGGCCGGCGCCGATGCCGTGCTGGTCGTCACCCCTTATTACAACAAGCCGACCCAGGAAGGTCTGTACCGCCATTTCAAGGCGATCATCGATGCCGTCGATATTCCAGTGATCATTTACAACATTCCCGGCCGTTCGGTGGTCGACATGTCGGTCGAGACCATGGCGCGGCTGGCGCAGGAGAAGAATATCGTCGGCGTGAAGGATGCGACCGCGAACCTGACCCGGCCGTTGCACACCACCCGCGCCTGCGGCGCCGGGTTTGTGCAGCTGTCCGGCGAGGACCATACGGCGCTCAGCTTCCTGGCCGCCGGAGGGCATGGCTGCATCTCGGTCACCGCCAATGTCGCGCCGCGCCTCTGCGCCGAGATGCATGCGGCCTGGGCCAAGGGCGACATCAAGCAGGCGATGGCGATCCAGCAGCGCCTGGTGCCGCTGCATGACGCGATGTTCGTCGAGACCAATCCCGGCCCGGTGAAATACGCGGCCTCGCTGCTCGGGTTCGGCACCGCCGCCAGCCGCCTGCCGATGGCCCCCGTCAGTGCCGCGACGGCCGAGAAGGTGCGCGCGGCGATGCGGGAGGCTGGGCTGTTGAATTGACGGAGAAGGCTAAATCCAAGTCGGGCTACATTTCGCACGGTATCGCCTCGCAGAACCGCAAGGCGCGGTTCGACTATAAGATTCTCTCCACCATCGAGGCCGGCATCGTGCTCAAAGGGGTGGAGGTGAAGTCCCTGCGCCTCGGCCGCGCCACGCTCACCGAAGCGTGGGCCGGCGAGCGCGACGGTGAGCTCTATCTCTTCAACGCTTATATTCCGGAATATCAGGGCGGCGTGCTGTCGCGCTTCGAAGTGCGCGGCGCCCGCAAGCTGCTGGTGAAAAAAAAGGAACGCGGGCAGTTGTTCGGCGCCATCGCCCGCGAAGGCGCGACGGTGGTGCCGCTCGACATTCATTTCAACGATCGCGGCCTGGCGAAAGTCACGCTCGGCATCGCCGAGGGCAAGCAGAAGCACGATAAGCGCCAGGCCGTCGCCGCACGGGACTGGCAGCGCGACAAGGCAAGGCTGCTGCGCAACCGCTAGAGCGCGATGACTTTAAGTCGAACCATGAAATGGTTCGACGTAAAGTCTGAATCGCCCTCTAACTTATTTATCTAAGGGGGCGAACATGGATAAGGATTATTGGCGCGAGCATGGCGTGCAGGTGATCAAGGCCGGCACGCTCGATGCGAACACCGCGCAGACGCCGGGCATGCAGCGCGCGGCCGCGATCAACGCCGCCCGCGTCGGCGCGCAGAAAATCTGGGCCGGGACGGTGAAGATCGACGCCAACGCCAAAACCGGCGCGCACCATCATGGCGCGCTTGAAAGCGTGATCTACGTGATACGCGGCCAGGCGCGCATGCGCTGGGGCGAGAAACTGGAATATGTCGCCGAGGCTGGGCCGGGCGATTTCATTTTCGTGCCGCCTTACGTGCCGCACCAGGAAATCAATGCCTCAACCGACGAACCGCTGGAATGCGTGCTGGTTCGGTCGGATAACGAGGCGGTGGTGGTCAATCTCGATATCGAACCGGTGGAGAAACCCGAAGAGGTCGCCTGGGTGGATCCCATCCACCGTAAGCACACGCACGATTAGAAGAAAGAAAGCAGGCGCTTTTTGAAAAAAGCGCCGCAAAAACTTTTGTTGCGCTGGGCCATGGGCGTTGTCCCCGTCACCGCCCATAGCCCAGCATAATAAAGTTTTTTTGCTTCTTTTTGTTCACAAAAAGAAGCGCTTGCTTACTTAACAAAATCCCTGATGTTCTCAACAACATCTTCAAACATCGCGGGCGTGAGGCGGCGCGTGTTCGTGTTGTAGCGCGACACATGGTAGCTGTTGAACAGCCGCATTGCGTCCGTTTCGTGCACCGCGCCGTGGGCGAATTTATGCGCCGCCGCGCGGGCGCCGAGGGCGCGCAGACTCATGGCATGCGCGACGGTGCCCAGGGTTAGGATCGCGCGCAGGCGCGGCATGGCGGCGATTTCCGATGCCAGGAACGGGTTGCAGCTTTTGTTTTCCGCCGGCGTCGGCAGGTTTTGCGGCGGCACGCACCGCACGGCGTTGGTGACGCGGCAGTTGCTTAAACTGAGCCCGTCATCCGGATTTTCGAGATATTGGCCGGTGGCGAAGCCGAATTTGATCAGCGTTTGATAGAGCAGCACGCCGGCATAATCGCCGGTGAAGGGGCGGCCGGTGCGGTTGGCGCCGCGCACGCCGGGGGCCAGGCCCACGATCAAAAGCTCCGCGTCCAGTGCGCCGAAACTCGGCACCGGCGCGTTATGCCAAAGCGGTTCTTTGGTCCGGTTTTCCGCGCGGTAGCCGGCCAGGCGCGGGCACAGGGCGCAGTCCGGCGGCGGATTTGCCGGGGGGGCGTGTCGAGTCATTGAAGGTGCAATTATTCGTCGGCGTCGCCGCGGCTCGGGCGGCTGCGCGGCTCGGCCGCGCGCCTGCTGAATTCCGGCGCGATGTCGGCGAGGTCGAGAAACTGGTCGGCCTGGCGCCGCAACTCATCGGCGATCATCGGCGGGCTGGTCTTGATCGTGGAAACCACGGAGACGCGCACACCTTTACGTTGCACAGCTTCAACCAGACGGCGAAAGTCGGAATCGCCGGAGAACAGGATCACGTGGTCGAGCCGCGGCGCCAGCTCCAGCATGTCGATCGCCAGCTCGATATCCATATTGCCCTTGATCCGCCGCTTTCCCTGCGCGTCGGTGAACTCCTTGGCCGGCTTGTTATAGGCCAGCCAGTCGGTCAAGGGCTTCAACGGGGAATATTCCTCGGTCTCCAGCAGCGCGGAATAATAATAAGCGCGGATCAGATGCAGTTGCGTGCCGAAATAATCCAGCAACTTGCGGTAGTCGATGTCGAAGCCGAGGCTCCTCGTCGCGGCGTAGAGATTCGCCCCGTCGATGAACAACGCGGTCCGTTCCTGCGCGGTGAATCTCATAGCTGGCTCTTTTCCGTAAATATTTCTCTAAATTTCATATACACCGATCCGAAAAATGTTAGATGAGTTTTCCTTGCGGATCTTGAAAAACTCGTGAGGGCTTCGGGTGTAGGGGGTTGGCGTATGATTTTGGTGGCCCTGGGCGCGAACCTGAAGGCCTTGGATGGTGCCTCACCGCTTGAGACATGTCGCGCCGCCGTCGCCGATGTTCGCGGCATTCCTGGCTTGACCTTCATCGCCGGATCCTCCTGGTATCGCTCGCCGCCCTTCCCACGCGCGGAACAGCCGGATTACTGCAATGGCGTCGTGCGGCTGCAGGGCGACGTGGACCCGGCCTCGCTGCTGGCGCAATTGCAGGCCATCGAAAGCCGCTATGGCCGGCAGCGCTCGACCCCGAACGCGGCGCGCACGCTCGATCTCGACATCATCGACCTCAACGGTCTGGTGCGTGTCGAGCCCGATCCGGTCCTGCCGCACCCGCGCGCCCATCAGCGGGCCTTCGTGCTGCGGCCGATTCTGGACGTGGCGCCCGCCTGGCGGCATCCGCAGCTGGGAAGCAGCGTGACCGCGCTGCTGGCCGAGTTGCCGCCGCAGGAAATCTCGTTCTGGGCGGAAAGCGAGGACTGAGCCGCGCCGCGAGAATGGCTTCAGGCTTGCATCGCGGCGGCGCGCTTGGTAGATCACGCGTTCAATTCTCTGCCTGGAGCGTATCGGATGGCCCGCGTCACCGTTGAAGACTGCGTTTTGAAAGTGCCGAACCGGTTTGAACTGGTTCTGCTGGCGGCCCAGCGTGCCCGCAACATCAGCCGTGGCGAACAGCTTACCATCGACCGGGACAATGACAAGAACCCGGTGGTTGCCCTGCGCGAAATTGCCGATGAGACGCTGGCGCTGCCGGCGCTGGAGCAGGATCTGGTGAAGTCCCTGTCCCGCGTTCCCGAGCCTGAGCCGGTAGACGAGGAAGTGCTGGACCTGATCCCGACCGACCAGAATATTTTTGGCCTGCAGGATGTCTCCGCCGAGGAAGAGGCCGCCGCCATGGCTGCCGAGGGCGAGGAAATGTCGCCCGAGGACATCCAGGCGGCGATCGAGGCAGAGCTCGGCGGCAAGACCCGCCGCTGAGTCGCGCCATGGCGGGCTGTTGGAGAAGAAGCCTGCCATTCGCCCCCGAAGGGTTGGCAGGCGCCAGCCCGCACCCGGAACTGAGCGGTCTGCTCTCACGCATCGCCGCTTATGACAGCAAGGCCGATCCGGCGGTCATCGACGATGCCTATGGCGTCGCCTTCGACGCGCATGCGGCGCAGAAGCGCGACAATGGCGAGCCCTACATAACCCATCCTTTGGCGGTGGCGACGATTTTGGCCGGCTACCGGCTGGACGCGTCGTCCATCGTCACCGCCTTGCTGCATGACGTGATCGAGGACACGCCCGTCACGCTGGCTTCGGTGCAGAAGCGCTTCGGCGCCGAGGTGGCCGGGCTGGTCGACGGCGTCACCAAGTTGACCCGCCTGGAATTGCAGTCGGACCGCACCAAGCAAGCAGAGAATTTCCGCAAGCTGGTCCTGGCGATGAGCAAGGACATTCGCGTCCTCATCGTCAAGCTCGCGGACCGGCTGCACAATATGCGCACCATCAACGCGGTGCGCTTAGCAGACCGGCGCCAGCGCATTGCCCGCGAGACGATGGAGATCTACGCGCCGCTGGCCGCGCGCATCGGCATGGAAGCGGTGAAGACGGAGCTGCAGACGCGCTCTTTCGCCGAACTCGACCCCGAAGCCTATGACACGATCCAAGCGCGCCTGAACTTCCTGCGCGGGCAGGGGGCTGATGTCATCGAAGAGGTGCGCCAGGAATTGCTGCGTGTCTGCCGCGAGGCCGATGTCGACATTGTGGAAATCGCCGGGCGCGAAAAATCGCCTTATTCCATCTGGGAGAAGATGCAGCGGCGCAACGTCGCCTTCGAGCAGCTCTCCGACATCATGGCCTTCCGCATCATCGTGCCGACCCGCGAGGCCTGCTACGTGGCGCTGGGCGCCATCCATGCCGCCTTTCCGGTGATTGCCGGGCGTTTCAAGGACTATATTTCGACGCCCAAGGCCAACGGCTACCAATCGTTGCATACCGGTGTGACGCTGCGCCATCCGCGCAACCAGAAAATCGAAATCCAGATCCGCACAGCGGACATGCAGATGATCGCGGAAAACGGCGTTGCCGCGCATTGGCTGTACAAGCAGTCCGACGCATCGCAGGCGGATCTGAAGCAGTTCCGCTGGGTGCAGGACCTGCTGGAAATTCTCGAAAACTCCGCCGCGCCGGACGAGTTTCTTGAAAACACCAAGCTCGAGCTCTACCAGGACCAGGTGTTTTGCTTCACGCCGAAGGGCCAGCTGATCCAGCTGCCGCGCGGCGCCACCTCGGTCGATTTCGCCTATGCCGTGCACAGCCAGATCGGCGATAGCTGCGTCGGCGCGCGCATCAATGGCCGGCTGATGCCGTTGCGCTATGAGTTGCAAAATGGCGACCAGGTAGAGATTCTCACCGCGCGCGGCGGCACGCCGTCACCGGCCTGGGAGCGCTTCGTCGTCACCGGCAAGGCGCGCGCGCGAATCCGCCGCTTCCTGGCGCAGCAGATGCGCGAACAGCACCGCGATGCCGGCAAGTCGGCGTTGGCCAAGGCGTTCCGCCAGGAAGGCGTGGACGGTTCGGAAAAAGTGCTGGAAGCGACGGTCAAAACGCTCAAGCAGGCGTCGCTCGACGATCTCTACATCGCGGTGGACACCGGGATCATCGGCGCCAAAGAGGTGGTCCACACCGCGTATCCGGAACTGCGCGAGCAGCGTGCGCCGCGCATGTTGCCGGGCTTCATGGGTGACGCGCTCACCGCACGTTCGCCGCGTCATGCCAGTGTGAGCGATATCGGCATGCCGATCACCGGCCTCGTTGCCGGCATGGACGTGCATTATGCCGGTTGCTGCCACCCGCTGCCCGGCGACAAGATTGTCGGCATCGTCGCCAACGGCAAGGGAGTCACGGTGCACACCAAGGATTGCGCGACGTTGGAAACATTCGCCGCCACCCCGGAACGATTCATCGATGTGGATTGGGACGCCAATGTGATCGCCCGCAGCGACCGCAAGTCCGGCCGTTTCATCGGCCGCATCAGCGTCATCGCGGGCAACAGTTCCGGTGCGCTGGCGGTGCTGACCAATGCCATCGCCAAGCAGGAAGGCGCCGTCTCGAATCTCAAAGTCGTGCATCGGCAGCAGGATTTTTTCGAAGCCCTGGTCGATGTGGAGGTGCGCGACGTGCGCCATTTGTCCCAGGTGATCGCCGGGCTGCGCGGCGCCGCCGGCATCGCCCAGGTGGAGCGCGCGAAGACATGATCGTCGGCCTCGGTTCCGACATTTGCGACATCCGCCGCATCGAGGCGAGCCTGGCCCGCTTTGGCGAGCGTTTCACGTTGCGCATCTTCTCCGAGGTGGAGCGTGCGCGCTCCGACCGGCGGCCGCATAGCCGGGCGGCGAGCTATGCCAAGCGTTTCGCGGCAAAGGAGGCCTGCGCCAAGGCGCTTGGCACCGGCTTTCGGCGCGGCGTGTTTTTCGCCGATCTGCGGGTGACGAATCTCGCTAGCGGCCAGCCAACCATGAGCCTGCATGGCGGGGCGCTGGCGCGGCTCGCTTCGCTGATTCCGCCGGGCCATGCGCCGCATGTCGCGCTCTCACTGACCGATGAATATCCTTACGCCTACGCCCAGGTGATCATTTCCGCGGTGCCGCTCACGGCCGCCGGCGATTGACGCCACTCGATAAACAGGGAGCCTCATGATGAGCGCGATGCATTTTTACGAGCCCGCGGCGGGGCATGGTCTGGCACATGACCCGTTCAACGCCATTGTCGGGCCGCGGCCGATCGGCTGGGTTTCGACCCGGGGCGCGGATGGCGGGGTGAATCTCGCCCCGTACAGTTTTTTCAACGCGTTCAATTACATCCCGCCGATCATCGGCTTCGCCAGCACCGGGCCAAAAAACTCGCTGCGCAATGTGCAGGAGACAGGCGAATTCGTGTGGAACCTGGCCACCCGCAAGCTGGCCGAGCAGATGAACGCCACGTCGGCGTCCGTGCCTTACGGCGTGGATGAATTCGAGCTGGCCGGGCTGGAGAAGGCGCCGTCGCGCCTCGTGGCGCCGCCACGGGTGGCCGCCAGCCCGGTGCATTTCGAGTGCAAGCTGGCCGACATCGTGCAGTTGAAGAGCGCGGCCGGCGTGCCGGTTTCCACCTGGCTGGTGCTGGGCGAAGTGGTCGGCGTGCATATCGACCACGCGCTGCTCCAGGACGGCGTGTTCGATACGTTCGGCGCGGAAATCATTCTGCGCGCCGGCGGCGCCACGGCCTATGCGGCGATCGGGCCGGAAGCGCGGTTCGACATGGTACGGCCGAAGTGAAGAAAGAAGCCGCTTTTTGAAAAAAAGCGGCGCCAAAAACTTTTGTTATGCTGGGCCATGGGCTTTGTCGGCGACAACGCCCCTGGCCCAGAGTAAATAAAGTTTTTTGCTACTTTTTGTTCACAAAAAGTAGCGCTTACTTGTTCCTTACGGCTGTGCCGTATCGCGAAAATACGCCTCGACCGTGCCTTTGAGCCGCATGGTCAGCGGTTTGCCGTGGCGGTCGACGCTTTTGCCGGCGGCCACCCGCACCCAACCTTCGGACACGGAATATTCCTCGACATTGTTCTTCTCGACCCCGTTGAAGCGGATGCCGATGCCGCGTTCGAGAAGGGCTTCGTCAAAGAACGGGCTGGCGGGGTCGATCGAGAGACGATCGGGAGGTGTGTCGCTCATAGATATTTGCTCAGTTTCAACTTCAGTTTGGTGAAGAATGTCGCGGGCGGGGAATCGGTCAGCGCGATCACCGGGCTGCTGCCCAGCGCCTTGCCGTCGAGTGTGTAGGTGACCGTGCCCAAAGTTTCGCCTTTGGTCACGCCCGGCGTTAGGTCGGCCGTGTAGTTGATCTTGTACGCGACCTTGGAAACGCCGTCAGTGGGCAGGGTCGCGGCGATGGTGTTCGCCACGCCAACCGGGACCATGCCGGAATTCAGCGCGGTGCTTTTCAGCGTGCCGATCTGCTGGCCGGAAGTGGAAATGGCCGTATCGGTGAAGAATTTCTGGCCGTAATCGAGCAATGCCTCGATGGCCGCGGTGCTGGCATGCCAGGAGGGGCCGCCCATGACCACGGCGATCAGGCGCATGTCGCCGCGCACCGCCGTGGCGTCGATGCAGTGCCCGCTTTCATTGGTCAGGCCGGTTTTCAGCCCGTCGACCGTGGAATCATGCGCCAGCACCGGGTTCCAGCTCGCCTGGGTGATGTTGTCGTAGGTGTAGTTAGGCAATTTCGAGATGTTCAGGATCTGCGGTTCGTCGTGCAACATCACGAGGCTCAGCTTGGCGACGTCGAGTGCACTGGTATGCAGCCCCGGCGAGGGCAGGCCGTCGACATCGGTGTAGGCGGTGTCGGCAAGGCCCATTTGCTGGGCATCCCGGTTCATCAGCTGCACGAAGCTGTCTTGCGTGCCGGCCACCGCCTGGGCGAGCGCCACCGCGGCATCGTTACCGGAATCGATGATCAGCCCATGCAGCAGCTCATCAACGGTCACATCAGTGTTGGGGTTGATAAACATGCGCGAGCCGCCGGTATGCCAGGCCGCCACGCTGACGGGGACCGTCTGGGTCATGGTCAGGCTGCCGTTCTTCACGGCCTGATACACGATGTGCGCGGTCATCAGCTTGGTCAGGCTCGCCGGTGCCACCTGCAGGTGTGGATTCGCCTCGGCGAGGACGGCGCCGGTGCGGGCGTCCATCAGCACATAGGAGGTCATATCCGCCAGAACCGGCGGCGTCGGGGTGTTGGGGTCGGCGATCGGGCTCACCGGCACGGGCGCCGGGCCGCTTGGGGCCGGCGTCGTTTTGTCGGCTACGGGGGAACCGGATTGGACGGATTGGTGTGCCGCAAGGGCCGGCGCGGCAAAGGCGACGGCGGCGGCGATGGCAATGAGGGAAGAGATGCCGGCGGGTTTGATCATGAGCTGCATATCTTTCGTCTGGTCGGGCGATTGCGCCGCCTCTCTGCACCGATTTCTTGACAAGCCGCAAGCACCGCGCTTGATGCTGAAGCCCTTTCTGATAGGCTATTCTTATGGCATTCTTCCACCAAAAATCTCCGCCCGCGAGCCGCAAATCCACCCAGGCGGCGCGGAAATCCGCGTCGACCTTGGAGTTTATCAGGACGGTCATCTACGCGGGGCTGATAGCGGTGGGAATTCATACCTTCCTGATCGAGCCTTTTTTTATTCCGTCAGGTAGCATGGTGCCGACCATGCTGGTCGGGGATTACCTATTTGTAAATAAGTTTGCCTATGGCTACTCGCATTTTTCGCTGCCCTTCTCGCCCGATTTATTCTCAGGGCGGATTTTCGGCAGCGCGCCCAAGCGCGGCACTGTCATCGTGTTCCGCCCGCCGGGCGACCCGAGCACCGACTACATCAAGCGTGTGATCGGCTTGCCGGGTGACACGGTGCAGGTGACCGAGGGTCAGCTTTTCATCAACGGCAAGTTGGTACCCACCACCCCGGTCGGCCCTTACATTGATACGAGTTCCGGCGGCCCGGTGGCCGCGACCGAATTGCAGGAGCAACTGCCCGGCGGCAAGGTCAACCACATCCTCAAGGAAACCGATCAGGGCTACGCCAACAATACGCCGCTCTTCACGGTCCCGCCGGGGGATTTGTTCGTGATGGGCGATAATCGTGACGACAGTGAGGATTCCCGGTTCATGGATGGCCCGGTCGGCTATGTGCCGATCGAGAATGTCGTCGGCCCCGCGGATTTGATCTTTTTCTCGATCGATTTGCGCCACCCGTTCTATGAGTTCTGGTACTGGCCCACGGAAATCCGCTGGGATCGGCTGCTCAAGATCATCCATTGAGCGGCCTGGATGATGCGCAGGCATTGCTCGGGCATCGGTTCCAGCGCCCGAAGCTGCTTGCCGAAGCGCTGACGCACCGTTCCGCCGCCGGCGCGCGCGGGGTCGGCTCTAACGAGCGCCTGGAATTTATCGGCGACCGCGTGCTGGGGCTGGTGGTGGCCGAATGGCTGCTGGAGCGGTTTCCCGATGAGCAGGAGGGCAAGCTCGGCCCGCGTTTGGCAGCCCTGGTCTCGAAGCCCTCTTTGGCGCACATCGCCGAGGCCAATGGCGTTGCGGCGCTGCTGAGCGTGGCGCCGGGGGAGGCCAAGCGCGGCGTGCGCAGCCAGGCCACGGTGCTGGCCGACGCGCTGGAAGCGATGATCGGCGCGCTCTATCTCGATGCCGGGCTCGCCGCCGCCCGCGATTTTATTCGTAAGGTTTTATCTCATGTCGTTGAGCAGCAATTCATTCCCCCGAAAGACCCAAAAACCGCTTTGCAGGAATGGGCGTTGAAGCGCGCTCTACCGCTGCCGGCCTATGATGTGGTGGCCACCTCCGGCCCCTCGCATGAGCCGCATTTCGTGGTGAAGGTCAGCGTCGGCGACGAAGCCGCGCGGGGCGAGGCCGGCTCCAAGCGCGCCGCCGAGCAGGCCGCCGCGCGGGCCCTGCTGGGAAGGCTGCCTTCATGAGCAGATGCGGCTTCATCGCCCTGATCGGCGCGCCCAATGCGGGGAAATCCACGCTGCTCAACCGGCTGACCGGCGCCAAGCTCTCCATCGTCACGCCCAAGGCGCAAACCACGCGGGCGCGGGTGCTGGGCATCCTCGTGCGCGGCGAGGCGCAGATCCTGTTCGTCGACACGCCGGGCATTTTTGCGCCGAAACGCCGGCTGGACCGGGCGATGGTCGCGGCCGCCTGGGACGGCGCGGGGGAGGCGGATTACGTGCTCCTGCTGGTCGACGCCAAGACCGGGTTGACCGAGTCCGTGCGCGGCATCATCGCCCAGGCGGCCGAGGCCGGCCGCAAAATGGCGCTGGTGCTGAACAAGGTGGATCTGGTGGAGCGGCATAAATTGCTGCCGCTGACCCAGGAACTCGCCGCGCTCGCGAATTTCGAACAGGTGTTCATGATCTCCGCCGCCACCGGCGACGGCATCGAGGTGTTGCTCGATTTCTGCACCGCCAAGCTGCCCGAAGGGCCGTTTCTCTACCCTGAGGACGAGCTGACCGACCTGCCGGACCGGCTGCTGGCGGCGGAAATCGTCCGCGAGCAGATTTTTCTGCAAACCCGCGACGAGGTGCCTTACGGCGCCACGGTGGAGACCGAGAGCTTCAAGACGCAGAAAGACGGCGCGGTGCGGATCGACGCGGTGATCTATGTCGCCCGGGCCGGTCACAAGGCGATTCTGATCGGCGCCAAGGGCGCGCGGATCAAGGATATCGGCGCCCGCGCGCGGCGAGAGCTGAGCCAGTTGCTGGAATGCAACGTGCATCTGTTCCTGCGCGTGAGCGAACGTGCCGGTTGGGATGAAGAGGCTGAGCGGATCCGCGCGACCGGGCTGAATGATCCGAAAAAGTAAGGAAGCGCTACTTTTTGTGAACAAAAAGTAGTTTTTTGTCAGTTTGGCCCGTGCTGGTTTCACCGCCAAGGGCCCAAATTAATTGCCCCGGCCATATCCATTCACATCAGCCGTTACCGTGAAACGGTGACTATGCTGTGAACGTGCCTTATTATAAGTGTGAATTTATTGGGTGACACATCCCGAATTAGCGAAAATTATAAGCTTAACGGTTTGAATAAGCGATTTGAACCAATTTGCTTAAACTTAGTGTGCCGAGTCTAATCCATTTACGTAAGCGAGATGAGTCCATTCACTTATAAATAAACGAGTCAGTTCAACGACGGTAAGTTTACGAATATGTTTACGAACATATTGACGAGCGCAAACTGGTGTGTAGGATATATCCAACACTAATTATGCGAACGCATATTAAGAGGAGCAAGTTTACCAACGCGATTTGAAATCGTGTTAAGTAAGTGGTTGGCCTGGAAAACCAACTAATTACCGGTAGATAAGCTATTTGAGTTTAGTGGTGTCGGTGATGGGATTCGAACCCACATTGCCCTTCCCGAGCAGTCGGATTGGAAGTCCGGTGCGTCTACCATTCCGCCACACCGACACCAGCAATCTGCCCCCGAATCGGGGCAGATTTTTATTGTGTCCGAATCTCCATGACGAGTCAATCTGCGACGTGTTGATTTTTTCAACGCGCATCTGATTTTTTAGACGGAATGGCTCCGCAATTTACAACCTTGGATTATTTTGTCGCAAATAGTAGCGTGTGATCGTAAAGTTGTTACAATACAATCGGACCTGCGGCCTGCTTTTTTAAAGTTACAGTTGGGAAAGTTTTTGCGGCGCTTTTTTCAAAAAGCGCCTGCTTTCTCTCTTTCCGAAACCTTTCTAAAAATCCACTTTTAGCGTAATGGCGCAAGCTAAAAGCGCGCGGGAAGGTGGGACGTGGCGGAGGCGGTATCCGGGCTCAAAGAGTGGCGGTGGCACGGTTTGGCGCTCGCCCTTTATGCGGCCGTCTCGTTCCTGTTTCTCGATCATTTTGTCTCACTGACCAAAAATATTCTAGGGTTCGGCGCCGATCCCGGCATCATGATCTGGTTTTTCGAATGGTGGCCCTGGTCGCTCACGCACCATCTCTCACCGCTGCATACGAATCTCGTCTGGCAGCCGCAGGGCCTGAACCTGGCATGGACGACGAACGTGCCGCTCCTCTCGGCATTGGCTTTGCCGCTCACGTTCATCTCCGGGCCTGTTCTGGCCTATAATGTTCTGACCTTATGCGCGCCCGTCGCGGCCGCCATGGCGGCCTATTGTCTTTGCCTGCATCTCACCAGATCGCCCGCCGCCGCTTTGTTCGGCGGCTATATTTTCGGCTTTTCCTCCTATGAGATGGCCGAGACGATTGATCATTTAAATCTCGATTTCACGGTCTTTTTGCCCTTGCTGGTTCTGGTGGCGGTGCTGAGGGTTCAGGGCCGGCTGAGCCGGGCTGCGACGACGTTGCTGATCGGCGTGGGTGTGGCGTGCCAGTTCATGATTTCCACGGAGATCACCGCTACGGGCGCGTTGTTCAGCGCGCTCGTCTGGGGTGTCGCGCTGGTCGTCTTGCCCGAGGCGCGGGCGATGCTGTGGCGCTTGGCGGTGGATATCAGCCTGGCCGCGCCCATCACGATGCTGCTCGTCTCGCCGCTGCTCTGGGCTATGATCTGGGGCGGCGACGATTTGAAACTGCCCTTCGGCGTACCATGGTTGTACGTCAACGATTTGACGAGCTTCGCCGTGCCGGCTTCCGGGTCGCTCGTCGGCGGCTCGCTGCTCTTTGGGTTCACGCGGCATTTCACCAATTTTGCCGATGAACAGGGGGCCTATATCGGCTTGCCCTTGCTGCTCATTCTCGGCGTCTTTTTCTACAAGGGGTGGAAGCGACCTTTGGTGCGTTTCTTGGCATTGGGGCTCGTCATCATCGCCGTCACCAGCCTTGGGCCCCTGTTATTGATTGACGGCCGGTTTTCCGGACTTACTCTGCCATGGTACCGGGTGGATACGTTGCCGTTGCTGTCGGCGGCCGAGCCCGATCGGTTCGCGCTTTTCATGTGGTTGATCATCGCGGTCGTCGGGTCATTTTGGCTGGCCGAGCCAAGATCTGCTGATGGCGTCCGCCGCAGCAGGTTGCTGGCGATTTTAGCTTGTGCGGTGATCCTGCCGATCCTGCATCCGGTGCAGCCGCTTCCCGAACCAAAGCTGTTTGAGCCCGGAAAACTTCAGGCGGTGATCGGGCCGGATAAGCGTGTCCTCTTTCTGCCGTTCAGTCTTCGCGGAAACTCCACTTACTGGCAGGCACAGAACCATTTCGGTTTCATTCAGACCGGCGGTTATCTGGGATATCCGCCAGGGAACAATGGCGACATTCCGGCGGTTGCGCAGTTGGTCACGGGACGTTATCGGGCGACGCTGCCCGCGGATATCGAGCAATATTGCCTAAGTACCGGCACCCAGTTTGTGATTGCCGGCAAAAACCTTGATCCGCCTGTAAGCAGCACGCTGGCCCAGTTGGGGTGGGAGCGGCGACAGTTCGGGGATTTGTATGTTTACGCCGTCACCGACAGCCGCGTGAGCAAGCCGCGTGGATGATCGGCGCGAGACGCGAAGCTGGATGCCTCGTCATTCTGACCAATCGCACCGGGGACAAATCTCCGAAGCGTTGAGCGTGCGGAGCACCATTTCAAAGAGGCGCGTCGGCCATGTTGTCGCCCTGGCGGCCTATGGCCTGCTTGCTGTCGCGCTGGTCGATCATGGCGTTTCGATCGCGAGAAATTTGTCCGGACAGGGATCGGATCCCTACATTTTCTTGTGGTTCCTGGCCTGGTGGCCCCATGTGATTGGCGCTCATCTCTCGCCGTTGATGACGAAGCTGATATGGTATCCCATTGGCGTTTCCTTGCCTTGGGTGACCTCGATTCCCGCTTTGTCTCTGATCTTTACGCCCCTCACGGCGGCGGCCGGAGCCGTTGTCACGTATAACCTTTTGATTATCGCAGCGCCCGCCTTGTGTGCGTGGTTTGCCTATCTCGTCTGTATCCGTCTCACGGGGCATTTTGCCGCGTCGCTGCTTGGCGGCTTCCTGTTCGGCTTCTCGACCTACGAAATGGCGCAGGATACGGCGGCGTTGAATCTGAGCGCGGCGTTCTGCGTGCCGGCTTTGCTGCTGGTTATTCTGCACCGCATCGAGGGTTCATTGTCCCGGGGCTGGACGGTTGCTTACGCCGTGCTGTTGCTGACGTTGCAATTCTACATCAGCATCGAGATATTCGCGACCATCTTCGTGTTTGGCGGCATCGCCTGGATGTTTGCCTATTTATACGCGGCGGAGCAGCGGCCGGTGTTGCGGCGGTTGGTCATTGACGCGTTATGCGCGGCGCCGTTCGTCACCGCCGCGGCGGCACCCTTCCTGATCCAGATGGCGCGCACCCATGGGCTGGTCCATCTCCCTGATGTGTGGCCGTATTATTTTACGGCGGATTTGTTGAATCTGGCGATCCCGTCGCAAGAAAACCTGTTCGGCGCGCCCTTCATGTTCCTCTCGCGCCATTTTAACGGCGGTGTCCAAGAGGAAGATATCTATCTCGGCTTGCCCTTGCTGTTTCTGATCTCGCATTTCGCCCGGGAGCAGGGTGCGCGGCCTCATGGCCGCCTGCTGGTCGCTTGCTTTCTGGTGTTCCTGCTGTGCAGTTTTGGGCCAAGGTTATGGATCGCGGGGCATTATACCGTCATTGGCCTGCCGTGGATGTTGGCGGTGCATTTGCCGCTGCTGAACAACGCACTGCCCGCGCGTTTCGCTTTGTTCGTATCATTGACGGCAGCCATCATCGCCGCGCTCTGGATCGCCCGTCCGGGAAAGAGCCGGGCCCGGCTTGCCTTCGGCCTTGTTTGCTGTGTCACGCTATTGCCGCACCTTCATCCTTGGCATCCGCTGCCGCGTTCGGCGTTTTTTGCGCCGGGCCGCATCGAAGCTTTGCTGGGGCCGGACCCGCATGTCCTGATCCTGCCTTTCGCCATCAACGGGCCTTCGAGCTATTGGCAGATGGAAAATCATTACGGCTTCACCCAGACCGGCGGTTATCTGGGGTTCCCGCCGAAACCCATGCAGCGATACCAGGCGGTGGGGCAAATGTTCGGCAACGTCGCGGCGCCAGATTTCGCGGCGCAATTCGTGCGTTTTTGCCAGGCGACGGACACGCATTATGTGGTTGTCGGCCAGGGCGCCAATCCGGCGATGGTCAAGGACATCGCCGCGCTTGATTGGCCGGTGAGAAAAATCGACGATGTGACGGTATTTACGGTTCCCATGCGATAACCCGGCTGTGTCCTGTTTATAACGAGGGGCAATTCGCCGCGGCGCCCTGGACGGAGTCTGTTCCCGCACAGGCGCTGATTGGCCGTGGTCACAATGGCTGAATGAAGCTATACTCGCCCGAGCCATGAGCGAGGGGTGTGCATGCGGGTGAGTGTGGTCCAGATGTCGCCGACGGCGGACAAGACGGAGAACATCGCCCAGGCCAGCCGCCTGATCGCCGGCGCCGTGGCCGGCGAGCGCCCGGATCTGGTGGCTTTGCCGGAAATCTGGACCTGCCTCGGCGGCACGCGGGAGCAGAAATTCGCTGCCGCGGAGGCGTTGCCAGAGCCCGGCGGCACAGGTGGCGCCGCCTATGAATTCCTGCGCCAGATGGCGGTTACCAACAATATCCATGTACATGGCGGCTCGATCGGCGAGCTGTCCGGCGGGCGTCTGTACAACACCAGTCTGGTGTTCGCCCCGTCCGGCCGGGAGCTGGCGCGTTACCGGAAGATCCATTTGTTCGACATCACCACGCCCGACGGCACCGGCTATCGCGAGAGCGAGACCTATGGCGCGGGCGAGCAAGTGGTGACCTGCGACATCGCCGACCTCAAGGTCGGCCTCGCGATCTGCTACGATGTGCGCTTCCCCGAATTGTTCCTGGCGTTGCGCCGCCGCCATGTGGACCTGATCATGCTGCCCGCCGCCTTCACGCTGCAAACCGGCAAGGACCATTGGGAAGTGCTGTTGCGGGCCCGGGCCATCGAAACCCAGACCTGGTTTGCCGCGCCGGCTTGCACCGGCCCGCATGTGGGGGCCAAGGGCGATACCCGCTTCACCTACGGCCATTCGATGATCGTCGATCCCTGGGGCCATGTGGTTGCGCGCGCCTCGGACGGGCTCGGCTGGGCCACCGCCGCCATCGACAAGGCGCGGATCGCGCGGGTGCGGGCGGATATGCCCGTGCTGGAGCACCGCCGACTTGCATGAGGTCACCGCCCCGGGTGATGCCATGGCGCCACTGGCCATGGAGATCGCCTTCATCGCGGCGCAGACCGAGGCCGCGGAGGCCGCGCGCGCGCGCCTGACCGCCCGTTATGGCGATTGCGCGGTGAAAGACGCCAACGTCATCGTTGCCCTGGGCGGCGACGGGCTGATGCTGGAATGCCTGCACAAGGTGCTCGGCACCAAGCTGCCGGTCTATGGCATGAATTGCGGCTCGGTCGGCTTCATGATGAACGAATATCATGAGGAGGATCTGC
>Ga0310811_10004729_pt1 | contig 17153 bp, 13 predicted proteins | sample YCmetagenome_FD_207642 | JGI IMG/M metagenome (GOLD analysis project Ga0310811, IMG submission 207642) | Soil microbial communities from experimental microcosm in Duke University, North Carolina, United States - YC | ecosystem: Engineered > Artificial ecosystem > Soil microcosm > Unclassified ...
CGCCGCGTCGCCGGCCGACGTGCTGGCCCCCGCGGCCGAGCTCATCGCCGCCCACCCGGGCCTGCCGCCGGTGAGCCACGCGAACGCGCTCTTCCAGCTCTCGCCCCCGCGCGTCGACCTCTGGGTCGGCGAGGCCGACCACGTCGCCGCATGGGCACGCGCCCTGGGCACGCACGCGGACGCGACCACCACGCTCGAAGACCATCCGCAGCCCTCGCACACGATCACCGGTACTCCGCGGATCACGCTCGGTGGCGTGTCCTTCCGCGTCCTGCACCTGCGATATCTGAGCGACTCGCGCCCGCAGACGCGCCGCTGACACAGGCTATTTACACGCCGCTGACGCAGGCCCGATGGACCTGCGTCAACGTCGGCCCTCCCGGCCCTCGCCTGCTACCCCTGTTGCGGCAGTTCCTTCTCGGCCTGCTCCACGACCTCGAGGAGGAGGTCGGAGACCACCGCCGGTTCCGTCAGCGGGAGCATGTGGTCGACGGGGTGCGAGCGCACGGTCGCGCCCATCCGCTCCGCCATGAAGCGCTGGCTCTCCGCCAGGATCATCCGGTCTTCCTCGGCGATCAGGTACCAGCTGGGGCAGTCCTTCCACAGGGGCCGCCCGACCGGCTCGGTGATGCACGTGATCGAGATCGGACGCTGGGCCGCCCGGAGGCGGATGTGCTCGCCCTCTGTGGCCAGATGGGCGAAGGCCGCGGCGAAGGCCTCGTCCGGCAGCCAGATGAACCCGTGCGCGTCCGGCGCCAGGGCGGGCGCGTCCGGATGGGGCGTCCCGCGGCCGAAGACCTCTGCGACAGTCTCCCCCTCGTCCGGCGCCAGCGCCGCCACGTATACCAGCGCACGGATGTTCTCGGCCCGGCTGGCTCCGATGACGCCGCCGGCGTAAGCGTGCCCGGCCACGACGGCGGGACCGCCCACGTGCTCCAGGGTGCGGTCCAGCGCCGCGACGTCGTCGGCCAGCGAGGTGAGCGGAAGCGGAGCCGTGACGACGCGGACACCGGCGGCTGCGACCGCGTCGATCACCCGTCCCCAACTCGAGCCGTCCGCCCAGGCGCCGTGGGCCAGAACCAGGGCAACGTCTGAAGACACGCGTCCCCCCTTCTTGTGAATCTTCTTATGAGTATTGATATGTGGGCGTCGGCTGAACGGCGTCAGGCCGTCCCGAACGACACCTTGTCGAGGAACGCCCGAATGGCCGCCGCGATCTGAACGGCGTGCGTCTCCAGCGCGAAGTGGCCGGTGTCGAAGAACTGAACCTCGGCCTCCGGGATATCGCGCTTGAACGCCTCGGCGCCCGCGGGAAGGAAGAACGGATCGTTGCTTCCCCACACCGCCAGCGTCGGCGGGGTGTGCTTGCGGAAGTATTCCTGGAAGCTCGGGTAGAGCTCGACGTTGGTCTTGTAGTCGCCGAGCAGATCGAGCTGCACCTCGTCGGCATCCGGCCTGGCCAGATAGTAGTTGTCCAGGCTGTAGCCGTCCGGTGAGACGAGCGAGGGGTCGGGCGCGCCGTGCGTGTACTGCCACACCGTGGTCTCCGGGGCCAGGAAGCTGCGCAACGCCTCGCGGTTGGCCGCCGACCGCTCCTGCCAGTAGGCGCGCACCGGAGCCCAGCCGTCGCTCAGCCCCTCCTCGTACGCATTGCCGTTCTGCGAGATGAGCGCCGCGATCCGGTCCGGGTGCCTGACCGCCAGGCGGAACCCGGTGGGCGCTCCGTAGTCGAACACGTAGACGCCGAACCGCTGCAGTCCGATCACCTCGGTGAACCGGTCGATCACGTCGGCGACGTGCTCGAAGGTGTAGTCGAACGCGTCATGCGCGGGCATGTCGGACCGGCCGAATCCCGGAAGGTCGGGGGCGATGAGCCGGTACTTGTCGGACAGCAGCGGAATCAGATCACGAAACATGTGGCCGGAAGTCGGAAAGCCGTGCAGCAGAAGCAGAACCGGTGCTTCCGCCGGGCCGGCCTCGCGGTAGAAGACCTTGAAACCGTCCACTTCGACCGACTGGTAACGCACGACAGCGGACATGGAAACCATCTCCCTGATTGCTTATCAACAGCTGTTCAACAGCTGATCTCAGTCAATCAGCGCGCCGCACCGCCTGTCAAAGATCCAATGCATGGCCATGCACAAGGGCCGATTGCTTCGCATGCGCCATGACCTCGGCTTCCACGGCCGTCCATCGATCGGGGAAACGCTTCTCATAGAAAAGATCAGGGCATGCGGCGCCGCCGGGTGTAACCTGTCAAGTATGGCGATGAGGTTAGGAACTCCCCCGAGTGAGCGGGCGCGGCAGGACGCCCTGCTGGAACTGCTGAACACCACGCCGGTGGTGAACGGCGTCGCCGAGGACCAGTTGGCCGATCCGGTGGCGGGCAGGTCGTGGCATCGGGCGCACGGCGGTACCGGCACAGCCGAAGAGCGGGCGCACCTCGTAGCGGCGCGTGACGCGCTCCAGGCCGTGGTGCGCGGGGAGGCGCCGCCCGGCTCGCTGGCTCCGCTCCTCGAGGGAACCGCCTCGCGTCCGCGGATCTCGGACGAGGGCATCGCGTGGGAGTTGGAGGCTCCGGCGCAGAGCCGGCTGGCGGTGGAGAACATCATGGTCTGGAGCGCGCTGCAGGAGACGATGGCGGGACGCCTGCGGCCGTGCGCCAACCCCGAGTGCCAGTTGTTCCTCATCGACCGCAGCAAGGCCAACACCGCCCGCTGGTGCTCCATGGCCGTGTGCGGCAACAGGATGAAGGCCCGGCTGCACTACCAGCGCACGCGCGGCACCGCGGACTGACGCCCGGCCGATGGACGCCGACTGACAACGCCGACCGTCTCGGGCCGGCAGTCCGGCGGGCTCAGGCTCGCCGACGCTACGTGTCGATGCGTGACAGGTCGATGCGCGCCGCGGTGTCGACCTGCGGGAGGCCCCTGCGCCGCAGGTCGGCGACGAAGCGGCGGACCAGCGAATCGGACGGCACCAGCGTGACGGCCAGGATGTCGCGGTGCACCCTCGGCTCGATGCGCCGCACCTCGGCGGGAAAGCGTCCCCACAGGGCCGAGACCGGAACGATGGTCACCCCGAGTCCCGCCCCGGCCAGCTGCGCCGCGGTGCGCGGGCTGAAGGTCCGCAGCGTCACGTCGAGCATCGTCCGGTGCGACGCGACGAACTGGTCGACCCAGATCGCCATGCCGTTCTCCGCGTGGTAGTGCACGAACGGCTCGCCGGCGAGCTCCGGCACAGCGACCGACTCGCGCCGGGCGAACGGATGGTCCGCGGAGGCGACGATGACGATCTCCTCCTGGCCGAGGACCTCGACGTGGGCCGTGGTGCTCGTCGGCTCCGGTCCCACCACCAGATCCGTGCCGTTCGCCATCAGGCACTCGACCATGCGGTCCGAGCTGGTGAACTCCTGCAGGTCAAGCTGCACCTCGGGCCAACGCCGCCGCCAGCGCCGCAGCACCGGCAGGAGCAGCCACGGCGTCATCGTCTCGGCGCAGGCGACCCGCAGCCGTCCGCCGAGCCCCTCCCCGACCCGCCGGCCCACCTGGACCGCCCGGTCCGCCGCCTCGAGGGCCCTTCGCGCCTCCTCGACCGTCGCCCGGCCGGCCGCGGTGAACCTGACGCCGCGCTTCATCCGCTCCGCCACCGGCGTCCCGAGCTCCCGCTCCACCGCGGCTATCTGGTGCGAGAGCGCCGGCTGGGACATGTGCAGCACGGCGGCGGCTCTGGTCATCGACCCCTCGTCGGCCAGAGCCACCAGGCATTCCAGCGCCCGTAAAGTGACCATTCCACATTCCTTGTGCGAAGACGGGGCGCACGGCTACGCGGCACCGCGTCGCCGGCGGACCGAATACAAACTAACCCGGCCCACGGAGAACAGACATCTTCCCCCACGTGTATGCGGCCCCGAGCGCCGTTTCACTCTACCCCACGGCGCGCGGGCGACAGGCGGCCCGCAAGCGGGGCGGCCGGGCCGTACGGACCGGCCGCGACCTGCGCCGGAACCCTGTCGCGGCAACGGCCGCGCGAGCCATTCGCAAGACCTTCGGTAGTGCTCGAAAAAATCGATAATCGCGGCTTTGCGATTCCGTCACCCGCGCAACTAGCATCCATCGCACGAATCAACGGGTGGGGGTAAAGACAATCCCTGCCGAAGGAGCAGACCTTGTCACGCAACGTTTTCTTCCGCTTCGCCGCACCGGTGTCGGCCACCGTCCTCGCCGCGAGCGCGCTGGCCGGCTGCGGCGGCGGCAGCGGGGGCGGCGGTGCGGGCAGTCCGCTCGCGCCGAAGGAGGCCGCCGGATCGGTGGTGGTCGGCTCGGACAACTTCCCGGAATCCATACTGCTGGCCGACATCTACGGCCAGGCCTTGGCCGCGAAGGGGGTGAAGGTCGGCTACAAGCTCGACATCGGAAGCCGCGAGATCACCTACAACCTCGTGAAGAACGGATCCCTCGCGCTCAAGCCCGAGTACAACGGCGCGCTGCTGGCCTACCTGGACACCTCGGCGACGCAGAGCTCGACCGCCGCGGTCGACGCGGCGATCACCGGGAAACTGGCGCCGGGCCTGGAGATCCTCACTCCGTCCACCGCGCAGGACAACGACACGCTCACGATCTCGAAGCGGGAGGCGGCCGCGCTCGGACTGTCGCAGGGCGCGTCGATATCCGACTTCGTCGCGAAGCTCGGCGGCAAGGGCGTCACCATCGGCAGCTCGCCCGAGTTCAAGACCCGCGCCCAGGGCATACTCGGGCTCGAGCGGACCTACGGCCTCAAGGCCTCGCAGATCACGTACACGACCCTGGACACCGGCGGCCCGCTCACCGAGAAGGCGCTGACCGACGGACAGGTGGACGCGGGCGACCTGTTCACCACGGACCCGACGATCTCCAAGAGCGGCCTGCTCACGCTCGTGGACGACAAGGACATCTTCGGCGTGCAGGACGTACTGCCGCTGATCAACAAGTCCCGGCTGAACCAGGCCGGCATCGACGCGCTCAACGCCGTGGACGCCAAGTTGGACAGCGCGACGCTGCTCAAGCTCGACGCCGAGGTGGAGGTGCAGAAGCAGGACCCGCAGTCCGTCGCCGAGCAGTGGCTCGCCGACGCCGGCCTGTCCTGACAGGGCCGGACGCCCCCGTCAGCACCCCGACTCGCGCGACTCGCGCACCTCCTCGGCGGGGGCGCCGGCGGTAGGCCCGGGCCCGGGCTCGGGCTCTCCGGTCTCGGACGGTTCGGGCTCGGGCTTGATCTCTGCGGCCTCCGCCTCGGCCTCGGACGGCTCCGGCTCGGACGCGGACGCGAACGCGGACCCACGCTCTTCGGCCCTGGGCTGCTCCGCCTCGGACCGCTCGGCCTGCACCTGCCCCGCCCCGGACTCCTCCGCCGCCATCGCCACGCGGCGCTGACGGCGGCGGCGCTCGCGCCGGACGACGAGCGCGATCACGAGGGCCGCTGCGGCCGCGAGGAGGTAGAGGGCGTAGCGGCCCACCGCGTCGTAGATCGTCTGGATGTGGTCGCCGGCGAGGTAGCCGACCGCGGTCCACGTGGCCACCCACAGCGCGGCGCCGAGGGCGTTGAAGGCGAGGAATTTGATCCATCGCATGCCGCTGATTCCGGCGATGATGCCGTTGGCCTGGCGCAGGCCCTCGATGAACCGCGCCACGGTCACGATCTTCCCGCCGTGCCGGTTGAAGAACGCCTCGGCCTTGTCCAGCCGCTCCTCGGTGAGCATCACGTACCGGCCGTAGCGCAGCACGAGGGCGCGTCCGCCGAAGCGGCCGATCGCGTAGCCGACGTTGTCCCCGAGGATGGCCGCGACGAAGGCGATCACCCCGACGGCGACGACGTTCAACCGCCCGGCCCCGGCGTAGACGGACGCCGCGATCAGCACGGTCTCGCCCGGCGCCGGCACGCCGAAGTCCTCGATGAACAGCAGGAACGCCACGGCGGCGTAACCCCAGTGGTCGAGCAGCGGGGCGAGGGCCTCGAGAAACCCGGGCAGTTGGGCGGGTGCGCTCACTGGCGGCTGAGCTCCTTGACGGCTCGGAGGGCACGGGCGGGGCACACCCGACAGGTCCTTTACTCCAGGAGTGTAGTTCCGGCGGTGCCGGGGGTGCGGTGTCCCGGGCCGGGGGCCGCACCCGGAGGTCGAGGCCGCCCGCGCGGGGAGCGACGGCCCGGGAACGGCGTGAACGGTGAGGAGGGGCACGCCGTCCCCGAGCCGACACGATGATTTTACATCTCTGTAGAAGCACTGAGGAACGCCGGGTCGCACGCCGGCCGGCGCGGAGCGCGGCGCAGGTCAGCCGCCGTCCAGCCCGTGCCGGACCAGCAGGTCCACCAGCAGCGACACGGAGCGTTCCACGCTCCAGCCGTCCTCCGTCGGCACGCGCAGGTCCGGAGCACGCGGCGCCTCGTACGGTGCGTCGACGCCGGTGAGCCCGGCCAGTCGCCCGGCCCGCTGCAACGCGTACAGCCCCTTGACGTCGCGGGCGCGGCAGGCCTCGAGCGAGGTGGCCACGTGGATCTCGAAGAAGCCCAGGCCTTCGGCCTCGTGCCGCCCGCGCACCGCGTCCCGCCCCGCCCGATAGGGGGCGATGGCCGGGACGAGCACCAGGACGCCGTGCCGGGCCAGCAGCGCGGCCACGAAGCCGATGCGGGCGACGTTCGCCTCCCGGTCCTGCTTGGAATATCCGAGCTCTGCGGACAGCTGACGGCGCATCTCGTCCCCGTCGAGCACCTCCACCGCGCGGCCCTTCTCGGCCAGGCGCTCGGCCAGCGCGCGGGCCAGTGTGCTCTTGCCCGCGCTCGCCAGTCCGGTCAGCCACAGTGTGGCTCCACCCGTCGCCGGAGAGGTCGGATCGCCGGCGGTCTCGGTCAGTGCACTGAACATGAGGATCATGATTCCCGTCGGGAGAAGTCGCGGTGAGCGAACCGAATCCGCAACGAGGCAACACTCTGTCATGCGCTGTCATGCACTCCCGGGCGGCCGGCGCACGCAGCCGATCCCGGCGTGGGCCGTGCGCGTGCCGGCGGGCGCTGCGCGGGAGGAGCGGCAGACTAGCAGTCCGCCATGACAGCCTGGTCACCAATCGGTAACTCCCCATTGACAAATGGTCCTACCGTAAAGCCATACTCCCCGCAGGGACGCGCGCACCCGTGGCGCCTCCCACCCGGCCATCCAACCCCGTGAACTGATCCGTGCGCAAGGACGCCGCGGACTCGCCGAAGGGAACTGTGCACATGAGGGCTACATGGAGACCGCGCCGGATCCTGGCGCTGGCACTGGGGACGGGACTTGCGCTCGCCACGGCCGCCTGCGGCGCGAGCGGTTCCTCCAGCGGCAACGCGCCCGCCGCCGTCGCCTCGCTCGACTCGCTGTCCCTGACACAGCTCACCTCCGCCGCCGACAAGGACGGCTCGCTCACCTGGTACACGACCTTCTCCGACGACGACGTCCAGCCGATCATCGCAGCGTTCAACAAGGTCTACCCGAAGATCAAGGTCAACGCCCTGCGATTGAGCGCGAGCCAGATCCCCGCGCGCATCATCACCGAGCAGCGCGGCGGCAAGTTCAACGCCGACGTCGTCTCCGGCGACTCGCCGCAGATCGCGCAGATCCTCCAGGCCGGCGCCCTGCAGCCGTTCACCCCGCAGGACACCACCGCGCTGCCCAAGGGCCTGAGCCTGCCCAAGGGCTACGAGGGCATCGTCTACGTCAACACCACGGCGCTCGCCTACAACCCGCAGGTCGTCACGCAGGACCACCTGCCGGTGCCGACCTCCATCGAGACCTTCACCCAGCCCGCCTGGAAGGGCAAGTTCTCCATCGACCCGACCGCGGTCAACTGGTACGACGGCCTGATCGACTCCATGGGCCACAGCCAGGCGCTGACCCTGCTCAAGGCGCTCGGCGCCAACAAGCCGGTCTTCGTCGACAGCCACACCCAGTCGCTCACCGACGTCCAGGCGGGCGAGCCGGCCGGCGCCGTGACCGCGTACGGCTACAAGGCCGCCAGTATGAAGAAGAAGACCCCGGCGACCGTCGACTTCGTGAACCTGAACCCGCTGCCCTCCTCGCTCAACCTGATCGACATCGTCAAGAACGCGCCGCACCCGGCCGCGGCCCGGCTGTTCGAGGACTGGATGGTCTCCCAGGGCGGCCAGACGGACGTGGTGCAGATCACGAACCACACCTCGCTGCGCGGCGACGTGGTCAACGACCAGACCGTCTGGAACCCGAGCAAGTGGACCCCCGCCTGGGGCAACGCCGACCTGCCCGAGGCCCAGTACAACCAGGAGCAGTCCGAGATGAAGTCGGCGCTGCAGGCTCCGTGACCCCGCCGGGTGCCGCGGGCGGCGCGGGGTGCGCCGCCCGCGGCCCCATCCGGGGGGCGCCCGTACGCCGCCGCCCCCGACCCGAGCGCTGATGGGATCAGAACACGATGACACTGCTCGCCGACGAAGAAGCCAGCGCCGCAGCCGCACCGCCCGCGCGCCGCACCTGGCGCGACCGTCTGCAACCGCGCTACCTCACGCTGGGCCTCGCGGCGATCGCCGTGGCCTACCTCGCCCTGGTGCCCGCCGGAACGATGCTCTACGCCAGCCTGCAGAGCGACTTCCTCGGCTTCAGCCCCAGCACCTGGACCCTGCACAACTACGCCGCGACGTTCACCGCGCCGGGCTTCGGCGAGATGGTGTTCAACTCCTTCGCCTACGCGGGCGCGACCGCGATCGTCTCCACGGTCGTCGGCTTCGGCCTCGCCTGGCTCGTGGTGCGCACCAACACCCCGGCCAAGGGCTTCGCCCGGATCGCCGCGCTGGTCCCGCTGATCGTGCCCGGCATCCTCAACACCGTCGCGTGGAGCCTGCTGCTCTATCCGAACCGCGGCGCGCTCAACCAGTTCTTCACCGACGTCCACCTGCCGACCTTCGACGTGCTCTCCCTGCCGGGCATGGTCTTCGTCCAGTCGATCCACGTCATCCCGGTGGCCTTCCTCATGGGCACGGCCGCGTTCGGCTCGATGGACTCCTCGATGGAGGAGGCGGCGCTCGCCTCCGGCTCCTCGCCGGCCCGCACCTTCCGGGTGATCACGCTGCGCCTGATCCGCCCGGCGATCCTGTCCGCCGCGCTGCTGATGTTCGTTCAGACCATCTCCACCTTCGAGGTGCCGCAGCTGATCGGCGTGCCCGCCCGGCGGTACGTGTTCATCAGCGAGATCTACACCGCGCTGCAGAACTTCCCGCCGAATTACGGCACCGTCGGCGTCATCGGCGTGTTCGTGCTCGTAGTCGCCTGCGCCGGCCTCTACGTCTCGCAGCGCCTCGGGCGCAAGGGCGCCGTCGCCACCATCACCGGCAAGGGTTTCCGGGCCAGGGAGACCGACCTCGGCCGCTGGCGCTGGGCCGGGTTCGCCGCCTTCATCCTGTTCTTCCTGATCGCGGTGGTGCTGCCGATCGGGATGCTGCTGTGGTCCTCGGTGCTGCCCGGCTACGAGGCGCCCTCGCTCAAGGCCCTGCACGACCTGACCCTGTCGAACTTCCACCAGATCCTGGTCCGTCCCGGGCTGCTCGCCTCGCTGCGCAACAGCGTCGTCACCGCGGTTTCCGCCGCGCTGATCGCGACCCTGCTCAGCTCTCTGGTCGCCTACATCACGGTCAAGTCGAGGATGCGCGGCCGCTTCGTCCTCGATGCCCTGGCCACCGTGCCGATCGCGGTGCCCAGCGTGGTCATGGGCGTCGGCATCCTCTACTGGTACCTGGTGGCGCCGCTGCCGGTGCACCTGTACGGCACGCTCGCGATCCTCACCATCGCGTTCGTGACGATCACGATGCCCTACGCGATGCGCTACATCGCGCCGGGCATGACGCAGATCAAGGACGAGCTCGAGGAGGCCGCGGCGGCCAGCGGCGCCTCGTGGGCGCAGACGTTCCGGCGGGTGTTCATCCCGCTGCTGATGCCCTCGCTGCTGTCGGCGTTCATGTACTCGATGATCGTCGCGTTCCGCGAGATCTCGGCGGCGATCTTCCTCTACACCTCGAACACCGAGGTCGTCTCGGTGCAGGTGTACGACCTCTACTCGAACGGCAGCTACCCGGTCGTCGCCGCCCTCGGCGTCGTGATCGTCGTCTTCCTCACCCTGCTCGCAGTGCTCGTACGCCTGGTCGGCTCGCGCTTCGGCATCAAGCGAAGCTGACCCGGCCACCGGTCGGCCCCACCGAGAACGGACCTCAGCAATGATCAGACTCACCGGACTCACCAAGCGCTACCCCGGCCGCGCGGTGCACGCGAACGCCGTCGACGGCATCGACCTCGAGATCCCCGAGGGCAGCCTCGTCACGCTGCTCGGACCGAGCGGCTGCGGCAAGACCACGACACTGCGCATGATCGCCGGGCTGGAGCGGGCCGAGGGCGGGATCGTCGAGATCGCCGGGAAGGTGGTGTCCGACCCCGCGCACGGCGTGTTCGTGGGCGCGCACCGCCGCCCGATCGGCATCGTGTTCCAGTCCTATGCGATCTGGCCGCACATGACCGTGATCGACAACGTCATGTTCCCGCTGAAGGTCGCCCGCCCGCGCCCGGCGCGGGCGCAGATGCGCGAGTCCGCCATGCAGGCGCTGGACATGGTCGGCCTGGCCGACTTCGCCGACCGCCCCGCGCCCGCGCTCTCCGGCGGCCAGCAGCAGCGGGTCGCGCTCGCCCGCGCCCTGGTGCGCGAGCCGAAGGTGCTGCTGCTCGACGAGCCGCTGAGCAACCTGGACAAGGGCCTGCGCAGCCGGATGCGCGACGAGATCCGCGCCGTGCACCAGCGGCTCGGCATCACCACCGTCTTCGTCACGCACGACCAGGACGAGGCGCTCGCGGTCTCCGACGAGGTGGTGGTGATGAACGCGGGCAGGATCGTGGAGCGCGGCCAGCCGCACTCGATCTACACCCACCCGCGAGACGGGTTCACCGCCCGGTTCCTCGGCATCTCCAACAGCCTCGACGGCACGGTGGAGTCGCTCGGCCCGGACGGCGCGCGGGTGGCCGTCGGCGCGCACATGATGCTGTGCGCGCGGGCCGGCGAGGCCGCCGTGGGCGACCCGGTCACCGTGTTCATGCGGCCGGAGAGCTTCCGGCTCTCGCGCAAGCAGCACGACGACGCCGCCTGGCCCGGTACGGTCGAGTTCACCATCTACCACGGCGACTGCTGGGACTACCACGTGCGGGTCGGGCCGTCGGTGGTCAAGGTGCGGGTCTACCAGGAGAAGGTAGGCCTCGAACACGGCGACAAGGTCTTCCTGCAGCCCGACCCGGACGGTGCGATCGTCATGGCCGCCGAGGCTCCGAAGGCCGCCGACGGCGCGGCGGCGCTGAGCTGAGCTGACCTGACCTGAGCCGCGCAGCTGAGGCGGACCCTGCGGCGGGACCGGCGGCGGATCGCGAAGGCGGCCGCCCCGGGCCCCGCGGCGCTCCCGGGCCCGCCGGCGCCGCAGGGCCCGCCAGGCCGCGCGCGGGCGGGTCCGGCGCCCGAGGCGGCCCGCGCGGCTCTCCGGGGCCGCAGACGGGGCGCCCGGGCGCGCACGGCCCGGCCGTGACGCGCGTCGCTCGCGAGCCGGGTGGGGTTGGGGCATGGTGGGGGTATGGCCGTATCGAACGACGAGGTCGAGGCCGCGTTCCAGGAGCTGGCCGACCTGTTGACGATCAGCGGCGGCGACCCGTTCAAGGCGCGCGCGTACGAGAAGGCGGCACGCGCCCTCGGAGGTCACCCCGCGAACGTGTGCACGCTGAGCGCGACCGAGCTCAAGCAGATTCCCGGGGTCGGGAAGGCGATCGCCGACAAGGTCGTGGAGTACTGCGGGACCGGCTCCATGCGCGCCCTCGAACAGCAGCGGGCCGCGATCCCCGTCGACCTGCGCCATCTGGTCGAGATCCCGACGCTTGGGCCGAAGAAGGCGCTGACCCTCTACCGCGAGCTGGGCATCACCTCGGTGGAGCAGTTGGTCGACGCGGTGCAGGCGGGCAAGCTGAAGGGGATGCGCGGCTTCGGCCCCAAGACGGTCGAGAACATCCTGCACGGCGTTGAGGTCATGCGGCGCGACTCGGGCCGGGTGCACCTGGACGCCGCCCTGGCGGTCGCCGAGCGGATCGTCGCGACCCTGACCGGCATCCCCGGCTGCACCCGGTGCACCTACGCCGGCTCGCTGCGGCGTTTCCGGGAGACCGTCGGCGACGTGGACATCCTGGCGGCCTCGCTCGACCCCGAACCGTTGATGCGGGCTCTGCGAACCATGCCGGACGTGGCCGACGTGATCGGGAGCGGGTCCAAGAAGACCTCGATCCGCACCGCTGCGGGGCTCCAGGTCGATCTGCGCGTCGTGCCGCCCGACTCCTGGGGGGCGGCGCTGCAGTACTTCACCGGCTCGAAGCCGCACAATGTCAGGGTACGCACGATGGCGGTGCGCGCCGGGCTGAAGCTCTCCGAATACGGGCTCTTCGACGCGGAGACCGAGGAGCTCATCGTGTCGCGCACCGAGGAGGAGCTCTACCGGCGGCTCGGCCTCGACTGGATCGCGCCGACGCTGCGCGAGGACCGCGGCGAGGTGGAGGCGGCCCAGGCCGGCAAGCTGCCCGATCTGATCGAGGAGAGCGACATCCGCGGCGACCTGCACACGCACACCGACCTCACCGACGGTGTCGCTCCGCTGCGCGAGATCGTGCGGGCCGCGGCGGAACGCGGCTACGCGTACCTCGCGATCACCGATCACGCGCCGAACCTGTACATGCAGCGCATGACCGCCGAGAAGATGCTGGCGCAGCGCGAACAGGTGCGCGCGCTCGATCGCGAACACCGCCGCATGCACCTGCTGCACGGCACCGAGCTGAACATCGACCCGGACGGCGGGCTCGACTGGCCGGACGAGTTCCTGGCCGGGTTCGACATCTGCGTGGCCTCGGTGCACTCGCACTTCAGCCAGCCGCGGGACGCGATGACCAGAAGGCTGATCAGAGCGTGTGAGAACCCTCATGTCCAGGTGATCGGCCACCCGACGACCCGGATGCTCGGGCGCCGTTCCGCCGTGGACGCGGACTGGGCGGCGGTGTTCGAGGCCGCCGCGCGCACCGGGACCGCGCTCGAGATCAACTGCTCGCCCGACCGCCTCGACCTGTCCGACGAGCACATCATCGCGGCCCGCCGCGCCGGGGTGAAGTTCGCCGTCGACACCGACGCCCACGCCGTCACCCACCTGGACAACCTGCGCTACGGCATCGGCACCGCGCAACGCGGCTGGCTCACCCCCGACGACGTCGTCAACGCCTGGCCGCTGCGCAGGCTGCGCGCCTTCCTGCGCAAGCCGGCCCTGGCGGCCGGCGGCTGAGGCCCCGGGACGGCGCGGCCAGCCCGTGAACCCGGACCGCACGCGCCCGGGACGGGCGTGCCCGGCCGGACCGCACGCGCCCGGCCGGCTCAGACCCGCTCGGGCAGATTCTGCTCGGCCCAGATGCACTTGCCGTCGCGCAGGTAGCGCGTGCCCCAGCGCTGCGAGAGCGCCGCGACCAGCTGCAGGCCCCGCCCGCCCTCGTCGGTCTCCGCTGCCCGGCGGATGTGCGGCGTGGTCAGGCTGCCGTCGTAGACCTCGCAGATCAGGGACCTGCTGTGGATCAGCCGGAGGCGGATCGGTCCCCTGGCATGCCGGATCGCGTTCCCCACCAGCTCGCTGACGATGAGTTCGGTCTCGTACTCGACCTCCTCGAGACCCCACTGCGTCAGCAGCGTCGAGGCGTAGACCCGCGCTTCGCGCGCCGCGGTGGCGTCGTCCGCGAGCACATGGGAGCCGATTCCGTCCGCGGGCGTGCCGCGGGCGTGCGCGACGAGCAGCACCGCGTCGTCGGTCATCTGCTCCGGGTCGGGCAGCATCTCCGCCACCACCGCGTCGCAGAGCTCTTCCAGACGTTCCTGGGACCCGCCCGGGTCCGAGGCAGCGAACGGCCGGCGCTTGACCTCGTCGCGGATGACGCGCTCGAGGCGGAGCAGCTCCTGGTCCGCGTCGCCGCGCGAGGAGTCGATCAGGCCGTCGGTGTAGAGCACGAGCAGGCTCTCGTCGGGCAGTTCGAGCTCGCTGGACTCGAAGGGCGGCCAGGTGGCGCCGAGCGGCGGATCGGTCTCCAGACTCAGCCGGCGCACCGTGCCCGCGGGATCTACGATGAGCGGGGGCAGGCTCCCGGCCCGGCACACGGACAGGCGCCGCGACACCGGGTCGAAGACGGTGTAAAGGCACGTCGCGTAGCTGTCGTCGCCGAATTCCGAGACCAGCGTGTTGACCCGCGCGAGGATCTCGGCCGGCGGCATCTCGAGTTCGGCCAGCGTGCGCACGGCGGTGCGGATCCGCCCCATGGTGGCCGCCTCGGTGATCCCGTGCCCCATCACGTCCCCCACGATCAGGCCGACCTGGTCCGCGGAGAGCGCGATCGCGTCGTACCAGTCGCCTCCGGCCTCCGCGTGCCGCACCGCCGGGAGGTAACGCACCGCCAGGGTGGCTGCGGGCAGGCGCGGCAGCGCGTCGGGAAGCAGGCCGCGCTGCAGCTTCTTGGCGCGGCTGTGTTCCATGTCGTACAGCCGCGCGCGCTCCAGCGCGTGCGCCACCAGCCCGCTGAGCGCGATCAGGAGCGTGCGATCCGCGTCGCTGAACCGCCGCGGCGTGGTGAACGAGATCACGCAGCAGCCTATGGCGGTGCCCGCCGCGATCAGCGGGAGCAGCGCCCACGAGTTCTTGTGCGAGGCCTCGACGTTGCCGCGGTCCTCCGGGAACCGGCTGATCAGCCAGTCCGGCGTCTCGGCGAACAGAGCGGTGCGCCCGCGCAGGACCTGGGAGACTATCGTGCTCGACGAGAGGGTCGAACCCTCCATCCGGGTGCGGAACGCCTCGTCGTAGCCCACCGAGCCGACGACCTTCAGACGCCCGCTCTCCACGGCGTAGACGATCAGCCCGTCCGCGCCGATCGGCGGGACGACGTGCTCGGCGATGGCCCGCACGATGTCGCGCGAGGTCGCCGCCGTCGCCAGGGACGCGGTGAGCTCGCCCATGTACAGCACCTGCTCGGCGGGCGAGAGCGCGCCGGCGCCCCCGGGCCGTCGCGGATACGCGGTCGGGCCCCGGCCTTCGCGGCGCGGCGCCAGCATCGCGGCCGCCCAGCCGGCCACGGACCTCAGCAGCTCCCGGTGCTCCGGTGCGGGTTCCTCGGAGACCGCGGTGAAGAACGCGAGCACGCCGAAAGGCCGGCCGTCCGCGGAGCCGGGCACCGGCACCGCCACCATGCCCGCCGCGCCGGGAACCGAGCCCACCAACGGCCCCCAGGCCACGTCCCCGCCCGCCGCGGCCCGCGCCGACGCCTCGCCCTGCTGCAGGCTCCGGAACGGGTCGACGATCCCGGACGGCACGCCCGTCGAGACGGCCAGCTCCATGCGGCTCTCGTCCTCGGCCGCGGCGAGATAGGCCAGTCCGCCCAGCGCCCGCAGCCCGGCCGCCGCCTGCTGCAGAGCGAGGGAGAGGATTTCCCGGATGGAGTAGTCGGCGCCGTCACCGGCGCATTCGAGCAGCTCCAGGCGCGCCGACCACAGGCCGTCCCGCACGCCCGGCGCGTCGCGCGCTCCGGGCCGCGGGTCGACTCCGAAGGCCTCCGCACTTCCGCTCGTCACCTGGTCTCCCCGTCGATCGCAGGCGAGGCCTTGACCGGCCACCGGGGCCACCGCCCCACCTGCAGGGCCGATTAATCACCATTTACCCCCTTCACTGGAAAGATAGGCCGGGCCGGGGCGGTATGCGCCCCCGCCGTACACCGGACGGCCGGACCGTGAGCCTGGGTAATCACTCGCCGCCGCACCGCGCGGTCCCCGCCCCCCGGTGCAGGTCCGCCGCGTAGCGTCCGGGGGTCCGCCCGACGATCCGGGTGAAGGTCTCGATGAAGGCGCTGGGGTTGGCCCAGCCGCAGTCCACGGCGGTGCGGGTGACGCTGCGGCCGTCGGCGAGCAGCACCAGGGCGCGGTGGATGCGCAGCTGGGTGCGCCACTGATGGAAGCTCATCCCGAGCTCCTCGGCGAACAGGCGGCTGAGGGTCCGCGGGCTGGCGCCGACCCTGCGGCCCAGCTCGGCCAGGGTGGCGTCGGCGGCGGGGTCCGCCAGCAGCAGCGCCGTCAGGGCCCTGAGCCGGTCGTCGCGCGGCTCGGGCAGCCGCAGCGGCTGGTCCGGCGCCTCGCCCAACTGGTCGACGGCGACCTCTTCCAGGCGCCGGCGCGCATCCGGCGCACGGTCGGGGCGGTCGGTCAGGGCGAGGATCAGCTCCCTGAGAAGCCCGGAGACGGCGACGACCGTCGGCTCGGCCCGCCCGCGCCGGGCCAGATCCGGCCCGAACAGGATGCCGCGCATGTCGGTGACGCCGTAGGAGTGGTGGGCGTGCTCGGCGCCCGCCGGAATCCACACCGCCCGCTGCGGCGGCGCCATCCACGTGCCGTGGTCGGTGGTCACCGCCAGCAGGCCCTGGGCGGGATAGACGAGCTGGGCCTGATCGTGGTGGTGCGTGTCGATGTGCTCGACGGGCCGCGCCGGGCGGCCGGGCTCTCCGGACGGGCGAGGTTGGCGACTTTCAGGCATCACCGGTCAGGATACCGGTAGCAGGCACCCACGGGCGAGCGCCGGCCTGAACGCATGCGACGATCCGACCTCTCCCCCGCGGCCGCCCGCACGCCCGAACGCTCCGCGCCCGCGGGCCCCTCGCCGTCGCGGATGGTCTGGCTGCTGAGCGCCGGTCACGCCGTCGACGACCTCTACCAGGGCGCCGTGCCCGCCCTGATCCCGTTCTTCGTCGCCTCCCGGCACTGGAACTACGCCGCGGCCAGCGGGATCACCGTCGCCGCCACGCTGCTGTCCTCGGTCGCCCAGCCGGTCTTCGGGGCGCTCACCGACCGGCGCCGCCTGCCGCTGCTGGTGCCGCTGGGCATGAGCCTGGCCGGGGCCGGCGTGGGCCTGTCCGGACTCAGCCGGTCCTATGCGCTGACCTGGCTGGCGATCGCCCTGTCCGGCCTCGGCGTCGCCGCGTACCACCCGGAGTCGGCCCGGCTGGCCCGCGCCGTTCTACGGCGTGGGCGCGCTCGGCACGATCCTCGGCG
>Ga0310811_10004730_pt1 | contig 17150 bp, 18 predicted proteins | sample YCmetagenome_FD_207642 | JGI IMG/M metagenome (GOLD analysis project Ga0310811, IMG submission 207642) | Soil microbial communities from experimental microcosm in Duke University, North Carolina, United States - YC | ecosystem: Engineered > Artificial ecosystem > Soil microcosm > Unclassified ...
TGGCACGCCGGCTTCCGCAAGCTTGTGAATTGCGTCCAGCCGTCGATAGGGTGCGGAGGCACGCGGTTCCATGGCGCGCGCGAGATCCTTGTCGAGCGTCGTCACCGACAGGAACACCTCGGCGAGATTGCGCTTGGCCATGTCGCCCAGGATGTCGATGTCGCGCGTCACCAGATGGTTCTTGGTGACGATGCCCACCGGATTATTGAAGTCGCTCAGCACACGCAGGATCTGGCGCGTGACCTTGAGCTCGCGTTCGACCGGCTGGTAGGGATCGGTGTTGGTGCCCATCGCCACCACGTCGCAGCGGTATTTGGGCGAAGCGAGCTCGGCGGTGAGGAGCTTGGCGGCGTCCGGCTTGAATAGGATCTTGGTTTCGAAATCGAGCCCGGGCGAGAGGCCGAGATAGGCGTGGGTGGGCCGGGCGAAGCAATAGATGCAGCCATGCTCGCAGCCGCGATAGGGATTGATCGATCGGTCGAAGGGGACGTCGGGCGAGGTGTTGCGCGCGAGGATGGTGCGGGTAGCGTCGCGCGTCAGAGTCGTGCGCAGCGGCGGCAGCTCGTCCTCGTCCGGCGGATGTTCCGCCGACTGCTCCCAGCCGTCGGTCGTGCGGATCCGCTGCTCGCAGTCGTAGCGGCTCGAGGCGTTGCTGAGCGCTCCACGACCGTTGTGCTGCGGTTCGGGGATCGCATCGTCGGGATAGAGTGGCGGATCCTTGGGGGTCATGACCCGACGACTTTGAGAACAAATCAGGAACGAGTCAACCTACAGCATATGGTGGCTTCGTCGCTTCAAAAATCACTAGGGCAAGTGAAAATGCCACAGCCCCGCCCATATGACGAACAGCATGATCGATGCACCAATGGCGAAGGCCACAAGAATGGCAGGCCAACCCAAGCGTCCGTCACGCTTCGCCAGGACCGCGCCCCAGAGCGAGATCGGATAGTACAGCAGCGACGCCGTCACGAGGCCGGGCGAATAGCTGTCGGCAAAAAGCGTGGTCCCGAGATGGAAGATGAAATTCCAGAAAAGATTGCCGCTTGCCCAACTCAGGAAGAGGAAAGCGGACAATCTCGACGTGCTGAAGCTCGCCCACGCCGATAACGACAGAAGGATCGCCATGAACAAGGCGTTGTTTGCCAGGAACGCCCCATTCGTCATGGAGGCGTGGAGATAACGTGTCATCCAGGCTGGGAAGCCCGTCCCGTATTCCTCGCAAATGTGCAACGCATAGGCGGCAGGCATCGCCCATAGGAATCGCTCGAACCGCAACCTCATCCCCGTCTCCCGATGACTCAACCGCTGCGGGGCATCTTGCCTTCGTTCAGGCGCGGCATCAGCTCGGCGAAATTGCAGGGACGAAAGCGGATATCGAGCTGGTGGCGCAGGATGTCGTCCCAGCCGTCCTTGCACGCGCCCGTCGAGCCCGGCAGCGCGAAGATATAGGTCGCATTGGCGACACCCGCCGTCGCGCGCGACTGCATGGTCGAGGTGCCGATCTTCTGGAAGCTGATCCAGCGGAAGACCTCGCCGAAGCCTTCGATCTTCTTCTCGAACAACCCTTCCAGCGCCTCGGGCGTCACGTCGCGGCCGGTGACGCCGGTGCCACCGGTCGTGATGACGGCTTCCACGCGGGGATCGTCGATCCACTTCTTCACCTGGGCGCGGATCAGGCCGATGTCGTCGGTCACGATCGCCCGATCGACCAGCACATGACCGTCGCGCGCGATGCGCTCCACGAGCGTGTCACCCGACTTGTCGGTCTCGAGCGTGCGCGTATCGGAGACCGTGAGCACGGCGATGTTCACCGGCTTGAAAGCCTTGGTTTCATCAATTTTGTTCATGCGATCATCCTAACGGTCCTCGCTTGCCGAGGCGAGGCGCCGAGCCTAAATGAGGCGCATGACCGACTGGAAGCATGATGGCGTGCGGGTCATTCCCGCAGGTTCGCTCGACACCAACACAGCCCAAACGCCGGGCATGAACCGCGCCGCCGCGATCAACTACGCCCGAGTGGGGGCACAGAAGCTCTGGGCGGGCACGGTGACGATCCATGCCCACGCCAAGACCGGCGCTCATCACCACGGCCACCTCGAAAGCGTCATCTACGTCGTCAAGGGCAAGGCGCGCATGCGCTGGGGCGAAAAGCTCGAGTTCGTCGCCGAAGCAGGACCCGGCGACTTCATCTATGTGCCGCCCTACGTGCCGCACCAGGAGATCAATGCCTCGGATACCGAGCCGCTGGAGTGCGTGCTGGTCCGTTCCGACAACGAAGCGGTCGCAATCAACATCGACATTACGCCGGTCGAGAAGCCGGAAGAAGTCTACTGGGTCGATCCGACCCATCCTCACCCGCACAAGCACTAGCCCGTCGTCTTTACTTTTCCGACAGCCCCTCCTGCAGCGCGGCGAGGAAGCGCGCGGGATCCTGGATGAAAGAGGCATGGCCGAGATCCGAGAACTCGACCAGCTTCGCATGCGGAATGCGCGCCGCCGCCTCTTTGCCGAGCGCCGCGTAGTTACCGATCTTCACCTGCACGTCGGCGGGCGCGAGCGCCTTTCCGATCGCCGTCGTGTCCTTGTCGCCCACGATCAGTAGCACCGGCATGGAGAGATTGCCGAATTCGTACACGACGGGCTGCGTAAAAATCATGTCGTAGATCAGCGCCGAATTCCAGGCGACGATGTCGCGACCGGACCCGGCGTACATGCCGGCATACATGTCGACCCACTTCTGATACTCCGGCCGCCAGGTGCCTGCGTAGTAGGTCGACTGTTCGTACGCCTTGACCTTGGCGGCCGAGACCTGCTGCTCCTGCCGGTACAGCGCATCCACACTCTGCCAGGGCACGCCCTTGGCCTTCCAATCCTCGAGGCCGATCGGGCTCACCAGAACAAGCTGATCGACCTCGGCGGGATACATCAGCCCATACCGAACGGCGAGCATCCCACCCGTCGAATGTCCCATCACGGTGACCTTCTCGACGCCCAACGATTTCAGAAGATCGCGAGTGTTCTCGGCGAGCTGCTGGAAACTGTACTGATAGTGCGCAGGCTTGGAGGACTTGCAGAAGCCGATCTGATCGGGCGCGATGACGCGATAGCCGGCCTCGCTCAGTGCCTGCATCGTCGCGCCCCACGTCGCCGCACAGAAATTCTTGCCGTGCAGCAGGACAATGGTCCGGCCGTTCGGATGCGCCGGCTTAACGTCCATATAGGCCATATCGATTGCCTCGCCCTGGGACGAGAAGCGGAAGTGCGACAGCGGGAACGGATAATCGAAGCCCTGAAGTTGCGGACCGTAGGCAGCGTCGGCCGCAAACCCGGCGACAGGGAGCGACAGGAAAAGTGCCGCCGTCAGCGCGGCCGACATAAATAAACGCATCGACATCTCTCACATGCTCGAGAGAGCGAAAATTGGCCGACAAATGTGATCTTTCGATGGAACGATGTCTCAGCCGCCGGCGCGGACCTCCGCCGAGCGATCCCAGAAGTTGGGAACACTCGTGTTCGTATAGCCCGACACGAAGAGGGTCGGTTCACCGGTCTTGGGGTCGAAGGTATGGCGCCGCACCGCGCCGATGTTGCCGCCATAGACATGGATGCTGATCGACCCGCAATCGTCCCGGGCATTCGTAACGCGATGGATATCGCCCGATGCGGGAAGCAGGACCTCGACATCGCTAGGCGCCAGCGTTCTCGCCTTGCCTGCGACAAGCGCACTTGTCGCAGCGTCTCGCGCGAAAGCCTGCGATGTCTCTGCGCCGCGCAGCATGCCAACGAGCCCCCACATCTGATGATCGTGGATCGGCGTGCAGGCATTGGGCGCCCAGACGAAGCTCACCACGGAGAAGCGCTCGAACGGATCGCACCACAGGAGATTCTGCGCGTAGCCGTGCGGCGGGCACCTGGCCATGCTCTCCGGCAGCCAGTCGTCGTGGCTCACCAGGTCCCCGAGCAGTTTTTGCCCCACCTCGACGATGGCCGCCTCGTCCTTGTCCTGCCAGGCGCCGCCGACAAGGGATGTCATGTCTCCAATGAAGCGGCGCAGGCGGGCAACATTCATTGCCAAGATTTCCCCATCAACGTCGCGCGTCCTGTCGGCGCAGCTTGCCTACCCACGCGAGCAACGGCCGGTCGGCCGTGAGCAATACCGCATCCTCGGCCAATGCCGTTGCAACGATGATGCGATCGAGAGGATCGCCATGCAAGTCGTCGAGCTCCATGGCCCGTAACGCAATTTCGGCTGAAAGACCGATCTCCCGCAGACCGAGCGACAAGAGCCTGCCCCGCCATGCCCGGATATTGGATGGCCCTTCCACTCGACCGCGCTTCAACGCCCAACCCAACTCGAAGAAGGCGACGGTCGGAACGGCTAATTCATCGGCGGCGAGAGCCGCGTCGCAGCTTCGGCGCGCCGCCTTTCCGAGCTTTGTCGCCTGCTCGGTCAGCCAAAGGAGCGTGTGAGTATCGAGCAGGAGGGTCATCGAATTGTCCGGTGATGTTGCGCCATTCGCGATCCTCGTCCCAATCCTCGACGAGCGGCCCGACGACGTCTCCGACGACCTTGAAGGTTCCCTTCGTCGCACCCAATAGCGTCTTGGGTTTCTCGCGCACGGCAACGATCTGCACCTTCGCTTTGCCGCGCTTGGTGACAGTGATGGGCTCGCCGCTTTCGGCGACCTCGTCGATCAGAGCAAGGCAGCGCGCCTTGAAGGCAGCGGCATTGATCTTGCGGTCCATGGTCAAATCCCAAGTGACCACATTATATGGTCACTTCAGGCAGATGATCAACGGCCAGTGTCCTGTGCCATGTAGCGCGGCCATTCGTGGGCGGCGATCTGGTCGAGCGATGGCGTCGGCTGGCCGAGCCTGATCTGGTACATCCAGTAGTTGGCCAGCACGCGCTGCACGAAGTCGCGCGTCTCGTTGAGCGGGATCGAGGCGACGTAGAGCAGCGGATCGGCCGAGGCGTTCAGCGAGTTGTCCCAGCGGCTCACATTGCCCGGCCCCCCGTTGTAGGCCGCGGCAGTACGGACGAGGTTGTTGTCGACGTCGCCCATCAGCGAGACGATGTACGCTTGACCCAGCGACATGTTGATCGGGGGATCGAACGGATTGCCACCCGCGGCCTCGGGCGCGTACTTGCCGCTCACGATCTGCGCCGTGCGCGGCATCAGCTGCAGCAGCCCCATCGCGCCGACATTCGAACGGGCCTTGGGATTGAACGCCGATTCCTGGCGCATGAAACCCCAGATAAGCGCGCGGTCCAGGCTGAAGCCGCTGGCCGGCTGCCAAGGCGGCAACGGATAGGCCGCGCCATCATACCCCTGGATCTTGTGCCGCGCGTCCCAGGCGGCATTGGCGACCCGGACCGAGAGCGCCGGCAGCGCGGCCTTGTTCGCGAGCGACAGGATGGCGGTGATATAGCCCGGGTCAGCATCGAGCGAAGCCGCGAACAGCTCGCGGCTGGCCGCCGTCGAAGCGCCGAGCTGCAGGAGCGCCAGCGCTCGATGCCCGGTGCGGTCGTTGCGCAGCAGATCGGCCGCCTTCCGATCGACCGGCGGCAGATCCCAGTCGGTCGCGACCTTCATGCCGAGCGCCTTCTGAGCGATCAGCCCATAGAAAGTTCGGCCATGCAGGGCGGCCCGCTTGAGATAGGGCGCGAACTTCTGCGGATTGCCCGCCAGCAGATTGGCCCGCGCGGCCCAGAAGGCGCCGGCCGAAAGCGTCCAGGACGATGCCTGATCCGGTGGTGCATCAGCGACCATTTCGAAGCGGCGCGCCGCCTCGGGCATGTTGCCGCTCGTGAAGGCTGCGAGCCCGGCATTCCAGTTGGCGTCGGGCGGCAGGCTGATCTCGACCGGAACCTGCACGCCGCGCTGCGAATCAGCCTCGAGTGCATGGGTTCGGACGCGGCCGCGCCATAGCTCGACTTCCTGCGGTCCCAGGAGATCGACGGTTGACTTGCGATCGAGCAACGCGAAGGCAGCATTGAAACCGCCGTCGTCGATCATCTGCTGCAAGCGCGCCCGAAGCTGTGCCGCTTCCGCAGCATCCGACCCGGTCACGGTGCGGACGGCTGCAAAGGCCAGCGACGGCTGGGCCTGGTTGACGAAGGTGGAGGGTGTTAGCTCGTCACCGGCACCACGCGGCCGCTTGGCAATCGCGAGGCGGTAGATCGCGGGCGCATCGGGATGGTCGTTGTAGTCCTGCAGCCACGCGGCAAGCTGCTCGTACCGGGAGGCATAGCTCGGCGACAGTAGACGCTGGGCGCCGACATAGCCCATCAAGGTCTTGTCAGTGAGGCGGGCGATCTCGGCATCGGCCTCAGCCCACCGACCTGCGGCCTGATGCTGGAAGATGCGGCGATAACGGTCGCGCGTCTCGGCATCGAGGACCGTCGGCAGATCGGGATTGACCGCCATCTCGTCGAGTTCGATGACTGGCGGCGGCGGCACGAATACCGGACGATGGACGACGGCAGCCGGCTTGGCACGCGCTGCGGCATGCGGCGCGGGATGGGCCGCCGCGCGGGCCGCGACCTTGGTGGACTTCGCGGCTGGCGGCCGGTGCGGCGGCGTGGTGGCCGTCTGGGCCAGCGCCGAGACAGCAGGACCGATCATCGCAACGATTGCAGCCGCAAGAAAAAGAGATTTCATGCTCGCAGGGTAATTTGAGGGCTGTAGGGCGACAAGCACGGGCTCGCTATACTGATACAAACCGGAGGAGAGCTTATGAGCTTACACCAGGAACGCGCCGCCGCCGTGCGGCAGCTTGTCGACCAGGCCCGCGGGCTCGAAAAGAACGGTGTCACCCGTGCAACGCTCGACCAGATCGGCGTCCTGTTGGCGTCGCTCGCGCGACGCGCCGAGCTTTTTCCCCAGGCGGAGTTCCCGCTCGGTCCCGATGGCGGCATCTATCGCCTCAGCGAGGATCCCGACCATCGCTTCGCGCTCTACGCGTCCACGGGGGGCGCGGGCAAGAAGGTGCCGCCGCACAATCACACGACCTGGGCGATCATCGCGGGCGTGCATGGCGCCGAGCGCAATGTCGTCTATGACCGCCTGGACAATGGCGCCCGCGCCGACCTGGTGCAGCTCCGCGAAGCACCGGCCAAGGAGAAGACGCTGCGGCGCGGCGACGTCATCTCCTATTTGCCCGACGACTTCCATCACATCGAAACGCCGGCCGGCTCGGGCGATGCGCTTCATCTCCATTTCTATGGCCTCAGTCTCGAGCATCTGCCCGACCGCGTCAGTGTCGATCTCGCCACCGGCGCGGCCAAGCGCTTCATGGCCAAGGCCAAGATCCTGACCCCGCTTCTCACCGTGCAGCAGGTCAAGGCGATGCTGAAGTCGGGCGAGATCTTCGGCTTCTTCGACGTGCGCGAGGAAGGCGATTTCTCGATCAATGGCCATCCCCTGTTCGCAGCACCTCTTCCGCTTTCGCGGCTCGAGCCGCGAGCCCTTGCGCTCTTGCCCGATCCGCACACACGCATCGTGCTGATGGATAGCGGCGAAGAGGCGCAAGACCCGCAATGGAGCGGTCGCGCCAATCGCGCCGCCGCACGGCTTTCGAAGCTCGGCTACACCAACGTCGCCGTCATGAAAGGCGGCCTGAAAGCCTGGCGCGACGCGGGCTACGAAGTCTTCACCGGCGTGAACGTGCCAAGCAAGGCCTTTGGCGAAGTGGTCGAACACGACAACGACACGCCGCGCATCGACGCCTCGGATCTACAGAAGCTGGTCGACGCCAAGACCGACCTGGTGATCCTCGACTCCCGGCCGATGCCCGAGTTCAACAACATGTCGATCCCCGGCGGCATCGACTGCCCGGGCGCCGAGCTCGTCTATCGCGTCAAGGACTTCGCCCCCAACCCCAACACGCTGGTGGTCGTGAACTGCGCCGGCCGCACGCGGTCGATCATCGGCGCGCAGTCGCTGATCAATGCCGGGCTGCCCAACAAGGTGATGGCGCTGAAGAACGGCACCATGGGCTGGCACCTCGCTGGATTGAAGCCCGCACGCGGCGAGACCAAGAGCTTCGGGCCGCAAGGCCCCGAAGCGGCGAAGTTCGCGCAATCTGCCGCAAGCAGGATCGCCCAGCGACTGAACATCAGGAAGATCGACATTGCAGGTCTTCGGAAGCTCGAAGCCAAGGGCGGCGCGCTCTATCGCCTCGATGTGCGCGATCCCTCGGAATATGCGCAAGGACACCTCGCGGGCTTCCGCCACGCCGCCGGCGGTCAGCTCGTGCAATCGACCGATCAATACGTCGGCGCTCGCAACGCCACCATCGTGCTGCACGACAATGATGGCGTGCGCGCCACCATGACGGCGCACTGGCTGCTGCAGATGGGTTGGGCCGAGACCTATGTGCTGGATCACAAACCCGCCGCGAGCGAGCTAACGACCACGCCCGAGCCGCGCTTCCCTCGCGGCTTCACGTTGCCTGCTTCCGAGACAGTGACGCCGGCGAAACTCAATGCGTCGCTTGCCACAACGCTGGTGATCGATCTCGACACCAGTCTGAAATATCGCGACGGTCACATACCGGGTGCGTGGTTCGCAGTGCGTGCGCGTCTTGCCTGGTCGATCCCTGAAATGCTCGTGAAGCAGGCTGGAGCGACACGGATTGTCCTCGTTTCGCCGGACAGCGAGATCGCAGCCCTTGCTGCGCCGGAAGCAAAAGAAGTCGCGGGCAATGTGGAGGTCGCGATCCTGGCCGGCGGCATGAAGAGCTGGCGCGACGCGGGCCTGCCGCTCGAAACCGGTCATGTGCGGATGGCCGATCCGCCGACCGATGTCTGGTACCGGCCCTACGACTTCAAGGAGGATGTCGAAGCGGCGATGCGCCAGTATCTCGACTGGGAGGTCGATCTCGTACCGCAGGTGGTGCGCGATGGCGACGCCAGGTTCGCGGTCATGAAACCCTAACCGGGGGTTTAACTACTTGAGAGGTAAAGGAAATCCGTTCCTTGACAGGGTATCCTTGACCCCCTAGACATCCGCGCGCAATCGGGCGGTGGAGCGTTATCGCGACGACGTTCGGGAGCATAGGCAAATGGATACCCCATCGAGCAATGCCGGCCGAGATCGGGAACCTGATCCGGAAGGTGACCGGCGGCGGATCGACGAGTTGGACGAGCGTCTCAAGAAGGCGCGCGGGCCGGCAAAGGACGAGCCGAGGCTGGATTTGCGGGTGTCGCACCGCCAGACCGGCGTTGCCTATCGAGTGATGGTCGATATGATCGCGGGCCTTTTGGTCGGGGGGTTCCTCGGCTATGGGCTCGACCGTTGGATGGGCTGGGCGCCGTATTCGTTGGTGGTGGGCCTTCTTCTGGGGTTCGCCGCCGGCGTCAACAATGCGTGGCGCGCCATCCGGGCCTACTCGGAGGAGGCGGCCAGGGGGAACGGCAATAGCCTGCCCTGACGACGGTTCAAGGCGCCACGCAGGCGTTGAGGGAGTGGGGACGATATGCATAGCCCGATGGAGCAGTTCGAGATCAAGCGGCTGCTCGACCTACGGATCGGTTCGCTCGACGCTTCCTATACCAATTCCGCTCTCTGGATGACGATCGCGGTCATCCTTGCCGCCCTTCTCTTCGTCTACGGCATGCGCCAGCGGGCGCTGGTGCCGGGCCGCCTGCAGGCAGTTGCCGAACTCGGCTATGAGTTCGTGGCCAGCATGGTGCGCGACAATGTCGGTAACGCCGGCAAGAAGTACTTCCCCTTCATCCTCACCCTCTTCGTCTTCATCCTGTTCTGCAACGTGCTGGGCCTAGTGCCCTACTCGTTCACGCCGACCAGCCACATCATCGTGACCTTCTCGATGGCGATCGTGGTGTTCATCGGCGTCACGATCATCGGTTTCGCCCGGCACGGCCTGCATTTCCTGGAGTTCTTCGTGCCCAAGGGCGTGCCGGCCTGGCTGCTGGTCATCCTGGTGCCGATCGAGGTTATCTCCTACTTCGTGCGTCCGTTCAGCCTCTCGATCCGACTGTTCGCCAACATGCTGGCCGGCCACACCATGCTGAAAGTGTTCGGCGGCTTCGTGGTGATGCTGGGCATCCTGGCTGGCTGGGCACCGCTTGCCTTCATCGTCGCCCTCACTGGCCTCGAGCTGATCATCGCCTTCCTGCAGGCCTACGTGTTCACGATCCTGACCTGCCTCTATCTCAACGATGCCATCCACATGAGTCACTGACGGCGTCGCTTTCAACCACAACACGACTCTTTTACTTCGAAAGGACAGTTCAAATGGACGCTTCTGCAGCCAAGCTCATCGGCGCCGGCCTCGCCACCATCGCCCTCGCCGGCGTGGGCGTCGGCATCGGCAACATCTTCGGCAGCTTCGTCCAGGGCGCCCTGCGCAACCCGGAAGCCGCTCCCCGCGTGTTCGGCAACGTGCTCCTGGGCTTCGCGCTCACGGAAGCGATCGCGCTGTTCGCGCTGGTCATCGCCTTCATGATCCTGTTCGTGTTCTAAGCCGGAAAGGCTTGGGACCAAGATCATGCGGACACCGGTGTACAGCGCGCTAGCTGCCTTGGCCGTTCTGGGCGCAAGTGGAGCGGCGCATGCGGCTGCCGAGGGCGGCATGCCGCAGCTCAACTTCCACGACTTCGCGCCTCAGATCGTCTGGTTGGTGATCGCTTTCGCGGTGCTGTATTTCGTGATGTCGAAGGCCGCAATCCCCGCGATCTCCGGCACGCTCGAGAAGCGCCAGGCCAAGATCCAGGGCGACCTGGATGCGGCCGAGAAGGCGAGCGAGGAGACCCGCGCGCTGGTCACCGCCTACGAGAAGCGCCTGAGCGATGCGCGCGAGCAGGCGCGTCGCCTGCAACGCGAGCGCAGCGAGGCCGATAGTGCGGCCGCCACGGCCAGGCTCGCCGAGCTCGGCCAGCGGCTGGGTGCCAAGATCGACGAGGCCGAAAAACGCATCGCCGGTCAGCGCTCGCAGGTGCTGGAGGGCATCGAGGACATGGCGCACGACATCGCAGCCGACGTCTATGCCAAGCTTGCCGGCCAGCCGGCGGACAAGGCCGCGCTCGGCGCCAAGGTCGCGCTTGCCAAGGGAGGCCGCTGATGGGCAGTGCATGGGCCGCTGGCTCCGAAGGGGCCGCGGAGCACACAAGCTTTTTCGCCGATCCGGAAACCTGGGTCGCCATCGCCTTCCTGCTGTTCATCGCGCTGCTGGGCAAGATCCTGTGGGCGCGGCTCTCGGGCCTGCTCGACAAGCGCTCGGCGGATATCGCTCGGGCCTTGAGCGATGCCGAGAAGCTGCGCACCGACGCGCTGCGCGCCAAGGCCGATGCCCAACGCACGCTGGACGAGGCCACGGCGGAGGCCGATGCGATCGTGGCGCAGGCCCGTGAGGAAGTTCAGCGCATGCAGCAGCATGCGGCACAGCACCTCGAGACGGCGATTGCGCTGCGAGAGCAGCAGGCGCTCGACCGGATCGCCCAGTCCGAAGCGGCGGCGTCCAAGCAGGTGCGCGACACAGCCGTTGACCTGGCGCTCACCGCGACACGGACGCTGCTGCGCGAGCAGGTCGGCAGCGGCAAGGCCGAGAAGCTGGTCGACGAATCGATCGCCGAGTTGCCGCGCCGTCTGCACTGATCTTCAGACATTCGCATCGCCCGCACAAAACAATCGCGGGCTACCTGGCGCCCCCGTCGCAAGACGGGGGCTTTTTCTTGCTGAGCCTCATGCTCTCCCGGACCGCGTGCATCTTGCGCGCTCTTGAGTCCGAGCGCGCAAGATGCGCGCGGTCCAAAAGACTAAGCCGCCCGATACCGCGTCGGGATCCGCGCGATGTCCCGGATCAGATCCGGCGGCAGATCGGATGGCTGGGCGGAATTGGCGCTGGCGCCGACCGAATCGACCAGCCCGCCGAACCGCGCCTCGATCGCCTTGGCGATCTGGTCGTGCCGGCCGACGGCGGCGAAGAGATGCACCACGTCGTCCGATACTTGCGCGGCAATCTCGTTCCATTGACCAGCCTTGGTCATGGCGTTGAGCTTGCGGCCGAGATCGCCCAGCCCGTGCTCCTCGAACACCGGCCAATAGGCCGGCGTCGAGCCGTAGAAGGCCACGCGATAGCGCACCCAGTCGAACAGCTTCGCGACCGCCTCGTCGTCCTTGCCAGTGACCACGAAGCCGCCACCCGAGATATCAAATGTCTCCCGGGCGCGGCCGGCTTTGGCGAGCCCTTCGGCGAGGATCGGCTGTATCTTCTGCTCGAGGTACTTGCGGGTGCAGAAGACGTGGAGCTTCACGCCGTCGCATTCCTCGGCCGACACTTTCAGCATCGCCGGCCCGACGGCGGCGATGCCGATGCGCGGCGCTGGAGCCTCATAGGGCTCGGGCACGAAGTTCGGCGTCATGAGCGTGAAGCGATAGTGCTTGCCCTCATAGGCGAGCTTGCCGTCGCCTTTCCAGGCCGCCCAGATCGCCCGCACGGCCTGCACGTATTCCCGCATGCGCGGTGCCGGCGCCGACCACGGCACGGAGAAGCGCCGTTCGTTGTGCGCGCGGATCTGCGAGCCGAGGCCCAGCGTGAAGCGCCCGCCCGTGCTCGTGGCGAGATCCCAGCCGATATTGGCGCAGACCATGGGAGAGCGGGCGAAGGCGATGGCGACGCTGGTGTGCAACTCGATCCGACGCGTCGCCGCGCCTGCCACCGCCAACGACAGGAACGGGTCGTGCTTGTTCTCCTGCGTGCTGACTCCCGTGTAGCCGTTGGCCTCGATTGCCTGGGCCGCCGAGCCCACCTTGCGCAGATCCTGCTGCGGCAGCGATGTGAAAACGCGCATACCGTTGCTTTGCAGGAGCATCGATGTTGTGCAATCAATTTCGATTGCCATCGCGTATTGTCAATAGTATGTATACGTCTACACAGCGCCATGCCTTTGAATATCCGCAACGAAGAGGTCAACCGCCTTGCCGAAAGGCTCGCGGCGCGCAAGCGCTTGAGCAAGACCGAAGCGGTAAAGCTCGCCTTGACGAACGAGTTGCGGCGCCTCGAAGAAGCGGTCCCCCTCAGGGAGCGCGTCCGGCCGATTCAGCAGCGGGTACGAAAGCGACCCACGACAGGGCTCGAAGCTGACAAGGCGTTCTACGATGAATTGAACGGCGAACATTGATGTTCGTCGATGCTTCGGCGATCGTCGCCATCCTGAACAGCGAGCCACAAGCTGATGCCTTTGCCGACGCCATCGAGGCAAACGCCAGTACTGTCACGTCGCCGATCGCCATCTTCGAAGCGGCTTTGGCATTGTGCCGGACTCGGCATACCACCGTCGAGGATGCCGCCGCCGACGTCGAGGAATTCCTGAGGGTAGCCGGAATCCAGTGCCTGCCGATCACCCAGAAGGAAGCCCAAACGGCGCTCGCCGCGTACGCCCGCTACGGTAAGGGACGCGGCCATCCGGCCCAGCTCAATCTGGGCGATTGCTTCGCCTATGCAATGGCGCGCAACCAAGCCATCCCATTGCTGTTCAAGGGTGACGATTTCACCAAGACAGATATCGAGCCTATCCCGCCCCAAATGCGGTCGTGAGCATATCTGCGTAGACGCAAAACACTATCCCGATCTCCCGGCGCCGCAACGTCTCCAAGGAGTTGCAGATCCCGACACCGCTACACCGTCGCGGAACTCCTCGAAAACTTCACGCCGCAGAGCGACTTCCCGATAGTCGAGTTGCTTGTCCTCGTGATCTTTTGTCTCGATCGATCCACTGGGAAAGAAGACATCGGTGAAGGTGCCGCGCCCATCGGGCCGACACTCCAGAAGCACGCGTCGCTTCGTGTCGACCAGCAGAAAACAACCGCCTCGCGCAGACCGCCGCGATACGAGTACGTATCGCGGCGTTCACACCGTTTCCTATTCCGCCGCCTGCCGTATCGGATCGCCGCCTGGCGGACTGTTGCTGGGACGCCAGCGCAGGATGGGTTTGCGCGCAGCGAGCGTCTCGTCGAGGCGGCGGCGCGGCGAATAGCGCGGTGCCGCCTTGAAATCCTCGGCCGCTGTTCCGCTCTTCGCGCGCTCGGTGAGCGACCGCATCGCGGCAATGAACAGGTCGAGATCTTCCTTGGCCTGGCTTTCGGTGGGCTCGATCAGCATCGCGCCATGCACGACCAGCGGGAAGTACATGGTCATGGGATGATAGCCCTCGTCGATCATCGCCTTGGCGAAATCGAGGGTGCTGACGCCGGTGTCCTTGAGGAAGCTGTCGTCGAACAGCGCTTCGTGCATGCACGGACCTTCGAAGGCCGGCGTCATGACGTCCTTCAGCGCGGCCATCACATAGTTGGCGCTCAGCACCGCGTCTTCCGCGGCCTGCTTCAGGCCGTCGGCACCGTGGCTCATGATGTAGGCGAGCGCGCGGGTGAACATGCCCATCTGGCCGTGGAAGGCTTTTAACCGGCCGAGCGGCTTGCCATCGACCTTGGCGCCATCCTCGGCGACAGTCCATGCATCGCCCTGCTTCACGATCCAGGGATAGGGCGCGTAAGGCGCAAGCGCCGCCGACAGCACCACCGGCCCCGCGCCCGGTCCGCCGCCGCCGTGCGGTGTCGAGAAGGTCTTGTGCAGGTTGATGTGCATGCAATCGATACCGAGATCGCCCGGCCGCACGCGGCCGACGATGGCGTTGAAGTTGGCGCCGTCGCAATAGAAATAGGCGCCCGCCTCGTGCACGGCCTTGGAGATCTCGATGATCTCCGATTCGAACAGGCCGCAGGTGTTGGGGTTGGTCAGCATGATCGCCGCCACCTCGGGCCCCAGGGCCGACTTGAGCGCGGTGAGATCGACGCGGCCTTTGCCATTGGCCGGGATCGGCTTCACGGTGAAGCCGAGCGCCGCCGCCGTTGCCGGATTGGTGCCGTGCGCCGATTCGGGCGCCAGCACAATGCGCCGCTTGGCGCGCTCGCCCTTGGCCTCGAGGGCAGCGGCGATCGCCATCATGCCGCACATCTCGCCATGCGCACCCGCGGCGGGTGACATCGCCACGGCCGGCATGCCGGTGAGCGTCTTCAGCCAGTGCGCAAGGCTGTCGATCAATTCCAGCGCGCCCTGCACGGTGGAGACCGGCTGCAGCGGATGGAGATCGCCGATGCCTGCAAAGCGCGCCACCTTCTCGTTGATCCGGGGATTGTGCTTCATGGTGCACGAGCCCAGCGGATAGACGCCCATATCGATGGCGTAGTTCTTCTGGCTGAGCCGCGTGTAGTGCTGCACGACCTGCGGCTCGCTGAGGCCCGGCAGGCCAATCTCGCCATTGCGGCGCAGGCCGTTGAGGCGATCCCTGACCTTCGGCGGCTCCGGCAGGTCGACGCCGCAGCGTCCCGGCTGGCCCATCTCGAAGATCAGCGGCTCCTCGATCTGGAGCGCGCGATTGCCGGTGAAAGTGACTGGAACGCTGGAGCCAGCGGTGGCCGGCGCGTCGGCGCGGCCCTGGCTGCGCCCTTGGCTATGATCGAGCGACTGGACCATCACAGCACCTCCTTCAGAGCGGAGACCAGCGGTGCCATGCCGTGCTCGGTCGCGGTCTCGGTCGCGGCCAACAGCAAGAGGTTCCCCACCGGCGGATCATCGGGAATGAGCCGCGATACCGGCAGGCCGCCCAGGATACGCCGGGCCGCCAGTGCCTCGACCACGGGCGCCGCGGGCTTGGGCAGTCGGACCGTGAACTCGTTGAAGAAGCTCTCGTTCACGAGCTGCACGCCCGGCACGGCTGAAACGCGGTCGGCGAGCTCGCTCGCCTTGGCATGGTTCAGCTCGGACAGCCGCCGAAAGCCCGACTCGCCCAAAAGCGTCAGATGCACCGTGAAGGCAAGCGCACAGAGACCAGCGTTGGTGCAGATGTTGGAAGTCGCCTTCTCGCGGCGGATATGCTGCTCGCGTGTCGAGAGCGTCAGCACAAAACCGCGCTTGCCGTCGGCATCGACGGTCTCGCCGACCAGCCGCCCCGGCATCTGGCGCATGTATTTTTCGCGCGTGGCGAACAGGCCGACATAGGGTCCGCCGAAGCCGAGCCCGTTGCCGATCGACTGGCCTTCGCAGACCACGATATCGGCGCCCATCTCGCCCGGCGGCATGAGGAGGCCGAGCGACACGACCTCGGTCACCACCACGATCAGGAGCGCGCCCGCGGCATGGCAAGCGGCAGCAAGCTTGGTGAAGTCGCGCACGTGGCCGAAGAAGCTCGGGTTCTGCACGACGACGCAGGAGGTCTCCTTGTCGATGCTCCCGATCAAGTCCTCGAGCCCCTCGACATCGGCCTTGCCGATAACGGCGCTAAAACCTTCCCACCGCGCGGTGGTCTCGATGATGCGGCGGTAATGCGGATGCAGGCCACCCGAGATCAGCGCCTTGTGGCGCCGGGTGACGCGATTGGCCATCAGCACCGCTTCCGACGTGCCGGTCGAGCCGTCGTACATGGAGGCATTGGCCACTTCCATGCCGGTGAGCAACGTGATCTGGGTCTGGAATTCGAACAGATATTGCAGCGTGCCCTGCGTGATCTCGGGCTGGTACGGTGTATACGACGTCAGGAACTCGCCGCGCTGGATCATGTAGTCGACGGTCGAGGGAACATGATGCCGGTAGGCGCCGGCGCCAATGAACGAGGGCGCGGCCGAAGGCGAAATGTTCTTCGCCGCGAAGGCCTGGAAGGCCCGTTCGACCTCGAGCTCGCCCTGGTGATCCGGCAGGCCGGCGATCTTGCCCGGCAGCCTTGCCGACTGGGGCACATCGCGGAACAGCTCGTCGACCGACTTCGCACCGATCACCGCCAGCATCTCGCGGCGGTCCTGCTCCGTCAGAGGGAGATAGCGCATGCGTTGCTCCGATTAGCCGAGGCTCTTCACGAAGGCGTCGTAGGCCGCGTCGTCCATCAGCCCGTCGAGCTCGGCCTTGTTCGAGAACTTGATCTTGAAGAACCAGCCCTTGCCCGTCGGCTCGGCATTCACGTCGCCGGGGCTGTCGGCCAGCGCGGCATTGGACTCGACCACCTCGCCGGTGACGGGAGCATAGATGTCGGACGCGGCCTTCACCGATTCGACGACGGCCACCGACTCGCCCTTGGCCACCTTACGGCCGACGGCAGGCACTTCGACGAACACGACGTCGCCCAGCTGCTC
>Ga0310811_10004732_pt1 | contig 17147 bp, 20 predicted proteins | sample YCmetagenome_FD_207642 | JGI IMG/M metagenome (GOLD analysis project Ga0310811, IMG submission 207642) | Soil microbial communities from experimental microcosm in Duke University, North Carolina, United States - YC | ecosystem: Engineered > Artificial ecosystem > Soil microcosm > Unclassified ...
CCACCGCGCTCGTCGCCCTGTCGATGGGTATGCCGGCGTCTCGGAGCATGAGCGAGACGCCCTCCAGGATGATGTTGGGATCGCCGATCTCGCGCGCCTCGCCGAGGATCCAGTCGCGGATCGCAAGCGAGAGGCGCAAGCGCTCATTGGAAAGTTGGATCGCGGGGTCTGATGACGCTTCAGTCATGCCTGCCGCCGCCGGTTAAGCGCTGAGGCGCTCGAGCACCTCGTCGGCAATCTCGAAATTGGCGTAGACATTCTGCACGTCATCGGAGTCTTCCAGACCCTCGATCATGCGAACGAGCTTCTGGCCCGACTCTTCGTCGACTGGCACGGTGCTCTTCGGTCGCCAGAGAATCTGCGCGGCGCGCGGCTCGCCGAATCGCGCTTCGAGCGCCTTCGCCACCTGATGCAGTTGGTCGGGATGGCAATAGACATAGTGCCCATCAGCATCGGATTCGACATCGTCGGCGCCGGCCTCGATCGCTGCCTCGAGCATCTGATCCGAGGTCGCCTTGCCGGCGTCGAGCTTGTCGAACATGAAAGAGACGGCGCCCGTCTCGCCAAGATTGCCGCCGAATTTGGTGAAGATCGAGCGCACCTCGCTTGCCGTGCGATTGCGGTTGTCGGTCAAAGCCTCGACGATGATGCCGACGCCGCCAGCGCCGAACCCCTCGTAGCGCACTTCCTCGTAATTGGCGCCGCCGGCCTCCTCGCTCTTTTTGATGGCCCGCTCGATATTGTCCTTGGGCATGTTCTGGCCGCGCGCCGCCTGGATCGCGCCCCTGAGCCGCGGGTTCATGGCGGGGTCCGGCAGGCCCATCTTCGCCGCCGCGGTGATCTCGCGGGCGAGCTTGGAGAAGAGCTTGGAGCGCTTCTTGTCCTGGGCGCCCTTGCGGAACTGGATATTTTTGAACTTCGAATGGCCCGCCATGGCCTTCAGGCGTTCCCTATGGTTAGCGGTTGTTGTGGTCGCGACTTATAGGCGTGGGGCCTCGCAAAATCCAGGGACCCGGATGCGGAGCCGAAAGCACGCCCTTTAGGAAAGGCTTAACCCTATCGGCTCGACAGTTGAAGACTTGAGGCGACAGTTCGGAGCGCCGATTCACGCGTCATATGCGAGGGGGAGCCATGGCACGCAAACCGAAACCGACTGCGGCGCATGACGGGGTGATGCCCACCGTGTCGCTGTCAGAGCTCTGCTCTGAGGCCGCCGATCATGTCGCCAAGGCGCGGCTCTCCTTGTTCGATGACGGCGCCAACGCCGACCGAGCGCTGCTTCATCTCGACGAGGCGATCTTCTGCTTGAAGCGCCTCTTCGCTCATGGCACGCGCGCAGCCTAGGTCTCGGTCCAGAATTTGGGTTCTGTCTGCGAGAGCCGTCCGCCCATCCTGAGCGGCGCGATGGCGCGTGTAAGCCCGGTCGCATCGTCGATGTCGATAGCGACGCCGCACAAGGTTGCTTCGCCGAGCGCAGGGGCGTAGCGCCCTGAGGGGATCTTGGTGAGGAACCGGTTGAGCGGCTCCTCCTTGTCCATGCCGAGCACCGAATTGAAGTCGCCGCACATGCCGACGTCGCTGATATAGCCGGTGCCGCGCGGCAGGATCTGCTCATCCGCGGTGGGCACATGGGTGTGCGTGCCGATCACTGCGCTCGCACGGCCGTCGACAAAGAAACCCATCGCCTCCTTCTCCGATGTTGCCTCGGCGTGGAAGTCGATGAGAATCGCGTCGGCGCAAGTCTTGAGCCCGCAGGCTTCGACTTCCTTCTCGACGGCGCGGAACGGATCATCGAGATCGGCCATGAACACGCGTCCCATGGCGTTGATCACGAGCACCTGGGCGCCGTTTGCGGCTTTGAACAGACCCGCGCCCCTGCCGGGCGTGCCTTGCGGGTAGTTGATCGGCCTGAGCAGGCGGTCGTAACGCTCGATGTAGACGAGCGTTTCGCGCTGATCGAACACATGATTTCCGGTCGTGACCACGTCGGCGCCGGCGTCGAGCAACTCAACCAGGATCGTCTCGGTGATGCCGAATCCGCCGGCGGCGTTCTCGCCATTCACCACCACGAAATCGAGACGATAGCGCTCGCGCAATCCAGGCAAGGCCTCGATGACCGCGCTGCGCCCTGATCGGCCGACCAGATCGCCGAGAAATAAAACACGCATGGAGGCCGCCGATCCGTCTCGCGCGTGGTTTCGCCAGCAGCGTCAATACTCAATTGCGCGGCGCATCGCCAGTTTCGTGGAGGGCAGGCGGGGAAGGAGGCGAGGCCACGATGACCGTCGGAGCGAAGATCCCGGGTGTTCCTACATAAGTAGGTGGGCGCCAAATGTCGGAGACCACGGTCCCCGTCAGGGTCGGCTCCCATAGGATCTTATAGGGCCCTGGGAATATGTGCTCCTAACGCACCTCGCAGCCCGCCAACTCGGCAATATAACGAATGAAATGGGTTAATGCGATTGCGCGCGAGAATTTAGATCATTCAACCAAGCTTACGAGCGCTTCGGAGCGGCTGCAGCCCTGCCCGTGTTGCCGCCGAACCGGTCATTCAGAAGCTCGAGGCGCTGGGCAACGGAGCTGACGCGCGAAGCCAAGTCCGACTGGAGCGATCTCGCTGACTCGTCAGCCACTGACTTATCGCGGCGCGCTTCTGCCATGGTCGTCTTCATCTGGGCCATCTGGCGCCGGAGCTCCCACAATTCGTCGAGTACTACGAGAGAGGCCATCAGGATCAGCCGGTCGTCGCCGACCTGCCCGAATTTCCGTTTCATCTCTTCCACATGAGTGCCGAGATATTCGGCGAGTTCGATGAGATGGGCCTCCTCGCCCTCCCCGCATTCGAGCCGGTAGTCGCGGCCGTTCAGCGTGACACTGATTTGACCCATGATAAGACCCCGAAATCTAGCCCGGCACCGCCGGCATTATTTCCTTGAGCGTCCCCATGACGGTTTCGAGTCGCTCGGAGACCTCGTCGTTCGCGTCCATCAGGCGCCGCACGCGACTCTTCTCCGCATCGAGCTCGACGAGCAGGCGGTCGCGCTCTTCAGTCAAGAAGCGCACCTGCTCCTTCAGCGTGGCGATGGAAACACCACCCTCCCCTTCGACGAATACGCTGCCCAGAAAGATTTCCAGCTCATCGACAGCAGCATCGAGTCGCTGGGTAGCCTGCTGCAAAGCATCAGGTTGACTCATTGCGCTGCACCTCCCCGCTTAGGCGCCCGCCGCTTGACGCCTCCAGGTGACAGAGTGCCCGGACAGCGGTCTGATGACAATGTGGTGACGATTCGCCCGACGTTCAACAACGACGAATCTCCTTCATTGGTTCCTCGCCTAGCGCGATTGACAGCGCCGCGGGCCCTATGATTTGAGACAGGCGCTGTTCACAGATTGATGCTGAAGGGAGCGGCGGAGCCCGCGACAATGGCTGAAGTCAAGCCTCGATGCCGGCTCTACTTGCAGCTTCCAGCAAAGCCTTCGGCAAAGCTTGAAGCTCAACTCGCCGAGGCGCTCGCGAGCGCCGATGCGGCCTGCGTTTTGCTTTGCCGCGGCGAGACACCGGCCGATGAAGGCTGGGCCAGCCGACTGATCGATCTTGTCCAATCCCGTGGGGTGGCCGTTCTCGTTGCGGACGACTCCGAGCTTGCTGAGCGGCTGGGCTCCGACGGAATCCATCTCGGTGTTGCCGACACTCTTCGCTACGCCAAAGCACGTGAGCTTCTTGGCGCGAGTGCGAGCATTGGCGTCGGATGCGGCCTGAGCCGTCATGACGCCATGCGTGTTGCCGAAATAGGCGCGGACTACGTGGCGTTCGGCTCGCCCGAAAGCAGCATCGATGCCGTCAATCAGATCGCCGATCTCACTGCCTGGTGGGCCGAGATCTTCGTCGTTCCGTGCGTGGCTTGGAACATCGATCGCGTCGATGACGCGGAGAGGCTGGCAAAACTCGGCGCCGACTTCGTCGCGCCCTCGGCGCGTCTTTGGCAGGAGGCCGGCGTGGCGGGCCTGGCCGAAATGGCGAGCGTCATCGGCCAGGTGCGGAGGGCTGCATGATCCCTTTTCGGGTGCCTGTCGCGCTTCTCGCCGCAGCGTTGATGCTGACGCTCGGCCTTCGTGCGGCAAAAGCAACCGAGAGTCCGTCTTACACCGCCTATTTCCAGGGCAAGTACCTGACCGCGCTTAAGCTCGCCGAAGCGGAAGCCGCGCAAGGCTCGAAAGAGGCCTATACCCTGATGGGCGAGATCTATTCCGAAGGCCTTGGGGTTGCTATCGACCTCAATAAAGCCGCCGATGCCTATGCCAAGGCCGCTGACCTAGGCGATCCCAATGCCCAATTCTCGCTCGGCACTATGGTCGCCGAGGGCCGCGGCATGAAGAAGAACCCGCGGCTTGCCGCGGACCTGTTCGAGAAGGCTGCGCAGAGCGGCCACGCGTCGGCGCAATACAACCTCGCGCTCGTCTATCTCAACGGCAACGGGCGCCCCGTGAGCGAGGAGAAGGCTGCCGAATGGATGCAGAAGGCGGCAACGCAAGGTCATGCGCCGGCCGAATACGATCTCGGCGCCTTCTATCAATTCGGCCGTGGCGTGCAGATCGACAAGGCCAAGGCGGCGGAATGGACCGGCAAGGCTGCCGATGCGGGGCTTCCCGACGCGCAGGTCGAGTATGGGGTGATGCTGTTCAAGGGCCAAGGCGTGGCGGTCGACGAGGCCAAGGCCGCCAAGTTGTTCCGGCTTGCTGCCGAGCAGGGCAACCCCATTGCTCAGAATCGGCTCGCGCGGCTCTATGCCAATGGCGTGGTCGTGAAGGCAGACCCGGTCCAGGCAGCCAAATGGCACCTACTTGCCCGCGACGCAGGGGTCAGCGATTTTTCCCTCGACATCGTGCTTGCCAAGCTCACCAAGGAGCAACGTGCAGCAGCGGAGCAGGCCGCGGAGGATTGGCGGAACGGCCGTCTCGGCAAGGACTAGGCGCTGCCAGCCGGGGTGGTCTTGACAGGGGCAAGGCCCCGCGTCTTAAAGGCGGCCACCGAGCTTTTCCCACAAGGTCTTTCATGAAAATCAATGGCAACGAAATTCGCCCCGGCAACGTGATCCAGCACAAAGGCGCGCTGTGGGTTGCGGTCAAGACGCAGCACGTGAAGCCCGGCAAAGGCCCGGCTTACGCCCAGGTCGAGCTCAAGAACGCCATTGACGGCACCAAGCTCAACGAACGCTTCCGCTCTTCGGAGACGGTCGAGCGCGTGCGGCTCGAGCAGAAGGACTATCAGTTCCTCTATGCGGACGGCGACATGCTGACCTTCATGGACATGGACACCTACGACCAGATCCAGCTCCCGCGCGACTTCCTGGAAGAGCGTGCGGCCTTCCTCCAGGACGGCATGAAGGTCACGCTTGAGAGTCACGAGGGCAAGCCAATCGGCATTTCACTGCCCGACCAGGTCACGCTCGAAGTAGTCGAGGCGGAGCCCGTGGTGAAAGGCCAGACAGCGGCGTCGTCCTACAAGCCAGCCAAGCTCGAGAACGGCGTCCGCGTCATGGTGCCGCCGTTCATCGGCGTAGGCGAGCGCGTTGTCGTCGACACCAACGAGCTCACCTACGTCCGCCGCGCCGAGTAGCTCAGACGCTGTCATTCCCGCGAAAGCGGGAATCCAGTAAAGGGTGGCGCTGGTCACTAAACAACAAAGCTTGCCGGCTACTGGTTGCCCGCGTGCGCGGGCATGACACTGGAAGTCCCATGCCCGCCTCTGCGCTGATGAATGTGATGCTCGCCGCCGCCCGCAAGGCGGGCCGCAGTCTCGCGCGCGATTTCGGCGAGGTCGAGCAGCTTCAGGTCTCGCTCAAAGGTCCTGCCAATTTCGTCAGCGCCGCGGACCACCGCGCCGAGGAGATTCTCTTCGCCGAACTTACCCGCGCGCGTCCAGGCTACGGCTTCCTGATGGAGGAGCGCGGCAATATCGAAGGCGGCGACCGCAGCCATCGCTGGATCGTCGATCCACTCGACGGCACCACCAATTTCCTCCATGGCATTCCAATCTTCGCCATCTCGATCGCGCTCGAGCGCGAAGGCGAGCTGGTTGCGGGACTCATCTTCAATCCGGCCAATCAGGAAACCTTTACCGCCGAAAAGGGCAAAGGCGCCTTTCTCAACGATCGCCGCATCAGGGTCGCAGCACGCTCGGAGCTCTCGGCCTCGGTGATCGGCACCGGCATTCCGCACGGCGGAAAGCCCGCGCATGATCTGTTCCTCAAGGAATTGCGCGCCGTCATGGCTTCATCCGCGGGAGTCAGGCGGCTTGGCGCTGCCGCGCTTGACCTCGCTTGGACTGCTGCGGGCAGGCTCGACGGCTTCTGGGAGCGGAACCTGCATGCCTGGGATCTTGCCGCCGGGATTGTGGTGCTGCGCGAAGCCGGCGCCTTCGTAAGCGATGCCGAGGGTAACGACGATATGCTGGACAAAGGCAGCATCGTCGCCGGCAACGAGGCCATCCAACGGAAACTGCTGAAGCTTCTCAAGACGGCCGCCGCCGAGCGCGGCGTCGCTGCCGAGCCTTAAGATGGCACAAAACTAGGCAACGGAGCGACCGCGCCGCCCTGAGGTTGCCGTTTTGCGTGTCATAGTAATGGGCTAAGCTTTAGCCTGCTTCGACTCACCACGGCTTTTTGGATGGCAGCAGCGACAACCTATAAGGTCAAGCTTACGCGCCCACAGGTCTTTCTCTGGCGCATGACGCTCTTTCTCATCCTTGCCGTGCTGCTTGCCATCATCCTCGACGGCCAGACACAGCAGATCAGGCACAGCTTCATGGCCAATCCCGGCCTTAACGCGCTGATCATCGGCGTGCTCCTGGTCGGCATTGTCTATTCGTTCCGCCAGGTGCTCCGGCTCTATCCCGAAATTGCCTGGGTCAACAATTTCCGCATCTCCGATCCGGCCAGCACCTCGGAAAAAAGCACGCCGGTGCTGCTCGCGCCGATGGCGACCATGCTGCGCGACCGCACCGGCCATCTCTCTCTCGCCACCGGATCGATGCGATCTCTGCTCGATTCGGTCGCCTCGCGCCTCGAAGAGCAGCGCGAGACGACGCGCTACCTCGTCGGCCTGCTCATCTTTCTCGGACTACTCGGCACCTTCTGGGGCCTGTTGCAGACCGTTAGCTCTGTTGGTTCCACCATCGGCGCGCTCGATACCAATGCCGGAGAGAACACGCTCCTTTTCGACCAGTTAAAAGAAGGCCTCGCCGGTCCACTCAAGGGCATGGGCACGGCTTTCTCCTGCTCGATGTTCGGTCTTGCCGGCTCACTGATCCTGGGCTTCCTCGATCTCCAGGCGGGTCACGCTCAGGGGCGGTTCTATAACGAACTCGAGGATTGGCTGTCCGGCATTACCGAGCTCCAGCCGGCTGACGCCGCCGGCGCTGCCGCGATGCCCCCGCAGCTCCGATTTGCGCTCATCGACATGCAGCGCTCGATTGCCGACCTCAACGACAAGGTCGAGCTCCGGCTTCTGAACGACAACACCGGAGACGCGGTGAAGGATCTCGCCGCCGGCGTAGACAAGTTGATCCGCCAGATGCGCGCCGAGCAAAAAGTGGTGCGCGAATGGGCCGACGAGCAGGCCCAGCAACAACAAGAGCTTGCCTCCGTTCTGCGCCAGATCACCGACGAGGCGAAGCTCCCGCTGCGCGAGGAGCGCGGCTAAGCCATGTCGCTCGCCCGCGCCCGCCGTGGACGGTTCACGGCCAATTACTGGCCTGGCTTCGTCGACATGCTGTCGACGCTCCTGCTCGTTGTCACCTTCCTCATGGCGTTATTCATGCTCTCCAACTTCGTTGTGACGCAGGCGACCAGCGGCAAGGACACCATGCTGTCGCGGCTGAACCGGCAGCTGTCGGAGCTCACCGAGCTTCTTGCGCTCGAGCGCTCGAAGAAGGAGTCGGCCCAGGACGAGCTGTCGGCACTCCAGGCGACACTTGGCGAGAAGGACAAGGAGAACCAGCGTCTGACCGGGCTCCTTGGCGAGGCCGGCGGCAAGACGCAAGGCGCCGAGGAGCGCGCGGCGGCGTTCGGCACCCAACTCGACACGCAGAAGAAGATCACCAATGACGCGCTCGCCAAGGTCGAAATGCTGAATCAGCAGCTTGCTGCGCTGAGACTCCAGCTTACGTCGTTGCAGGAGGCGCTCGACGCCTCCGAGGCGAAGAACAAGGAGAGCCAGGCCAAGATCGCTGACCTCGGCCAGAGGCTGAACGTGGCGCTCGCCAAGAAAGTGCAGGAACTTGCGCGCTACCGCTCGGATTTCTTCGGGAAGCTCAAGGAAGCGCTCGGCGACCGGCCGGACTTCCAGGTAGTCGGCGACCGCTTCGTGTTTCCCTCCGACGTGCTGTTCGACTCAGGGTCGGCCGAGCTGAAGCCTGAGGCTCTTGCCCAGCTCGACAAGCTTGCCAACGCTTTGAAAGAGGTCGAGACCAAGATTCCGCCGGACATCGCCTGGGTGATGCGGGTCGACGGCCACACCGACATTCATCCAATCGCCACGCCGGAGTTTCCTTCGAACTGGGAGTTGTCGAGCGCGCGCGCGATCTCGGTGGTGCGCTATCTGATGCAGAACGGGATCAGCCCGGACCATCTGGTGGCTGCGGGCTTTGGCGAGTTTCAGCCGATCGATCCCGGGACAAGCGACGAGGCTTTCCGCAAGAATCGCCGCATCGAGCTAAAGCTGACCGAACGCTAATCGTTCACTGTTTGTCGGGCTCCGCGGGCTTGCCGGCCTTGGCCGCGACATCCTTGCTCGCCATGTTGACCACCTGCACGCGGCGGTTCTCGGCTGCAAGCGGATTCTCGCGGTTCTTCAGCTTCTCTTCACCGAAGCCGATGGCGACAAGCTGCTTGGGATCGATATGGAAATTCTCGATCAAGAATTCTGCCACCGACTTGGCGCGCTGGTCGGACAGGGACAGATTGTAAGCGTCGGAGCCCTTGGCATCTGTATGGCCCGCGACAAGGAACACCGAACCTTTGAGCTTCTCGTCGCTCAGAGCGGCGCCGAGCTTTTTCAAGATGGGCAGGGCCTCAGGCGTGATCTCGGCTGAATCGAAATTGAAGAACACTTCGAGGTCGATCGCCGGCAAGTCGTTCTCCTCGACTACCTCGGTGATCTCCTGCCGCTCCTCGACGGTGATCTGCCTGGTCTTCGCATTCTGCAGTCGCTTCACGAGGTCAGCTTGCTTGGCATCCTTTGCCGCCTGGTTTGGGTCAAAGGAACGGAACTTCGTCTTTGGCTGGAGCGAATTGACGATGTCGCCCGTCGATGGATCCTGAGCCGACGCCGGCGAACTGAGTACAGCGGCACTCGCGATCAGGGCCGCGGCGATAAGGACGACGTGACGCGCTGGCGCATGGCTCATGACGGTTCCTCCCTCCGCTTTTCGCGGCTCCGGCTTTTAGTTTCGCGCGGAAGCCTATCAAGCTCAAGCTGAACCGCGTGTGAACGCGAGGGGCGAACTACTCAGCCGCGTCAGGGGCGAATTGCAGCTCGGCAAGCCGCGCATAGACGCCGCCGCAACCGATGAGGCTCTGGTGCGTCCCCTCCTCAACCAGCCGCCCATGGTCGAAAACGAGGATGCGGTCAGCGCGGATCACGGTGGCGAGCCGGTGTGCGATGACAAGCGTGGTTCGCCCTTCCATGACTTTGTCCAGCGCGCGTTGCACCAGCGTCTCGCTCTCCGCGTCGAGCGCGCTGGTCGCCTCGTCCAGCAGCAGGATCGGCGCGTTACGCAGCACCGCGCGGGCGATGGCAATCCGTTGCCGCTGTCCTGCCGACAGCGTGACGCCGCCCTCGCCGAGCATCGTGTTGTAGCCCTGCGACAGAGCCTTAATGAAGTCATGGGCGAACGCCGCCTTGGCCGCCGCTTCGATCTCACTCCGGCCAGCTTTCTCGACGCCATAGGCAATGTTGGCGGCAATGGTGTCGGCAAATAGCGCAGTCTCTTGCGGCACGAGTGCAAAGCGGGCGCGCAGCGCGGAAAGTTCAGCCTCGTTGGTTGGCACGCCATCGATCTCAACGGCACCGCGATCGGGATCATAGAAGCGAAGCAGGAGCGCGAAGATCGTGGTCTTGCCTGCGCCGGACGGTCCGACCAGCGCCACCCGCTCACCCGGCGTGACTCGGAAACTCACCTGAGACAGCGCGCTTGTCTCCGGCCTGAGCGGATAGGCGAAGAAGACATCGCGGAAGGCGATCTCGCCGCGCGGGGGCGCTGGCAGCACCTTCGGATGCGTCGGAGACTTGATCTCCGACTTGACCCTTAGCAGCTCGCCGAGGCGCTCTGCCGCGCCAGCAGCCTCGCTGATCTCGCCCCACACCTCGCTGAGCTCGCCCATCGAGGCCGCAGCAAGCAAGGCGTAAAGTACGAATTGCGAGAGCCTGCCGCCGGTCATGATGCCCGAGAGCACGTCCTGTGCCCCGTACCACAACACTCCGACCACGCTCGCGAAAGTCAGGAAGATGGCAAGTGCGGTAAGCCCGGCGCGCGCCTTGGCCCGTGCGTTTGCCGCCTCGAAGGAACGCTCGACCGCCTCGCCGAAGCGCGCCGATGCCGCCTTCTCGTGGGTGAAGGCTTGCAGCACGCGGACCTGGGCAAGGCTCTCGCTCGCATAGGCCGAGGCTTGCGCAAGCGTATCCTGGGCCTGCCGCGACAGCACCCTGACTGAGCGCCCATAGGCAACCAGCGGAATGACGATGATGGGGATCGCAATGAATACGGCAAGTGAGAGCTTCGGGCTCGTCACCACCATCATGACCGTCGCGCCGATGAGCAGGAGCAAATTGCGCAGCGCCTGCGAGATCACTGTGCTTGCCGCCGCCTTAACCTGGGTCGTATCGGCGGTAAGCCGCGACATCACCTCGCCCGAGTGCGAGACCTCGTAGAAGGCTGGGCTCAAACCGGTAAGGTGCTTGAACACGTCGCGGCGAATATCGGCGACCACGCGCTCTCCGAGCCAATTCACGCAGTAGAAGCGTGCCGCACTTGCGAGCGCGAGGATCAGCCCAATGCCGGCAAGCGTCGCGAAATATTTGTCGATGAGATCGGGCTCGATGCCGGAGAAGCCGAGATCGATCATGCGCCTCACCGCCATGGGCACGGCGAGCGTCGCTCCAGCCGAGACGAGCAGCGCGGCGAACGCTGCGGCGAGCATGGCTTGGTGGCGGAGGAGATAAGGCTTCAGCGCAAGCAGAGGCTTGAGCGAGGCGCGCCTCGCCTCGTCACCGTCCGCATCTCGCGTGACGGCCTGCTTCTGCCGGTCTTGTGGGTCGGGTCTTGCGTCTAAGAGTTGCACAAAGAAAGGCGCCAGCTTCCAAGGTTCGGGGGGACTTTAAGGGCGCAAGGCACCGGCGAAAAGGGTTAGATATCGCCGCGCTGTTACGGCGCAGCTTGTGCCGGCCGCATAGTTCCGATATAGCCTCCCCCCAACAAATTCGCGAATTTGCAAGGCAGATGCCATGAAGAAGGACATCCACCCCAACTATCACCGCATCAAGGTGGTGATGACCGACGGCACCGAGTTCGTCACCTACTCGACCTACGGGTCCGAGGGAGACACGCTGAAGCTCGACATCGATTCAAAGACCCACCCGGCCTGGACCGGCGGCGGCCAGCATCTCATCGATCGCGGCGGACGCTTGACACGCTTCAAGCGGAAATACGAAGGCTTCATCAAATACCAGGCTGACTCCTAATCGGCCTCGGTACCGAACGCGGCGCGCAGGCGCGATAGCTGCGTCTTGAGCGGGTGCTCCGCCTCGCCCGAAGGCGGAAGCTGCTTGTATCCCAACATGCGATCGAGACGGATCACGCGCGCCTGGAGCTTGATGCTTTGCTCGATCAGCTCGCGCAGCCGCGGCGGCAATGCGCCGAGATCGCGCGCAGGCTGATCGCTGCCCGTTGCGGGAAGCTTGATCTTGCGCTGCTCCTCGATCGCCTGCTCCGGCGTAAGCTCGCCCTCGCTAACGGCGCGCCTGATGAGGAGCCACGATGCGAGCTGCATCAGCCGGGTAGTAAGCCGCATGCTTTCGGTGGCATAGGCGAGCGAATGGGGCGGCCGGAGCTTGCGCGCTTCTTTGCGTCCGTCACCGTCAAGGTAAGTGGCTGCCGCCTCGACCAGCGCCATGCCTTCGCGAAACACCGCCTTGAATTGCTCCGAGCGTGCGAATTTCGCGCCGAATGAGACCGTCACGCCATTGTCACGGTCGCCGCTTTTTGACCTCCCCGCCATCGGCCAACTCCCGTCTACGCCTTAGCCGGCGGCATACTATGCCATGCGGAAGCCACGTCGTCGCCTTCCGGCAGCAAAGGTTAAACGCCGTGAATCGGGCCAAAAAAAGAGCCGCCAGGCGGCGGCTCAGGAAGTTAACAGGGAGGCGTCAAACAGAGTGGACAGGCCACTCAGATCCAGAGGACTGGATGAGGCAAACCCTAGCGCGAGAGTCCTAAGATCGAGTTAATCCTAAGCGCGGGTTTACCTAAAGGAACAGTATCGTTAACGCTTGAAAGCGGCTTCGGCAGCACTCTTCGAGGACTGCTTGGCCGCATGCATGGCCTCGACACGCGCGATCTCGGCCTTGAGATCTTCGATCAGCGCCCTGAGCTCGCCGACAGAGAGCTTGCTCAAGTCCTGGCCGAGCTCATAGCTCTTCGGCTTCTTTTTCGGTTCGAGATCGTCGGTATCCATCAGCGCATCTTATCATCCCATCTTTGTCCTCTCTAACTCCTCTGTCATCGCCGGGCTTGACCCGGCGATCCAGTAAACGCTAGCCAAGATTGTTTGTGAGCACTCGGGTTACTGGATGCCGCTTTCGCGGGCATGACGGTCTAAGGAGAAGAGAATCGTGCTGCCGAAAACAATGACCGCCATAGTGGCGAAGGAGGCAGGAGGCCCTGAAGTGCTGGCGCCAGTAGAGCGCCCAGTGCCCACGCCCGGTTCTGGCGAAGTCCTCATCAAGGTCGAGGCGGCGGGCATCAACCGCCCTGACGTGTTCCAGCGTGAGGGTCACTACCCTCCCCCCAAAGGCGCGCCGGACATTCTCGGCATGGAAATCGCCGGCAAAGTCGTTGCGCTGGGGCCTGGCGCCGCGCGCTTCAAAGTGGGCGATTCTGTCTGCGCCCTAATCGGCGGCGGCGGCTGCGCCGAGTTCGCCGTCGCGCCCGAGTCAACGACCCTCCCGGTGCCGAACGAGCTCTCCATGGCTGAGGCTGCCGCTTTGCCCGAGACCGTGTTCACGGTCTGGCACAACGTGTTCGAGCGCGCTGCGCTCAAGCCCGGCGAATGGTTCCTGGTGCATGGCGGGGCGAGCGGTATCGGCACGACCGCAATCCCGATCGCCGCGGCGCTCGGCGCCAAGGTGCTGGCTACGGTAGGGAGCGCAGAGAAGGCACATGTTTGCAAAGAGCTCGGCGCCGTGCGCGCCATCAACTACCATGAGGAGGACTTCGGCGAGGTCGTACGCGAGACGACCGGCGGCAACGGCGCCGACGTGATCCTCGACATGGTGGGCGGCGACTATGTCGAACGCGACTTGAAGGCGGCGGCGCTCGAAGGCCGCATCGTGCAGATCGCCTTCCTCAAGGGTTCGAAGGTCGAGCTCGATCTGATGCGCCTGATGCTGCGGCGTCTGACGCTGACCGGTTCGACGCTCCGCGTGCAAAGCGCAGACGCCAAGGCCCGTATGGCCAAGGCCATCGAGGAGCGCATCTGGCCACTGATCGCCGAAGGCAAGTTCAAGCCGGTGATCGACTCGACATTTCCCCTGAGCGACGCTTCCGCCGCCCATCGGCGCATCGACTCCCCCGAGCATATCGGCAAGATCGTCCTCGTGGTGAACTAGCTCGAAATCGTCGAGAAGCGATTGCCTAAACGGGCAGCACCGCCTATATAGACCTCATTCCCCTTCATTTGATTTCGGTTTTTCTCTTTCGCCGAAGGGGCGGAAGAGGCCCGTTATCCCCTTGAGGACGCCAATGGACCGTACCCCTCTGATGCCAAAAGCGACCGCCGTATGGCTGGTCGACAACACCTCGCTCACCTTCGAGCAGATCGCCGAATTCTGCGGTCTGCACGTGCTCGAGGTGAAGGGCATCGCCGACGGCGACGTAGCGCATGGCATCAAAGGCATGGACCCGATCTCCTCCGGGCAGCTCTCGCGCGAAGAGATTGCCGCAGCCGAGGAAGATCCCTCCCATCGATTGAAGCTCTCCGAGCCGAAGGTCGAGGTGCCGGAGGTCAAGACCAAGCGCGGGCCCCGCTACACGCCGGTGTCGCGCCGTCAGGATCGACCCAATGCCATTCTCTGGCTACTGCGCAATCACCCCGAGCTCAAGGATTCGCAGATCATGCGCCTGGTCGGCACGACCAAGCCGACCATCATCGCCATCCGTGAGCGCTCGCATTGGAACTCGCCGAACCTTCAAGCGCAGGACCCGGTGACGCTCGGACTCTGCTCGCAGATCGATCTGGACGCCGAGGTGAAGAAGGCCGCCGTCAGGCTGGAACGCGAGCGCAAAGAGGCGGGCATCGTCGAGCAGCCAAAGGCCGGCACTTTGCTTCCCGCCGAGGAGGCGCTTGCAGCAGCGGCGCCTCGGCCTGAGCCTGAGGCCGAGCGACCAATGGCCACGGCGCTGGCGCAGGAGGCGCGCGCCGCCATGGCCGCGCCCGACGAGGAGGAAGAGGGGCCGGACGTCGATTCCGTGTTTGCCAAGCTGAAAGAGCTGAAGCGCACCGACGTTCCGTCCGAGTAGCCCATATTTTTCTTCTGCAACAGTAATTGATCAGAGCCTCTCGCCTTCGCTAGGGTGCGATGAGGAAACGCGCCCTGGGGATGGCAATGGCCAACCCTTACGACATCGGTCTCGACAAGAATCCGGCCAACTACCAGCCGCTGACGCCGCTCGTGTTCTTGGAGCGGGCGGCAAGCGTGCACCCTCAGCATACCGCCATCATCCACGGCAAGGAGCGCATCGCCTACGTCGATTTCTATGCGCGCACGCGGAAGCTCGCCTCCTCGCTTGCCTCGCGCGGATTCGGCGAAGGCGACACGATCTCGGTGATGCTTGCGAACTCGCCTGCCATGCTCGAGGCCCACTACGGCGTGCCGATGGCCGGCGCCGTGCTTCACTCAATCAACACCCGCCTCGATGCCACGGCTATTGCCTTCATGCTCGACCATGCCAATGCAAAGGTGTTGATCGCCGACACCGAGTTTGGGCCTGTGCTGAAGGACGCGCTCGACCAGGCCGATGTGAAGCCGCTGCTCGTCGATTATCGCGACATGCAATGCGGCGTCGAAGGGACACGCCTCGGCAATTTCGATTACGAGGAGCTGATGGCCGATGGCGACCCCGACTTTCGCTGGTCGATGCCGTCAGACGAATGGAACGCGATCTCGCTCAATTACACGAGCGGCACGACCGGCAATCCGAAGGGTGTCGTCTATCATCACCGCGGCGCAGCGCTCATGTGCTACGCCAACACCGTCGCTACCGGCATGGGCCAGCACCCGGTCTATCTCTGGACGCTGCCCATGTTCCATTGCAACGGCTGGTGCTTCCCCTGGTCGATCAGCCTCGTCTCCGGCACGCATGTGTGCCTGCGCGCGGTGCGCGCAAAGCAGATGTACGACGCGATTTCCGATCATGGGGTGACCCATCTGTCAGGCGCTCCCTTCGTGATGGCGGCTCTGCTCGGCGCGAGCGAAGAGGAGAAAAGAGAGTTCCCGCAGCGCGTCGCCTTCAGCCATGCCGCGGCGCCGCCGCCCGGGGCCGTGCTCGCCAAGATGGACGAGGCGGGCTTCGAGCTCACCCATCTCTACGGCCTGACCGAGACCTACGGCCCTGCCACGCTCAACGAGTGGCACGCGGCGTGGGATGAGCTCCCCGAGGAGGAGAAGCTAGCCAAACGTATCCGCCAAGGCGTGCGCTATCACGCGCTCGAGGACCTGACGGTGATGGACCCCGAAACCATGGAGAAGGTCACGCCCGACGGCGAGACCCTGGGCGAGGTCATGTTCCGCGGCAATATCGTGATGAAGGGCTACCTCAAGAACGCGAGCGCGACCGATGAGACTTTCGCCGGCGGCTGGTTCCATTCCGGCGACCTCGGGGTGCTGCATCCCGACGGCTATATCCAGCTCAAGGACCGCTCCAAAGACATCATCATCTCTGGCGGCGAGAACATCTCGTCGATCGAGGTCGAGGACGTGCTCTACAAGCATCCCGCCGTGCAAGCTGCGGCCGTGGTAGCGAAGCCCGACGTGAAATGGGGCGAGACGCCGTGCGCCTTCGTCGAGACAAGACCCGGCACGCAGGTGACGGCCGACGAGATCATTGCCTGGTGCCGGGAGAAGCTCGCCCGCTATAAATGCCCGCGCCACGTGGTGTTCGTGGAGCTGCCCAAGACCTCGACCGGCAAGATCCAGAAATTCAAGCTGCGCGAGATGGCGAAGGCTGTATCAGAGGTCCGCTAAATGCCGCTGCTTCGTTTCGATCTAATCGCCGGACGCACCGATGGCGAGCTCAAAGACCTGCTCGATGCCGCGCATCGCGCCATCGTAGAGGCGTTCGGCGTGCCCGAGCGCGACCGCTATCAAATCGTGCACGAGCATCGCGCCTCACGCATTGTCGTCGAGGATACCGGGCCCGACATTCCGCACACCGACAAGATCGTCTTGCTCCAAGTCACCAGCCGCAAGCGCAAGAAGAAGCAAAAGGAGGACTTCTACCGCCTCCTCTGTGAGGAGCTTGAGAAAGCCTGCGGCATCAGTTCATCCGACGTGGTGGTGTCGTTCGTCGAGAATGGTGCCGAGGATTGGTCGTTCGGATTAGGCCGCGCGCAATTCCTTACCGGAGACCTCTAGCATCAAGACTAGTGGCCGTGCCCATGTCCATGGCCGCGGTGTCCGCGCCCATATCCGTGGCAGGGACTTGCGCCCGATCGGACCTTCGCGTCAATCTAGGGAGGGCACTGGGGGAAGACGGCCATTTCACTTGAAGAACAGTTCAGCGCGATTGCGAGCTATATCGCGCTCCTCATCGAGGCTGGCGCCGTGCTCGTCGTTGCCTTCGGCGCTGTGCAGGCCCTTACCGGAGTGGTTGT
>Ga0310811_10004733_pt1 | contig 17145 bp, 14 predicted proteins | sample YCmetagenome_FD_207642 | JGI IMG/M metagenome (GOLD analysis project Ga0310811, IMG submission 207642) | Soil microbial communities from experimental microcosm in Duke University, North Carolina, United States - YC | ecosystem: Engineered > Artificial ecosystem > Soil microcosm > Unclassified ...
CGCGCCGCCTGGGGCGCGCGGCGATCGAGCGGCTCGACCAGGCGATCGGGCGGGTGGCGGAGCCGGTCGAAACCGTCGTGGCGTTCGAGCCGCCCATGGCCGAGCGGCGGCTGCGCCGGACATGATGGCGCCTGATTGCCTGCATTTGGCCGCGATCGGCGCGCGCGATCGCGGCCAACTCCTCATCGTCCGCGTCGAGGATGAGCGGCTCGATCATCCGATATGGATGGATTCGATCGCCGATCGCGAGAATCGCGCCGCGCAATTCGGCATTGTCGACGCTCGCCGCGAAGCGATCGAACAGCTCGCGGGTGCGGTCGGCCAGCGATTCGGCGACGAGTGGTCCGCCTGTTTCGAGTAGGGCGGCCGGCGTGGTGCGAACGGCCATCGACAACAAAGCGGCATTCCATTCGTAGAGATCGCGCAGCTCGCGTTCGCTCAGTCGGGGTACGTGAAAACCCTCGCCGCTGCTCGCCTCCACCATGCGTTCGCCGACCAGCCGGTGAAGCACGTCGCGCACCGGGGTCATGCTGACCCCAAGGTCTTCGGCGAGCCGCGCCGCCTCGAGGCGCGAGCCGGGCGGAAGCTGGCCTGTACGCAGCATTTCGCGGAGCGCAGCATAGCTGCGCTCCATCGCCTGGATCGGGCTCATGACGTGCCGGTCTGCTGGGCCCGGTGCTCGGCGACAGCCTCGCGTTGATCGGGCCGCAGCGCGTCGATCGCGCCGAGATGCTCGGGTATTTCGTCGCCGAGCAGGATCGAGGGACAGACTCCCTCGTAATTGCCGAGATTAGGGCGGTGCTGACGATAGCCGACCAGGGCGGCGAGCTCGGGCGTAAATCTCCGCGCGACCGGCGGCGGATAAGCGAGCCATTGATTCTCGTATGGCTTCAGCCAGCCCAGGCAATAACTGACGACCATGCCCCGCCGGATCGTGTCGGTCTTGTTGCAGCCTGCGCCGTGGAGGGTCGACCCCAGGAACACGATCGCGGCGCCTGGGTCGCAAGCCGCGACCAGCGGCTCTTCAGGCCAGCTCTGCTCGAGCGCCCGGACGCCATGCGAACCAGGATAGAGGAGCGTTCCGCCGTTCGCCCGGGTAAAGGGCGTGAATGGCCACATCACATTGACGAGATATTCCACCTCGCCTTTGACGCCCTGCCACATATCCTGGTCGCGATGCGGATATTGGAGCGGCGCCCCCGGGTGGATCTCGATCGCCTGAGCGAGGTTGAGTTGGATCGTGTCGCACCAGGGCCTGAGGCACGCCTCGGCCAGGGACATGATCAACGGATGCTGGACGAAACGTGCGACATGGTCCGAACGCTTGAGCAGGCTGCCGAACCGCTTGGTGCGATGACCATAGAAGTCGCCGGTGCAGAAAGGCGTGGCGGCGAACACGGGATCGAGGTCGGCGTTCAACGCCGCCACCTCATCTGCCGCGGCGATGTCGCTGAGAAGGCACCAGCCATGCGTCTGAAGCGCATCGAACGCCTCGGATGCGCGGGCGGGGAGGGGATTGAGAGCGACCGACATGGCTCAGCCGATCGCGCCGACGGCGCGCCTTTCCCGACCGAGAGTGGGAACGGGCGACCAGATTCCGGCAGCGTGAAGCTTTGCGGGCGTGTCCGGCGTGATGCGGATCTCGATAGCGCCCAATACGCTGCCATTCTCCTCGACCGGCACGCCGAGCAGGCGGCAGTCCCAACCGAAACTCAGGATCTGTTGCAGCCAGCCGATCTCGGCGACCCCCGTATAGCGCTCGACGCCTTCGGCGAGCGCATAGTCGACGAGGCCGGAGATCAGCTGGTTGCGCACGCCATAGCGCTCGCGCGCGTGCTTCAGGTGCTGAATCACCGTCTCGTGGCTGATGTTGAGGATAACAGAAATCTCATAATCCGTCTTGCCGCGTGCGGCCCACAGAACGCAATCGAGCTGCCGGTCGGTCAATGTCTGGCTGGGTTCTGCCCAGATATTCCGCGTCCCGGATATGCGCCGCGCGGCGTCGAACGAAAAGCCACCGACCAACTGGGCCACGCTGTGCAACTCGCGCGGAAACGTGTCGCCGGCGTCGACCGCAAAGGAGCATGAACCGTTGATCTCTCCCGGCACATGGGCCGGAACAGTGAAGCCGTCGCCTATTCCCGCCAGGCGTGCCTGACTGAGGACGCTCTCGTCAGCGGGCGTCATCCGGATCATCCGCGGAACCGCGGACCAGGGAAAACCGACGTTCGACATCTGGCTCGCCCGATGAACCGGATCCGACCGCCCGAGCCCATTCTCGTCGAACCAGTTCTGCCAGCTCGCCGGGTAATTGTGCAATCGAAGGCCGGTGGCCGACGCGGTGGAGAAATCGACGTGATGCGTCAGCGCAAAGTATCGGACTTTCATCTCTCCGCAGCATCGCGCCAGCGCGGCGAAAAGGTCGTCACCAGTTGTCGCACTACGAACATCGTCGACGAACGCCTCAGCGATCGCCAGCCTGACCATATTCTACCATTCGGACGCGGAGGCGATCCCTTGCACCCAGCCCGCGACGCGATCCCATTTGTCCCCAAACGCGCCCTTCTCACGGTGGCGGTCGGGTGACGATTGCAACGGTACCGTAATAGTAATCTATCTAATTCTGTCAAAGGGTTACGGCGAAAAAATGGGTCCATTTTGGATAGGTGCGGATGCCGCCGGCTAAGCAAACCAACGCTCGTACACGTGCCGACACGGGAGCGGAGCGGCGGGAGCTTGTCACGGCACCTTCATCGCTCGCCCGGAATATTGGCAACATCTTGTTCCTGCGCGGACTGACACGCCATCACTTCCCGGCGACCGGCTTCATCAACGAAGGCAAGGTGGAGATACCTGCCATGCGTTCGGTAGAAGCTGATCGAGAATCTGTATCCGATCGTTCCAGGCCGCGGGCGCGCGGCCCAGCGACAAGTCGCTGCGGCGCTCGGCCGGAAGATAATGGCGGGGTGCCTTCGATCACCGCCTCGTGAGCAGCGATTGGTGGGAGTTCGAACTGCCAGATAGCCATGAGAATCACCGCTTACCGTTGTCGAGCGATGATGGGGAGAATCGATTTGGCTCGAAATGCGCCGACTCGACGCGGCGCGCGCGTCAGCATTGGTCAGCTAATTTCAACGAGGTCGATCGCGACCAAGCCGACTGTTCGAACTAATAAAAGTCCATGCCCGTCCCTGCAAATCCAGGGAAGTTATTTTGGACAAATTTTGGACCAAAATAGGCCGGATCGGCCGTACACACCGCTAAGTCATTGAAAATACTGGTGACCCCTACGGGAATCGAACCCGTGTTTCAGCCGTGAAAGGGCCGCGTCCTAACCGCTAGACGAAGGGGCCGAGCGTGTCGGCGCGGAGGAGCGGTTAGGGAAAGCGAGGCGTTCGGTCAAGAGTTGTGCGCGTTTGCCGTGATCAATCCGCCCAAGCGGCGTCATCGAGATGCAATTCGGCCGCGGGACGCGATCCCCAATCGTCGATCTTGGGCCGTCCGGCGAGCCATAATTTGCGATCCCGCGGCGCCTGTAACAGCGTCTGGCCGAGTAACGTATCGGCCGAGCGGAACGCCATGGCCTTGAGGCTACGACCATCGTCGCCGGCGACGATGGCACGGACATGGCCATTGCCGACGACATCGACGCGGACGATTCGGAACGGCCCCGCCGCAACGCGCGGCGCCGGCCAGCCCATACCATAAGGGCCACCCGCCTCCATCGTCTCGCACAGGCCCGGAGTCACCCCGCCCGGTGCGAGCAGGGCGTCGACCAGCAAGGCGCGGTCTTCGCGCGCATTGGCAACCGCCGCAGCAAGGCGCTCTTCCAGGAATGCGGCGAATTCGGGGATACGATCGACGTCGATCGTCAGCCCGGCCGCCATGGCATGACCGCCGCCAGCGACGAGAACACCCATCTCCTTCGCGGCCAGGACCACCGCGCCGAGATCTACACCGGTAATCGACCGACCAGATCCCTTACCCGTGCCGCTATCATCGATGGCGATGACGATCGCCGGAATGCCAAGCTTCTCCTTGAGCCGCCCAGCGACAATGCCGATCACGCCGGGATGCCAGCCCCGGCCGGCCACCACCGCGACGGCGCTGCCATGGGGCAGAAGCTCCGCTTGTTCCTGAACCATGGCCTCGATCGCGCGACGCTCTTCATTGAGCCGGTCGAGTTCGGCGGCGATGCTGCGCGCTTCGTTCACGTCCTCGGTAGTGAGCAGCCGCACGCCGAGATCGGCGCGGCCGACGCGGCCACCCGCGTTGATCCGCGGCCCCAGCGCGAAGCCCAGGTCGCTGCAGGTCGGCGCGCGCGTCAGCCGCGATGCCTCGACCAACGCGGCGAGGCCGACATTGCCACGCTGCGCCATCACCTTCAGCCCTTGCGCGACGAACGCGCGATTGAGGCCCTTCAGCTGCGCGACATCGGCAACCGTGCCGAGCGCGACCAGATCGAGCAGATCGAGCAATTTGGGCTCGGCCCGGCCAGCGAAATAGCCGCGCCTGCGTAACTCGCGCAGCAACGCCGCGCCGAGCAGAAAGGCTACGCCGACTGCCGCGAGGTGGCCGTGGGCGGCACCGTCGCCCTCATCGAGCCGGTTGGGGTTCACCAAAGCATGTGCATGGGGAAGGGCGGCTGCGCATTTGTGATGATCGACGACGATGACGTCGACCCCGGCATCTCGTGCCATTTCGAGTGCGTCGAACGCCTGGGCGCCGCAATCGACGGTGACGATCAAGGTCGCGCCGCCGCCGGCGATCCGCACCAATGCCTCGCCTGACGGGCCGTATCCCTCCATTAGCCGGTCCGGGATATAAGCTGCCGGCGTTAGGCCCAGGTCGCGCAGCAACCGGATCATCAGCGCCGCCGAGGTCGCGCCATCGACGTCGTAATCGCCGAATATCGTGACCTGTTCGTTCGCCTGGACGGCGTCTGCCAGACGGCGAGCGGCCTTGTCCATGTCGTTGAAGATCGAGGGGTCGGGCATGAAACCGCGAATGCTCGGCGACCGATTGGCCTCGATCGCGTCGCGCCCGACGCCGCGGGCGAGCAGCAATTGCGTAACCAGATCGTCGGGCTGGAACCCCGGATCGCGTGCGTCGGCCGCCAAAGCTCGCCAGCGCCAGGCCTGGCCAAGAAAGGAACGGTTGATGCCGGCGACGTTGTCCATCGCCGGCGGTTTAGCTGCGCTGAGTCTGATGCGCTAGGCGGCTTGCCGCGTGCTTGTTTGCAATGCGTCAGGGTTGGGTGATGTGCGAGTCGTCCCGGTGGCGGTCCAGCTTCCAACCCGACAGCGTCCATACCATTGGTCGGCCGCAACCGGCGCATTCGCCGATATATCGGCCGTCCGCAGGCCGGGAACTAGCCGGGTCGCGACGGTGCATCCCGACGGCGCACCCCAATAATTGCCACGACATTCCGCGTACACCTTGTCCCGCACGATCCGCTCAACGAGCCCGAACCGGCCGAGTTCCCGCGCTGCAGCAAAATCCTTCCGCCTCGTGACACAAACAGGGCAGTTGGTCGTGGAAAGAGTTCGGCGTCAGGCCATTGTGCGTCTTATCCGCGCTCGCGTCATGCTCCAGCGCACGGATCGACGACTACAACCGAGGGCGCGCGTCCGCACGTCTGCTTAATAAACAGCCCAATCGTTCTCGCGGAACCATTTGGTGATGATGTACTTGACGCCCTTCACCACCGGCATGCCTTCGTGCAACGTCAGCGTATTGGGGCTGCCGTCGGGGTTCATGTTGTTCCAGGCGAGCAATAGGCCGCGGCGTGGCGCGACGCGCAGGCCGGCTTGCGGGAACCAGGTCGCGCCGCCTTCCTCGACATCGTTCAGATAGATCATCGCGGTCCAGGTGCGCTGGCCGCCGGTTCGCTTCATTTCGGCCCAATATTTCTGGTTTTCGTGGAAGAAATCGTGATGGGCGCGGAAATGCTGGCCGGGCGCATAACGCTGCCCCTGCATCGTCTCGCCTTTCGCCGGCGGAATGCCGAGCAGATTGGCGATCGAGGTGTCGATTGGCGCGACATCGGGCGAGTAGCGGTCCATGTCGCAGCTTTCGCTGGTGCGGAATCCGTAATCCTCTCGATCAGCCAGCAAGGTCGACGGACGGCGGTTGCCGTCGATCATCCTGATCAGCATGTCGCACTGCGCCGGCGTGAGGAAGTTCATGTAATAATAAGCTTGCGCCGCGCCGACCATCGCCGCCTGGACGTTGGGGTTGGCGTCCAACCGCGCCGCCACTTCGCTACCGACGCGGGCGCGCTCCTTGGATGTGCCGCCCGAGGGGTTCTTCTTCCTGCCGAACATGGCGCGGTTTCTTCTCGCCTCGGGCGAAAAAGGCAAGGGCCCGGGAATAAATCCCCGAGCCCTCGTCCCCACGTGACGACCGTCTTACCAGAAGATGTCGTAAACCGTGTCGACCACTTCGCCCGTGTAGATGTCCACGAGCAGGGCATCGTTGTAATAGCGCACCCAGCGATACGGCCCGTATACTTCCGGCAGACGGTAGTCGTACGGATCGTCGATCCAATAGCTCTGGTTGAACAGCAGCGAGTCCAGGATCACGCCGGTCGAGAAACGGCGATAGCCGTAGCTCCAGCCATAAGGCGCGTAGTAGCGCGGCAGGCGATAGGCATTGCGATTATATGAGCGGTAGCGCTGCCAGTCGTAACGGGTGTTTCCACGCCAGCCGCGATTCCAGTTGCCGCCGCGATCGCGGTCATTGCCACGCCAACGGTTGTCGCCGCCGCGCCAGTTATTGCCGTTCCAGTTGCGGTTGTCGCCGCGATTGCCCTGCCAGTTGCGATCGGGACGGTTGTCCCCACCGCGCCAGTTGTGATCGCGATCGCGATTGTCGTTACCGTCGCGTCCGCGCCAGCCATGATTATCGTCATTGCCACCGCGGTTGCGCCAGTCGCGATTGCCGTCGCGCTGCCCATTGAGCTGCGGTGCAGGAGCCGGCACGGGCGCCGCGGTCACACCGTCGCCGCGATTACCGCGGAAACCGCGCCAGCCGCCATTGTCGCCGCCGCGCCAATTGCGCTCGCCGCCGCCGGCGTTCGGGACGGTCGCCCCGCCATTTCCGGCGCGAAAGCCGCGCCAGCCACCATTGTTGGCGCCGTTCCAACGCGGTGCGGGCGCAGGCGCTGGGGCGGGCGCAGGTGCCGGACTCGGCGCGGGCGAGGCATTGCCGCCATTGCCGCGCCAACCGCCATTGCCGCCGTTATTGCCACGCCAGCCGCCGCGATCTCCGCGCTGACCCGAATTCGCGTTCTGGTCGCCGCCACGGCCGCGCCAGTTGTCGCGATCCGCCGCCGAGGCGATCGCGGGCGTCATAGACACCGCCGCCATCAGCGCGAAAAGGATAGACTTACGCATTCGATTTTCTCCACTCGCCGGCGCACGAGCCGACCCTACGATAGCGCGGTTCTAGGCGAGTCGCACTGACGGGTTTCTGAATTGGGCTGACAGCCAATTGAAAGGAATCGCTAGGGCTGAGGAGTCAGCGCGGGCACCACCCTGGTCGCATCTTTGGGGTCGATACCGGGACGAGGGCCGGTCGCGACGGTGTCGTCGCCGCGCTGGATGCGCCCCGCGCGCTGGATGGCCTCGACCAGCCGGGGATAGATGCCGCAGCGACAGATATTGGCGATGCTCTGGCGGATCTGCTCTTCCGACGGGCGCGGATTGTTCCGGAGCAAGACCGAGGCGGCCATGATCATCCCGGGGATGCAGAAGCCGCATTGACTGACATTCTCTGCCAGGAACGCCATCTGAATCGGATGGCTGCGGTCATGCGACAGCCCTTCGATCGTCGTGACGACGCTGCCTTCGATCGATCCGATCGGCACCAGGCATGATTTCTTCGCCGCGCCGTCGACATCGACGATGCACGCCCCGCAATGCCCGGTTCCGCAACCATATTTGGTGCCGGTCAGGTTGGACGCATCGCGCAACGCCCAAAGCAGCGGCGTTGCGGGGTCCAGGCGGTATTCGACCGGCTGATTGTTGACGGTGAATTTGGTCACGCACGAAATGTAGGCGGAAACGCGCCGTTTCCGCCAGCGACATTGTTGGGTGGCAAGGCCGGGGCGATATTCCTTCCATGACCTTACCCACTTTGTTCATTCCGCACGGCGGCGGTCCCTGCTTCTTCATGGATCCCGATGGCGGCCCGTCGGACCCGATGTGGCAGCCGATGGAGCATTATCTCGCCGGATTGATCGACAGCCTGCCCGAACGGCCCCGCGCGATCCTGCTGGTATCGGGCCATTGGGAAGAGAATGAGATCACCGTTCATACCGGCGTGCGGCCCGAGTTGTTGTTGGACTATTACGGCTTTCCCGAGCACACCTATCATCTACGCTGGGATGCGCCTGGCGCGCCTGAAATTGCCCGGCGCGCTGCGTCGCTGTTGCGCGACGCGGGGTTCGCCACGCGCGAGGAAAATGCGCGCGGCTGGGACCATGGCGTGTTCATTCCGATGAAGGTCGCGGTGCCGGAGGCGAACATTCCACTCGCGCAGATGTCGCTGCGCGCCGATCTCGATCCCACCGACCATATCGCGGTCGGGCGCGCGCTGGCGCCATTACGTGACGAGGGCGTATTGATTGTCGGCTCGGGCATGAGCTTTCATAATTTGCGGGTTCGGGGTTCCGCGGCGATCGTGCCGTCGACCGAATGGGACACTGCGCTGACCGACGCCGTGACCGACCCTGAGCCGGTGCGTCGTGCCGAACGCGTCGCCGCCTGGCGGGAATTGCCGCACGCGCAATTCGCCCATCCTCGCGAGGAGCATCTGTTGCCGCTGATGGTGGCGCTGGGGGCGGGCGGAGATGCCGCCGCCACGCGCGATCACGCGAGCAACGTGCTCGGTTGGGCGGTGTCGGGCTACCGATTCGGCTGATAACCCTCCCGGTAATACGTATTCGCAGATTGCCGCGGCCGCCAAGCTACGCCATCAAGGCACTCGAAACCGGTTCCAATTCGGTGACCCAGCGGAGAGTGCTTTCAATGGCAATAAATACGGGCGCCGCAGCGGCAAACCCGGGCGGAACGGGCGACACGCATCAAGGGATAAATGCGCCCGGCCTGCAGGTGTTCGTCTTCGCGCTGTTCTTCATTTTCGGCGGCATCACCAGCCTGAACGATGTCATCATCCCGAAGCTGAAAGAGCTGTTCACGCTCAACTACACGCAGGCGATGCTCGTGCAGTTCTGCTTCTTCACGGCCTATGCCTTGATCGGCATTCCGGGCGCGATGCTGGTCAAGCGTATCGGCTACATGCGCGGCGCGGCTGCCGGGTTGCTGACGATGATGGTTGGCTGCCTATTGTTCATTCCGGCGTCCAACACCGCCACTTATGGCCTCTTCCTGTTTGCCCTGTTCGTGCTCGCGACGGGCGTCGTGCTCGTCCAGATCGTCGCGAACCCGCTGATCACTTTGCTCGGCAAGCCGGAAACGGCGTCTAGCCGGCTGACCTTCGCTCAGGCGTTCAATTCGCTGGGAACGACGATCTTTCCGATCGTTGGCGCGATCCTGATTCTCGGAAGCCTTACCAAGGTCAGCGCGGCAGACCTCTCTGGTCCGGCGCTCGATGCTTATCGTACCGCCGAAAGCCAGGCGATTGTTCATGGCTATCTTGGCTTGGCGGTCGCGTTGGCGATCGTGGCGGCGGTCGTGTGGATGTTCCGAAACAAGTTGAAGGGCGAAGCTCATCAGGCGGGCAATGGATTTGCCGGGATCGATCTGCTCGGACGCCCGCGTTTCGCGTTCGGTGCATTGTGCATTTTTCTCTATGTCGGGGCAGAGGTTTCGATCGGTTCGCTGATCGTCAACTACCTCAAACAGTCCAGCGTGATGGGCTTGTCCACCGAATCGGCGGGCAAGTTGATCTTCGTGTATTGGCTGTGCGCAATGATCGGCCGCTTCATCGGCGCGGCGGTGTTGCAGTTCGTCAACCCGGGCAAGGTCCTCGCTGGCGTGGCGGTGGGCGCGATCGTGCTGATCCTCATATCGACGCAGACGACCGGTACGACGTCGGGCTACAGCTTATTGCTGATCGGCCTGATGAACTCGATCATGTTTCCGACCATCTTCACGCTCGCCTGCGAAAAGCTGGGGGCTCGCGCGGCCGACGGCTCGGGGATCATCAATGTCGCCATCTTCGGCGGTGCGGTGTTGCCGGTCGCAACCGGTTTTCTCGCCGACACGACCGGCAGCCTCGCGTTGGCGCTCATCCTGCCGGCGGTCTGCTATGCGATCATCATGGCGTTCGGCATCTATGCGCGTAACCCCGCGCAGGATTATGCCGACGCCTGATCACTTTGCCGTGCTCCGCCGGAGCGGAACACGGCAGACGTGAAAGAGCGCCGATGCGGACAGGATTGTTCATGGCGATTGCAATGTCGGCGATCGCGCCTTTCACCGCTGCCGCGCCAGCCGACATTCCTCTAGCCGGCGCTAACAGCGGCAAGGTGACGACGTTGCGACGTGGGCAATCTGCCCGCGTCCAGCTGCAGGCCAATGCCAGCACGGGGTATATGTGGAAGGTCGACGCCGATCGCGGGATCAGCGTCACGCTGGTCGCAACGGTAGCCACGCGACCCGGCATGGTCGGCGCGCCGTCGGTTGCGACCTATCGAGTCGTCGGCAACAGCCGAGGCATGTACCGGATCGTGTTCCGCTACATGCGTCCTTGGGAGGGACGGGCGGCCCGGACTTTGACTTACCTCGTCCGGGTCGTTTTGACTCTCGTCCGCTAATGCTCAGGCTGGTTTGGCGCCCGGCGTTCCGCATTTCACGAAATGACCCTTGGCATTGCGGCACTTGCCGGTGGTCGCGGGCTTGGGCTTGGGACAGGCGATGAAATGGCCCTTGGCATTCCGGCAACGGTTGGCGGCCGTGGCCGGTGTCGCGAGCATCGCGACGGCAGCAAGGGCGAAAGCAATCCGAACCATTACACTCTCCATCAGCATCAACGACCCAGCGAGACTGCGCCCGGCGCGGCCGTTTAGCAAGCGTTCCTCCCCGCAACCGCCGTGCGCGCGACGCGCATCCTAGAAAGCGGCGATTCCGGTGATCGCCCGGCCGAGAATGAGCGCATGGACGTCGTGCGCGCCTTCATAGGTGTTGACCGTTTCCAGGTTCATCAGGTGGCGCATGACCTGATATTCACCCGAAATGCCGTTGCCGCCGTGCATGTCACGGCTCATCCGCGCGATATCCAGCGCCTTGCCCACATTGTTGCGCTTGACGATCGAGATCATCTCCGGCGCGAACCGGCCCTCGTCCATCAGTCGGCCGACCCGCAGCGACGCCTGCAGGCCGAGCGCGATCTCCGTCTCCATGTCGGCGAGCTTCTTCTGGTAGAGCTGGTTGGCGGCGAGCGGCTTGTCGAACTGCTTGCGGTCGAGCCCATATTGCCGCGCGGCATGCATGCAGAATTCGGCGGCGCCGAGCGACCCCCAGCTGATCCCGTAGCGCGCCCGGTTGAGGCAGCCGAACGGCCCCTTCAGTCCTTGCACCTCCGGCAGCAGCGCATCCTCGCCGACCTCGACCTCGTCCATCATCACCATGCCGGTGATCGACGCGCGCAAGCTCAATTTCCCTTCGATCTTGGGCGCGCTGAGGCCTTTCATGCCCTTTTCGAGGACGAAGCCGCGAATACCGCCGCCATGCGCGTCGGACTTCGCCCAGATCACGAACACATCGGCGATCGGGGCGTTTGAGATCCAGGTCTTGGCGCCTGACAGCGAATAGCCATTGGCGGTCTTGGTCGCGCGGGTCGTCATGCCGCCCGGGTCCGAGCCGGCATCGGGTTCGGTCAGGCCGAAACACCCGATCCATTCGCCGCTGGCGAGCTTGGGCAGATATTTGCGCTTCTGCTCTTCCGAGCCGTAAGCATAGATCGGGTACATGACGAGGCTCGACTGGACCGACATCATCGACCGGTAGCCGGAATCGATCCGCTCGACCTCGCGCGCGACTAGCCCATAGGACACGTAATTCGCGCCGACCCCGCCAAATTCTTCCGGGATCGTCGGCCCGAGCAGCCCCAGCGCACCCATCTCGCGGAAGATCTCCGGGTCGCTCGTTTCGTTGGCGAACGCGTCGATGATCCGTGGGGCGAGTTTGTCCTGGGCATAAGCGCGTGCGGTGTCGCGGATCATCCGCTCGTCCTCGCTCAACTGATCGTCGAGCAGGAATGGGTCCGCCCAGTCGAAATGCGCCATGCCAGCCATGAGAATCTCCTTGTTGCGTCCGCATTGTCCCGCCCGGCGGCTTGAGGCAAGGGGGTGGCATGAGCTTTCGTCCCCGCCGCAGCGCGCTGTTCCTGCCCGCGAGCAATCCCCGCGCGATCGAAAAGGTGAGAGGGCTCGCCGCCGATGTGGTGATCCTGGACTTGGAAGATGCCGTCGCGCCGGAAGCGAAAATCACGGCGCGCGGGGCGGCGATAGCGGCGGCCGGCCAAGGGTTTGGACCGCGCGAAACGGTGATCCGGGTGAACGGCGTCGACACCGAATGGGGAGCCGCGGACTTGGCGGCGGTGCGGGGGAGGGGGGCGACCGTCTTGGTGCCCAAGATTCGCAATGCAGGCGACGTCCGAAAATGCCGCGATCATCTCGGTTCCGAGACGCCGCTCTGGGCGATGATCGAGACGTGCGAGGCGCTCGGCCGGCTGCAGGATATCGCCGAGGCGGACGTGCAGGGATTCGTGCTTGGCGTAAACGATCTGGCGCTCGAACTTGGCGCGCGGCCGGGTACGGATCGTGCCTGGTTGGCACCGGTGCAGGCCATGGTGTTGGCGGCCGCGCGGTCGCGCGGCCTGGTCGCGCTGGATGGCGTCTGCAACGACTTTTCGGACGATGCGCGGCTGGAGGCGGAATGCGCGGCGGCCGCCGCCATGGGCTATGACGGCAAGTCGCTGATCCACCCCCGTCAGATCCAAATCTGCAACGCCGCATTCGGACCCGATGCTGCGGCGATCGAATGGGCGACCCGCGTGCGCGACGCATTCGCCAACAGCGATGGCGGAGTGATTCAGGTCGACGGCAACATGGTGGAAGCGCTCCACCTCGTTCAGGCGGAGCGAATTTTGGGAATGATGTCGTGAGGATAGCTGGGGTCGAGCTTGGCGGAACCAAGTGCGTGTGCGTGCTGTCGCAGGATGGCGCGACGATCGTCGAGGCACGACGGGTCGACACGACGGATCCCGAAACGACCATGGCGGCGATCGAAGAAGCGCTCGACCAATGGCGCGGGTTCGACGCGATCGGCATCGCGAGCTTCGGGCCGATCGGGATCGACCCCGGCGCCGCTACGTATGGCCATATCACCGCGACGACCAAGCCGGGTTGGGAGCACACCGACGTCGCGGGGCGATTGCAACACCGCTACGGCGTGCCGACAGCTTTTCATACCGATGTTGTCGGGGCGGGGCTGGCCGAAGGGCAATGGGGCGCGGCCAAGGGGCTGAGCGATCACGCCTATATTACGGTCGGCACTGGTGTGGGTGTCGGGCTGATCGGTCGGAACAAGCCGATAGTCGGGCTGACCCATCAGGAATTGGGCCATGTCCGCCCGGTGCGGTTGACGGGGGACGATTGGCCGGGGATCTGCTCGTTCCATGGCGATTGCGTCGAGGGATTGGCGTCGGGCCCAGCGATCAAGGCACGCGCGGGCGTTGCCGCGAACGAGATTGCCGAACATTCGCCGATCTGGCCCCAGGTTGCGCATCCGATTGCGCAACTCTGTCATACGCTGGTGCTGACCGGTATTCCGCGCCGAATCGTGTTCGGCGGCGGCGTGGCGCTGGGTGTGCCCTGGCTGCTGCCGATGGTGCGCAGGATGCTGGATGAAAGCTTGGGTAGTTATGGAGATCGCTCGCTGCTCGGCGATCTCGACGCCTATATCGTCGCGGCTGCGCTCGGTGCCGAAGCAGGGCCGCTCGGCGCGATCCTGCTGGGGCAGCACGCGCTCGGCTAGGGATTGATCCGGAAGGGGCTGAATAAGGACGCTCAAGCAGCGAGAACCGCCACCTGCTAAAGATCGTTTACGGCACCTTAACCCCATCCGCTTACGTTTCCGCAATGACATTGGGGCGTCGTGCACGTCCCACCAGCGAGGACAGCGCGCGGTGCGAATTCTGATCGTCGACGACGAACCGGCAATGCATGAGTCCTACCGGCACTGCTTCGCGCCGGTGGCGACCAATCATGATGCGCTCAGCGACATGGCCGTAGAGCTGTTCGGCGACGCGCACATGCCGATCGCGGAGCAAAACAGCGCATCGTTCGACACCGTCCATTGCAGTCAGGGTCTGGACGCGGTTGCCGCGGTCGAGGATGCGATCGCCGACGGCGAGCCGTTTGCGGTTGCCTTTATCGACGTCCGAATGCCGCCGGGGATCGACGGCAAGGAAACCGCGACGCGCATTCGCGCGCTCGATCCCAACATCAATCTCGTCATCGTCACCGGCTTTTCCGACTTCTCGCCGATCGAGATCTCAAAGGCGGCCGGGCCGGCGGACAAGATCTTCTACATCGCCAAGCCGTTCGAGACCGCCGAGGTCGTCCAGACCGCGACCGCGCTCACCCACCGCTGGCAGGCAGATCGCGAACTTACCGCGGCGATGGCGAAGCTTGAGGAACAGGCGGTCGAACTCGCAGCCAACGAGTCGAAGGCGCTGCACATGGCGACGCACGACTCGCTGACCGAGGCGCCCAACCGATTAGCATTCCTGAAAGCGCTGACCGACAAGTCGCGAGGCGGCGGGATGTTTGCGGCGGCGATGATCGATCTCGACCGATTCAAGATCGTCAACGACACGCTGGGGCACCTCGCAGGGGACGAACTGATCCGCGCGATCTACGCGATCCTGCAGCAATCGGCCCCATCCGGCGCGACCGTCGCGCGGCTGGGCGGCGACGAGTTCGGCATCTTGTTCGACACAATCGGCGAACAGGCGGCGGTCATGGCATGCGATCATATCATCGCCGCCTGCACCTCCAGCTTTCGCATCATCGGCCATTCGGTCCAGGCGTCCGCTTCGATCGGTCTCGCCATTGCGGAAATCGACGACAATCGCGACCCTATCGATGTGATGCGCAAGGCCGACCTCGCGCTCAACGACGCCAAGAAATCGGGCCGCGGCGTGGTCCGCGCCTACAATGAGAGCATGGACGAAAGCGTCCGTTTCCGCCGCCGCATCGAAGGTGGGCTCGGCCAGGCGATCGAACGTGGCGAATTGAGCCTCGCTTATCAGCCGATCGTCGCGGGACACGATACGGAAGTGGTCGGGTTCGAAGCGCTGCTGCGCTGGAACACCGCCGAATTCGGCCCGATCAGCCCGGCCCTGTTCATCCCGATTGCCGAAGAATCGAACCTGATCCACGAACTGGGCGACTGGGTGCTCGACGAGGCGTTGAAAGTGCTCGAGCAATGGCCCGGGCAATATGTCTCGATCAATTTCAGCCCGCGCCAATTCCGTCGCCTGAACTTCGTTGGCCATGTCGTCGAACGCGTCATGCGCGCGGGGATCGCGCCGGCCCGCGTCCAGATCGAGATCACTGAAACGGCGATCTTCGACAATGCCGAACGCGCCGCCGAGACCCTCTACAAACTACGCCAGATGGGCTTCCGCATCGCGCTCGACGATTTCGGAACGGGCTATTCGTCGCTCTACAATATCCGCAAGTTCGCGCTCGACTGCCTGAAGATCGACAAGAGTTTCATCGATGGCATGGGGCGTGAGCGTGAATCCGCCGCGATTGTCCAGTCGATCGTCCACCTCGGCCGCGCGCTGGGGTTGGGCGTAGTGGCCGAAGGGGTCGAGACCGACGCGCAGGTCCAGGCGTTGCGCCTTGCCGGAGCGAGCCATTTGCAGGGCTATTATTTCTCACGACCGGTTTCGGCCGACATCGCACGCGAGATCGCGCACGAGCGCTATATTGGCGGCGAGGACGATCTCGAAGGCGACGAATTCGCGATCCGGGCAGGCGACGGGACCAACGGCTGATGGCTTGGTCGCGCGCCACGCGCGGGCGCCGATTGTCGTTCGCGTCGCTCGGCGGCAAGCTGCTCTTGATCCTCGCATCGGTTGGGCTCATCGGCTCGATCGCGCTGACGGTGCTGCTTGCCCTGGTCATCACCCCCAGCTTCAACGCACTCGAACGCCAGGCGATGGACGGACACGTCCAGCGAACGCGCGCCGCGCTCACCGATTTCGCGAGCAAGGTCGAAAGCTCGGTACGCGATTATGGCGACTGGAATTCCAGCTACGATTATATCGTCAAGCCGACGCGCGCGTTCGAGCAGGAAAGCTTTTCGCCGCTGGCGATGGCCAATCTCGACGTCGACGCCATGGCCTATCTGCGCCCCGACCGCAGCCTGGTGATCGCGCGCTGGATCGATCCGCGCACCGGGCGAGAGAATGACGCACTACGCGACGCGATGGTCGTGGCGATCCGTCGGGCACCGCTCGACGGCGCGATGAAGGGCAGCAGTTCGGGCCATTTCTATATCCGCCTCGGCAAGGTCGTGGCGGCGATTGGCGTCGCCAAGGTCAGAAAGAGCGACGGTACCGGCGTGCCGCGCGGTTATGTCGTCATGGCACGCCGGATCACGTCGGAGCAGTTGGCAAAATTACTGCAGGTGCCGGCGCGTCTGGATCTCGACGGCGCCGGTGGTGACCTCGTCACGACCAGTTCGACGACAATGCAGATCGCGGTGCCGGTGACGGGAGCAGAAGGCAGGCCGGTGGCCGTCGCCAGCTTCGTGGTGCCGCGTGACGTTTCGCAACTCGGCCGCCACATGCTTTGGCTCGCGGTACTGGGATCGACCATTTTGCTCGCGCTCGTGCTCGCGGTGCTGAGCCGGGTGTTCTCGCATCTGGTGCTGAAACCGCTGGGCCTGGTCGAGGGGCATATGCAGCGCGTTCGCAACTCCGGCTCATTGGCCCTATTGCCCGAGGATGTCGGTCGCCGCGATGAGATCGCCTCGCTCGGCCGCAGCTTCAACGCGATGCTGGTCCAGCTCAAGGAACTACGCGAACAGGTCGAGGCGCAGGGTTTCGAACTCGGGCGATCCGAAAGCGCGGTTGCGGTGATGCACAACGTCCGAAACG
>Ga0310811_10004734_pt1 | contig 17144 bp, 13 predicted proteins | sample YCmetagenome_FD_207642 | JGI IMG/M metagenome (GOLD analysis project Ga0310811, IMG submission 207642) | Soil microbial communities from experimental microcosm in Duke University, North Carolina, United States - YC | ecosystem: Engineered > Artificial ecosystem > Soil microcosm > Unclassified ...
ATGGAAAGTATAGACATGTACCTTATACGCATCCGGACCGATAAAGGACAGCAGACGGCGGCGCATCGCAATAGTGCCGGCATCCGTATAGGTCAGACAGAGGATATTTTCGGGCGATACATCCGTTTCCAGGAGTATCTTCCCTATCCGGGCCGCCAGGATCTGTGTTTTGCCCGTACCGGGTCCGGCAATGACCATCACGGGTCCCTCCGTTGTATCCACCGCCAGCCTTTGCTGCTCATTCAGCTTCCGATATTCTTCCTGGAAATGTGACCGGAGTTTTTCCCGATTAATTGACATGATCCAAAGATAAGAATTTGCTCCACCGGGCTGCCATTTGTTCCATTTGGGGACGCTCCGATCCGCTTTTTCCCTGCCGCGATATGGCAGTACCTGTACCCAGTTTCCACTATCAAATTCAATATTTTATAAGAGTATACCCCTATTTTTCAGCTATAAAAGTCTTTATTCGTCGAAAAGATTGGAAAGAAATTGGAAATTGTCTTAATATGGGAATAATTTCGTTATTCCGACGTTTGATCAGTATCCTATATAAACGCAGTTATGAAAAACCATCAGTCCTTTAAAGTTTTCATCGTTGAAGATGACGTCTGGTATGGCTCTATGCTCCAGCATTATCTGTCTCTCAACCCTGAGTACGAGGTTAAACGATTCGAATCTCCCCGTGATTTTTTTGCTGCACTACACGAGAATCCAGAAGTGGTTACACTTGATTATTCCCTTCCTGACTGCGATGGTGCCGAAGTCTTGAAAAAGATAAAGGAACATAATCCGGACATCCGGGTTATCGTGATCTCCGGACAGGAAGACGTCGCTACGGCTATCAACCTGTTAAAGAACGGGGCTTTTGACTATATAGTCAAGGACGATGATACAAAGGACCGGCTCTGGAACAGCATTCTCCATCTGCGTGAGATCAGCAATCTGAAACAGGAAGTAGAGACCCTGAAAACCCAGGTTGGGAAGAAATATGACTTCTCTCAAATGATACTGGGGAAAAGCGATCAGATCAACAAGGTCTTTTCACTGATAGAAAAAGCGGCAAAAACAAACATCACCGTTTCCGTTACCGGCGAGACTGGTTCTGGTAAAGAAATGATCGCCAAGGCGATACACTATAATTCCGATCGGCACAAACAGCCCTTCGTCGCAGTCAACGTAGCTGCTATCCCCCGCGACCTCCTCGAAGCTGAGCTGTTCGGACACGAGAAAGGGGCGTTTACCGGTGCCGTCACCCGTCGTATCGGGAAATTCGAAGAAGCAGATAAAGGCACCTTGTTCCTGGATGAGATTGGCGAGCTGGATATCAATCTCCAGGCGAAACTTCTCCGCGTCCTGCAGGAACGTGAGATCACCCGGATCGGCAGCAACGCCGTGACAAAAATAGACGTGCGTATCGTAGTAGCTACGCACAAGAACCTTTTGGAAGAGGTAAAGAACAAGAGCTTTCGGGAAGACTTATACTATCGCCTTATCGGTCTGCCCATCCTGCTGCCCCCATTGAGAGAAAGGGGAAATGATATCCTCATACTCTCTAAATATTTTATTGACGGTTTCTGTAAAGAAAATAAGATAGACCGAAAGACACTTGCCCCCGAGGCCCAGCAGAAGCTGCTGCAATATCCATTCCCCGGTAACGTCCGGGAATTGAAGTCGGTGGTGGAGCTGGCAGTCGTCATGGCGGATGAAGAGCTGATCCAGCCGGATCATATCACGCTTAACACCACGGCCAGTATTGCCGATCTGTTGAACAAGGAAATGACCCTTAAAGAATTCGAGATACAAATCCTGCAGCATTATTTAGATAAGTACGAAAAAGACGTTTTGCTCGTGGCGAAGAAACTGGATGTTGGAAAATCCACACTCTATCGCATGATCCAGAACGGCGAGTTGAAGATGAAATAATAAAACAGGCCGCATGAATTCAGATAGTGGTTTCTTTGAGGAGATACTGCGCAAGGTTCCTGCAGAGATCATCGTTACAGATGTGAACTATCGCTATCTGTACGTGAATCCCAGTGCAGTGCCGGATGTGTCTTTGCGGGAGTGGATGATCGGCAGGACCAATGAAGAATTTTGTGAGTTTGCCGGACGCTCGACCGTAATTGCCAGAGCCCGGCGGATGGTCTTTGAAAAAGTGTTACGAACGCGCGACCTGGTGGAGTGGACCGAATCCACCCGCGATAAAGATGGAGCCCTTCAACATTTCATGCATAGGGTCTGCCCGGTGTTGGGAGAGACAGGAGAGGTACGGATGGTCATCATCTACGTCATTCGCATCACAGAGAAAAGGGAATACGAAGAAAAGATCCGGCTTGGTGAAAAACGATACCGTGATCTGTTCAATCATAGCCAGGCGCTGATCTGCACCCACGACCTCGAGGGCAGGCTGCTGGCCGTCAATCCAGCCATCTGCAAAGTCCTTGACTACCGGGAAGAGGAAATGCTGGGTCGTAATCTCCGCGAATTTATCCCGGTCAAACACCAATGCAGATTTGAAAAAGAGTACATGGAGGCGATCCGTACCTGCGACAAGGCGGTCAGCGGGGAATTTTGTGTACTGAGTAAAGACGGAACGGAGATCTTTTTGCTCTATAAGAATTTCCGGATGGAAGAGCCGGGCATGGAACCATATGTCATCGGGTTTTCCCAGGACATCACGGACAGGATCAAGATGGAGAGGGAATTGAGGCTGACGAAGCAGCTGACGGATGAAGTCGCCCGCGCCAAAGAATCATTTCTTGCCCATATGAGCCATGAGATCAGGACCCCGATGAATGGGATCCTGGGCATTGCCAGCCTGTTGAATAAAACACGCCTGGATGTACAGCAAAGGAACTATCTCCAGCTTATCCAGGAATCCGCTAACAATTTGTTGGTCATTGTCAATGATATACTCGATCTGGAAAAGATCGTCGCCGGAAAATTACAGCTGGAGAGTATTCCGTTCAAGATCGTGGACAAGATTGCGACGACCATCCAGTCTTTTATCTATAGGGCGGAAGAGAAGGAACTGGGTTTGATCTTTCAAAATTCGATCCCCGGCGATCTTGTCGTAAAGGGCGATCCTTACCGGCTCAGCCAGGTATTGAACAATATTTTAAGCAATGCCCTGAAATTCACCAACGACGGGCATATTACGATAGTAACAGTCATTGCCGGGTCTGATGCGGATGGGGTGGTGGTAGAGATCACTGTCAGCGACACGGGCATCGGCATTGGCAGCGAACGGCTGAAGACCATCTTCGAACCATTCGAGCAGGCAGATGCGACGATCTCCCGGAGATACGGTGGCACAGGTCTCGGGCTGGCCATTTGTAAGAACATGATCGAAATGCAGAACGGAGAGCTGTTGGTGAAGAGTGAAGAAGGCAAGGGGTCGGCCTTCACAATACGAATCCCGTATCATTTAAGCGTAGAAGCAATGCAGGAAAAAGAAATAAGACAGGAAACAGACTATAAAAGCCTTGGATACAGGAAGATCCTGGTAGCAGAGGATGTGGAGCTGAATCAATATCTGGCGAGGCATATTTTGGAATCATGGGAGTTCGAAGTGGTAATTGTCAACAACGGCCTGGAAGCTATCCACGCATTGGAACAGGCATCTTTTGACTGTATCCTGATGGATGTCCAGATGCCCGAGATGGATGGAATAGAGGCTACCCAGCATATCCGTCGGTTACCCGACCCCGTGAAGGCGAATATCCCTATCATCGCGCTTACCGCCAATGCATTGAAAGGGGATAGTGAAAAATACCTGGCGGCTGGGATGAATGATTACCTTGCCAAACCTTTTGACGAAGAAAGACTCTTCCAGGTGATCTACAGGAACCTTGCCTATTATAAGACTCCCGTTGGGGCCATGGCCACCGCCGCCCTTGTTCCGGATCCGGCATCTCTTTTGGAGTCTGCGTCCATAAATAATCCCTTTAAAAACAATAACAATTCCAATAGTATGACACCCGTGAATTCCAGATTATATGACCTTACAATGGTGCAATCCGTTTCTGGCGGTGATGAGGGTTTTATTAAGAAAATGGTCGCCCTGTTCATTGAGACAGTGCCCCAGAACGTACAGGAGATGAAGAAGGCGTTGAACGAAGAGAACTGGGATCTGGTAGGCAAAACAGCTCATAAGCTGAAGTCTACCATTGATTCGATGGGGATCAAATCCATCCGCCAGGAGATTCGGGCGGTGGAGACCAACGCCAAGCAGAAGGAAGCCTTACAGGACGTCCCTGCCCTGATCGGGACTATCGATACGGTTATCAGCGAGTGCATCGCACAGCTGAAAGCTGAGGTGATGAACTAGGACCCCGAGGTCCCCCCTTTTTCCCAGCATTTTACTAAAATTCCCAAACAGGGAGCATATTTTTGACAATTATTCGGCTCTTGATTGATAATCAACGGGTTCGTTTCTGGCACCATTTTCCTGATTTATTTACTGCACTACAGTAAACAATCATGGAACTAAGCCAACAACCCGTTATTTTTGTCGTTGAAGATAACGTGATCTATCAAAGCCTTATCGCAAAAGAGCTGGAATCTCTCAGCAGCAACATCCATTTTTATACCACCGGGGAATCCTGCATTTCCGAGTTGGACAAACATCCCACCGTTATCGTTTTAGATTACAATCTGGATGGTCAAATGAACGGTTTGGACACCCTGCAAAGGATAAGGGATTTTGATCCAGGTATATATGTGATCCTGTTTTCCAGCCAGAAGGGCCTCAACACAAAGGAAGTATTTCTGCAATATGGCAGCTTTGACTTTCTGGAAAAGAACAGCCTTTCGCTTCGCACGCTTCGGCATATGGTAGGTTGTGTGACCTCCCGCGGCGAACAGCCCCAGGAAAATTAATCCGGGCAGCAGCAGCTTGCGCCCGTGGCCCTCACCTCGCAGGACCTTGCCAATCCATGCAGCCCGACTCTCTTTCCCCGTTCTCACACATTTACGGGACCTCCATTCTCACGGGGCCTCCACTCTTACGGGACCTCCATTCTTACGGGACCTCCCAACTCTTATCCGGGGATCCGGGAGATATACTTCTCGATCTGTTTGATCTGACTTACAATTTCCGGCGTCGAAGGCTTCAGCGCCTTAGCCCTACGGAAAAAATCCTTCGCCTGGCGAAACTCCCTTCTTGTCATCATGATAGAGCAAAGCTGCAAAAATGCGGCGGCTTGATTTTCCTTATCCGGCAATCCCTTTCGAAGGGCCTGGCGAATATAGCTCTCGGCCTGACGGATATCATTCTTTTGCATTGCAAGCATCCCCATTTGCAGCAGGCTGGCCCCTTCGGCTTCCTTCATGGGCATTCCCAGGTCCAGGCCTTTCTTCATATTCAGTTCGGCACCGGCAAAATCCTGTTTCATCATGGCGATGTTGCCTTTCAGGGTAAAATACACGGACCGTATCGGCTTGTAAAGCAGATTGGGGAACTTGACGGAATTCAGAACTTTTTCCGCCTCTTCCATATTGCCGCTTTCCATGTGCTCCTGGATCAAACGCAGCGGTCCAAAGAAAAAATACCCGAAAAGCAGGATCACTGCGATCAGATAGGGCAGGAAGGCTGGCCAGAAACCGGCATATATATTTGCAAGAACGCCAATGATCAGGAAGGCAATGGCTATATGGGGGCGATACTTGATGACAATATTGTAGAACTTCATAATCCTTCGATTGAGGATGGCAAAGATAGGGTTTTCGCCCCCGGTAGGGGGTGAAAACCCTGAAATTCACCTCTAAAATTTGTCGTCGTTGATCTCGATCCAATAACCATCTGGATCCTGAAGGTAGACCTGCTTCACTTTGTCGGGCCGGACCTGCGGCTCCTTGCTGGATTGGGCCCAGTTACCATATTTAATGCCGGAAGCATCCAGGTGTTTCGTAAAAGCATCCATGGACGCCACACTGAAAGCCAGATGTATATTAATGTCGTGGGCTATATCTTCCTTTGCCCCGGACACCACATGCAGCTGACCATGTTCGGAAATTCTGAACCAAACGTGCTTCCCGTCGTGAAAGGGCTCCTCTATCTTTTTGAGTTGCAGCACTTTTTCATAAAAATCCGCGGCCCGGTTCAGATCCGTTACAAAAATGGTCTGATGACTGAAATGAGGGCCTTGTGCACGCCCGCCCAGCCCCAACAAAACAGGCGCCGCCAATACAACCAAAATGCGGCTCCAGCGCGGCAGAGTCAATCGATTCATAGCTAATTTTTTATTTGAAGCAATCAAAGTAAGGAATTCCCTTTAGCTAAAAAAAAATGCCTTATTTTTGCGGCCCTTACTTTTCTGGCCCGGCCGGTTCTGGCCCCGCCAACAGTAAATGGTCCCGTAGTTCAATGGATAGAATAGAAGTTTCCTAAACTTTAGATACAGGTTCGATTCCTGTCGGGACCACACTCTCTCCAACTCGATATTGCTCAACGTTACTGCGCAAATAGGCTGGCTGCATAGTAGCTCCTAAATATTTGTTTAAACGGCATTCAAATCCTGACCACAATCAATTAATAAAACGGATTTGGACAGGCAATAGAGCTAAGCGTCTTCCCCCTTGTAATGTTAAAACTGCCATAATAAGGAAGGGGCCATGTCAGCTTCCCTTATTTTAGAGATATGTTAAAATGGTACCTCATTGCCGGCTGGCGTAATCTGCGCAAAAACATAGTTTTTTCTGTAATTAACATCAGCGGTCTTGCTATCGGACTGGCAGTGTGCATGTTGATGCTGGAATACGTGGCACACGAGCGCAGCTATGATCGTTTTCATGCCAATGGCGACCGGATTTGCTGGGTGCAATCAAAGGTTCTTCTGAACAATGATTCGTTCTTTACGCCGGCGGTGAAATATCAGGCCGGCCCGGTAGTGAAGGCCCGCGTTCCCGATGTCAAAGCTTTCGTCCGGTTAAAGAAGGAAAGAGAAGCGATGATCGTTCAGAACGTTCAGCATCCTGAATTGCGATTTGCCGAGCAAAACGTTGGATTTGCGGATAGCAATTTTTTCCGTTTTTTTTCATTTAAACTGTCAGCTGGCAATAAAGACAAAGTGCTGAGAGATCCTTACACCGTCGTCATTTCCCAAAAAGTAGCCAGGAAATATTTCGGGACTGCGGATCCGGTCGGAAAGCTATTAAAGTTCGACAATACAGATAATTTTGTCGTCAGCGGAGTGGCAGAAGACCCTCCTTCCAATTCAAGTATTGGCTACGATTTTCTGGCTTCGATGTCTTCATTGACTACATTCAATAAGGGTGAAGAGCTAACGGCGAATGAGTTTGCCACCTATTTTCTTTTGCGGCAAGCTTCGGATGCCAACCGGGTGGAAGCGGCGTTGATGGAGCTCGCCAAAGAGGAGCAGGGGCCGACAAAAGTAAATATACGTTATATAGCCACCATGCTGCCTCAAACCCATCTGGAAGCCAATTACGGTGACACATCCAATATTAAGTATCTTTCCGTCTTTCCTTTTGTTGCGGTCCTGATCTTACTGCTGGCAATAATTAATTATAGCAGCCTTTCCACTGCCGGCGCGACAGGAAGAGCAAAAGAGATCAGCGTACGCAAAATGATGGGGGCAGCGCGAAAAGCCATAGCACTGCAGTTTTTTACAGAATCGGCCGTGCTTACTGCTGCAGCGTTTATATTAGGTTATGGCTTATGCGCAGCTTGCCAACCGGCTTTTTTCCACTTTCTGAACATTGATATAGACTATCGGTTTTTATACACTCCGTACGTTTTGTTGATATTTTGCGGCCTTTTCGTGATGTCCGTCATACTGGCAGCGGTTTACCCGGCACTGGTGCTATCTGCTTTCAAACCCTTGCAGGTCCTCTACGGGCGTGCTGCCAGCCAAAGCGGCGGGTTGACCCTGCGAAAATTCTTCACTGTTTTCCAATTCACCATTGCCGTTATTATTATGATCTGTGGGTTGGTTATCCGCCAGCAAATGGATTTTTTCAGGCATTCAGATACCGGCCTCCGCCGTAACAATATGGTCATGGTTCCTTTTTCGCAAAAAGCAGGTGCATATTATCGGGCGCTTAAAGGAGATTTCCGGTCGCTCCCGGGTATTGAGGACGTAAGCACTAGCAGCTATCCCATGTATAAGAACTATGATATCAATGTCATACCTGGAAGGAATGGACAGGGTTTTATACCACTGCCGAGCCTGCATGTGGATGCCAATTTCATCCCTATGCTTGGGCTTCGCTGGAAGGTACCACCCTTGGACTTAACCTATAGCCGGCACCCGGGTTATGCTGTCCTGAACGAGGCTGCCATCGAAAAGATTGGCCTTACCGGCAATCCGATAAATCAGGTGGTGAACGGGCAGTTTACTGTGGCGGGCGTAGTAAAGGACTTCGATTATTCTTCGCTTCAAAATAAGATCGATGCAATAGTGCTTTCTTTTAACCAGGATGAAGACACTGCCTCCGGCTGGGCCAAACATGGAGGATGCCTCTTTGCCAAAATAAAAGCAGGCGTTAACCTCCCCACCGTTATCGATGGACTTAAGACAGTGTATGCAAAGTATGACGCCAGCGCGCCATTCGAATATTATTTCATGGATGATGCTTTCAACAGCATGTACAGTGCGGAGGACAAGTTGTCCAGGATATTCACGACTTTTACCATATTTACGGTGGTGTTAGCATGCCTTGGTCTTTTGGGGATGAGCATCTTTGCCGCTTCCCGGCGTACCAAAGAGATTAGTATCCGCAAGGTCCTCGGCGCCAGTGTAGTAGGCATTGCGGCTAAACTTTCGACGGATTTCCTGAAGCCCGTGCTGATCGCTGCCGCCATCGCATCGCCCATTGGGTGGTATTGCATGCACCGATGGTTGCAGGCGTTTGCCTACCGCGTTCACATAGAATGGTGGTTGTTGCTGATCGCTACGATGATAACAGGATTGATTGCACTTCTAACTATAAGTTTTCAGGTTCTTAAAGCTGCAACAGTCAATCCGGCGCGAAGTCTGCGATCGGAATAGTTTGGTTGGCCGGCGCAGGCCTCCCCCGAACCTCTCTACTACTTGCAATTGACTCTGAAGACGTCGCTTCTTTATCAATTATCTCTTGGCGGAAATAAAGGCCTTGCTGAATTATGATATTTCTCATGGTTAACAGAAGCCATTTTGAATAGTCGGAGAACTTTCTTTTATTGCCTTAAAAGCTTCTGCATCAAATTAGGCAAAGAAATCGCTGTAACACCTTCCCCCATAGGAAAATTCTCCAATCCGGAATAAACCACGAATCGCTTATCGGGTTTTACATCTTCACATCCGACGTAAAAACCTTTTGAAAGGGATGGAGCTGAACTACGCTTGATCTCAATAGCCCACTTTGCACCGCCGGGAAACTCCAGCACTAAATCTATTTCAGCACCACCGGGCGTTCTATAGTAATAAGGTTGCACCCTTGATGGAGTTACGGACATGATGTTTTCAATAACGAACCCTTCCCAGCTTCCACCAACAACAGGGTGACCAAGAAGGCTATTATAGTCGGATATATTGAGCAGTGCGTGCGTTATACCGCTATCGCGCACATAGATCTTTGGCGATTTGACCAGGCGCTTGCCTACGTTAGTCGTCCATGGCTTTAAACGCCTGACTAATAAGAGGTCAGCCATCAGGTCGAGATAACGGCCAATGGTTGTGGCAGACACATCCAGATTCCTTGCGAATTGTGCGGCGTTTAGTACTGAGCCTTGGTTATGAGCCAGCATAGTCCAAAATCTTTCGAGTGTTTCTGCAGGGATTCGCGGTCCTAGTTGAGGAATATCACGTTCGAGGTAAGTTTTGATAAAGTCGTGACGCCAGTCCAGGCTGTTTTGATCAGAAACCGCCAACAGACTTTCCGGAAAACCACCGCGAACCCATAGGATGTTTAATTTGTCCAGACTGTTATCTGCGTATTCTATTGCATCTATCGGATGGAGTTCCATGTATGCAATGCGCCCGGCCAGAGATTCGCTGGATTGTTGTAAAAGATCAATAGATGCGGAACCTAAAAATAAAAATTGCCCAGCCTTGTTCCCCTTGCGACGTTCCTGGTCAATAATGCCTCTTAACGGAGCAAATATTTCAGGAAGACGTTGGACTTCATCAAGCATGATTAATTTATCGCTGTTTTCCGCATGAAAGGCTTCGATGTCTTGTACTTTCTGTAAATCTCTGCGGTTTTCCAAATCCAGATAAACGGATGGCGTCATTTCAGAAATGTTGAGGGCAATAGTAGTTTTACCGACCTGGCGCGGCCCTAATAATGCTACAGAAGGGCTTCGTTCTAAAGCTTCAATTATTTGGGATTCGATTCGCCGCTTAATCATGTATGCAAATCTAACATGAAATGTGGGATTTGCATACATGCAATTTTTTATTAAAAAACATATTGATTATCAACAAATTGTATTCAATTTAAAATCGCGTCAAAAGGGATTAAATTGCTGAAAGCTTCGAAATCAGCTAAAAGTTTGGTTAGATAATTCTCCAGTTAGCACCACATCCCCATTTTAGCCCGCTGACCACCGGATGGTTTAGGTGACGCCACACCTCCTCTCTCATGGGTCATATTCGGAGATACAGTTATCGATCCGGATCAAGATCTTGGATATGGCCCTGCATCGTATTTGACCTGTGAACAGGTTCAGCAAGTGCATCTTGCCCTACTTGATGTTTCTGTTGATCATCTTAAGGGAAATTATGACGCAAAAAAAATGACTGAATTAAAAGTGTATCCAGAAGATTGGGCTGACGACATCGAATCGGAAGATTGGCTATTTGTATTTTTCGAAAAGTTAAAAGTTTTCTACGCAAATGCCGTAGAGACCAAATTGGCCGTTATAAGTTTCATATCGTGATCTTATAGGATGTTTCTTATTGCCAGAGCATATAAAAAGGAACTGCCCAAATTTTCCTCCCGAATGGAACAACCTCTTTCCCTGAGTGTAGGATAACACCGCCGCCTTTTACCTGATTGCCTGATTCCGTTAAAAAGACGACTGGGCTCACGCCTGGAGCTTCTAAAAGGCTAGATGTGATATGGCGGGGTAAGGTTTTCATGTTTTGCAGAAATAAAGATAACCTTTATAATTTCGAAAGTCAATCTTTAGTTTTGCAAATAATCGCATAAATGATTTATTATTAATGGAGTGTGAAAGGCATCAACCCGCTGAAGGCAGCGGGTTGATGCCTTTTCCGTCTCAACGATTAAGAATATCCTGCTCAATAAATCTTCTGTAAACATGGATCGATTTCGGTAACTGGAATACAAGAGACAAATAAGGTACAACAACAAATATAATACTGAACACTGCCAACATCACATCACCATGCCTGATGGCATACCGGGCTAAAAGTATCATCAGCGCTGAAAAAATAATATAGAAGCAGGTTGTTGCTGTTGGAGGCTGGATAATAAGAGATATACTAGTTACCCCTGATTGCTTTTCTGATTGAACAGAGCCCTTCATAATCAGTAAATAATTCATCCTTCCATAGGTAAGGCCATATCTGGTGTTCGATACTTCAAATTCATTACCGGTTATTTTCCCTGTTATGATGCTGTATTGGATCAGTTTTGGAGTTGTAATTGCCCACTCAGGTTTGGCAACGTTATCCCGGATTCGTTCTAATACCTGGACAGGACTAAGGTGAGTCTCATATCTTAACCGAAAAAATGGAATGATCTTAGCATTGCCCATGTGCAAATTTAACATGAAATGTGAAATTTTTACGCCGCCTTCCTTATATAAACCCTTACCGTAACAACCGAGAAGATCATCATTATAACAACCGCGCCCGCAAGACTTATCCAAAAATCATTGCTTGTCGCACCCCGCTCCAAAAGCACCCGGATGGCATTTACAAGATGCGATACCGGGTTGACGTTTGCAAACCATTTCAGCGGCCCCGGCAAAGTATTGACCGGCACAAACGCATTCGACAAAAAGGTGAGCGGGAAAAGTATCATCATGGATATGCCTTGAACACCGACCGCGGTTTTGGCGATCACACCGAAGAACGCAAACATCCAGCTCACGCACCATGCAAAAAATATAACAAGCAGACTCGCCTCCAGCACACCCGCAAACCCGGCATGAGGACGCATGCCCATAATATAACCCATGGAAAAGGTAAGCACGGTAACGATAACATATCGGATCGCATCTGCTATAAGAGCGCCTGCCAACGGTGCGATCCGCGCGATCGGCAGCGACCGGAAGCGATCAAACACCCCTTTATCCATGTCCTCGCGGAGATTTACACCGATGGCAACTGAGCCGGTAAGTACGGTCTGTGCTAAGATGCCAGGTATGATAATGGGAAGATACGCATGAACATTACCTGCTATGGCGCCGCCAAAAAGGTAGGCAAACATAAGTGTAAATAAAATGGGCTGAAGAGTAACATCGATCAATTGCTCGGGCGTACGGCGTACTTTAAGCAAACCCCGGTGAGCCATTATCAACGACTGCCGGACTGTCAATGCAATAGTTGTTGATTTACTGATTTTTTTACCTGCGAAATGCATAGAAATGGTTTTAATGGTCAACAGTCGTAGTCTGTTGTCCGGTTTGGTGACCTGTGAGCGTAAGAAAAACCTCATCGAGACTGGGTGATTTGACGCTGATTCCGGCAAGCTCGATATGAGCGCTGCGCATAGCCAGCAAGAGGTCCGTGATGACTTCAGCATCGGCTAGCGGGGCCGTTATGATATTGGCCGCAGTCACATGTACCTCGGTCAGCAAAATTTGCCCGATAATCTCTGTCGCCCTCGAAAGACGTTCGTGGTCGGTTATTACCAGCTCAAGGGAAGCCCTGCCAACTTTAGCCTTCAGCTCCGCGGGCGTTCCTTCGGCAATGACTCTGCCACGGTCAATTACGGCGATCCTGTCGGCAAGCTGGTCTGCTTCATCCAGGTATTGTGTAGTTAATACAACGGTCGAACCTTCGCTTACAAGCCGGCGGATCGTATTCCACATCTGGTTTCGTGTTCTGGGGTCGAGACCCGTCGTAGGTTCGTCTAAAAAGATTAATGGAGGCTGGTTAATAAGACTGGCAGCCAGATCAAGTCTGCGACGCATTCCACCGGAGTATTGGGCAAGCGGACGTTTCGCCGCTTCTGTGAGCCCGAATTCTTCCAGTAATTCGCTGCTTTTTTGTTTGGCGTCATGCCTGCTTAATCCCAATAACCTGGAAAAAATGAAAAGATTTTCGGTCGCCGATAGTTTCTCATCGACCGATGCATATTGGCCGGTTACACCGATAAGCTGGCGGACAATATGACTGTCTTTTACAACATCAAAGCCAAAAACCTTCGCTGAGCCGCGATCAGGTCTAAGTAAAGTTGCCAGCATTCGGATGGTAGTGGTCTTTCCTGCGCCATTAGGGCCTAATACACCATAAATCCCACCGGAAGGGATGATCAGATCAACGCCATTCACAGCATAGTTGTCGCCAAAAGATTTAACCAGGTCCTGTGCCTGCACCGCTGGCGCCGATAGCTTGAGTGATTTCATAATAGAATAATTATCACCACGAAACTAGGCGGCTTATGGCTTGTTGGAAAACTGCAATCGGGGAATTCAGCGTCCCTGCCGGTCAATGGCAGCCTTTTCTCGGTAACAAAACGCCTTCACAAATACTGCATCCCCCAATTTTTCTCTAACTTGCAAATACAGCATGCGACAATTAGCAGCCATATTATTTGCCGACATGGCGGGTTATACCGCTCTCATGCAGGAGAACGAACCTCTCGCAAGGCTGAAACGCCAGCGGCTGAAGGATGTCCTGGAGAGCGCTATCGATCAATTTAATGGCAAACTGCTGCAGTATTACGGAGATGGCTCGCTAAGTATATTTAATAGTGCCATTGATAGCGTACGGTTTGCTATCAATATGCAGCAGCAGCTTAAGCAGGAACCAAAAGTTGACCTGCGTATTGGTATTCATACAGGCGATGTAGCAATGGAAGACGGGTTTATCTATGGAGACGGGGTCAACCTTGCTTCGCGCATCGAATCTCTGGCCGTTCCTGGTGGTATCTTTGTATCAGAAAAGGTCTTTGATGAGATAAAGAACCAGGATAATATCAGCACCCTCGAACTTGGCTATTTTGAATTGAAGAACGTAAAGATGCCGGTACGCGTTTATGCCATCACCAACGATGGCATCGTAACTCCCAACCGGGAAGACATTAAAGGAAAAACGAAACAGCCTGGCAATCGTTTGGCCGTTCTGCCTTTTGTGAACATGAGCCCTGATCCCGAGAACGAATTTTTCAGCGACGGCGTCACCGAAGAACTATTGAACGCGCTGACTAAAGTGGACGGATTACAAGTGACCAGCCGGACATCAGCCTTTGCCTTTAAGGGAAAGAATGACGATATCCGGGACATTGGTATTCGTTTGAATGTGGATAAAATACTGGAAGGAAGTGTGCGTAAATCCGGCAGTCGCGTCCGGATCACCGCACAGCTGATCAACGCAGCTGACGGCTACCATATCTGGAGTGAAAATTATGATCGGAATCTTACAGACATCTTTGAAGTACAGGATGAGATCAGCGGCATTATTGCCAACAAACTCCGGGAAAATCTTACGGCAAAGAAACACGCAGAACATCTGGTCAGGGCGCCGGTTAAAAATATCGGGGCATATTCGCTCTACCTGAAAGGGCTTTATTTCTGGAATAAGATAACACCGGCGGATATCCGTCAGTCGATCGGATGTTTTGAACAGGCGCTTGCGATCGAACCCGATTATGCCCAGGCCTGCGCAATGACCGCAGCAGCATACAGTTATTTAGGCGCAACCGGCCAGATCCTGCCGGACAGAGCATTCGAGATCGTTCACCGCTATGCCGATCGGGCACTGAGGCTGGATGACTCCATTGCTGAAAGTCATACGGCCAAAGCCAGTGTTTATCTTTTTTATGAATGGAAATGGGAGAAGGCTTATGAAGGATTGCAGAAAGCCAAAAACCTGAACCCCGCATTTATTGAAACGTACGAACTGCTGGCGTTCTACTATATCGTAACAGGCGAAAAAGAACAGGCGGTAAGCATCATGGAAGAAGCAGAGAAAATAGACCCGCTGTCTCCGGTAGTAATTCAGACACTGGCTAATATGTATATTTTTGCCGAACGCTACGATGAAGCCATCCATGAGGCGGAAAAACTTCTGGTTACAGATCCGGAGATGCGTGTCGGGATCGAAACAGTGGCCTGGGCTACAGGTCTGAAAGGCGATTGGGCAGCCGCGTTGAAACTGTTTGAAAAAGTACATCGCCTTACAAATCATCCGCTGAAGGGATTGTTTGGAATGGGTTTCGCACATGCCAAATTGGGTAATACGGACCAGGCAATGGATTGTATACACAAAATGGAACAGCGCCAGCTGCAGGAGCCGGATTCAGTAATAGATGCCGACCTCGCTATCGTCTGGTATGGATTGGGAGATCTTGACAAAGCCTTTTATTACCTGAACCTCTGCGTTGACAAGAGAATGGGGCCCGTCTGTTATTTTTTGGAATACCCCTCTTACAAAGAAATAAAGGCGGATCCGCGATACGCAGCCCTGATCGGGAGAACCCGAGCTCCAAAGCGTTGATAATACTCTGTAACTTTAATAAAAATGGAAGTGAAAATGCCAATAACACTGATCCTGATATTTTTGACTTTCCTTTCCGGTTGCAAGCATGAGAACAACACCCCCACACCCATAGATATCACACTCCCTTTTGATAAAAACCCCTCGGGCAACTGGCAGATTGGCTACTCTCTGCACGACACGCTTTCCATGTCGCAATTCAGGCTAAGCACTTTTGCTGATACCAGCCATGTTATCGGTTTATGGCATCCCGAAACGGGCTCTTCCGGCTATTATCCATATATCGGGCAGAACAAGACTACGAAAGTGCAGATCGACCCAACCAATGCCTGGGCCACCAGACCAGGAGAGATCGTTATGGAAGGGAGCAATACGGGACAATACAGTATGCTTCGGTTTATTGTTCCTGTATCCGGCAATTACAAGCTTAATGCAATTTTTGAAGGTGTTCATATCCGACTGTCCAGCACAGACGTACATATTTTATTGAACGATCAGCATCTATTTGACGACTTTATAGAAGGTTATGGGGGAGTTCCTTCTTTCGCACCTGAGACAGGAGCCCACCCCTCGTCTTCCTGGTCCTCTGTCATTCATCTGAACAAGAACGACATAGTGACTTTTGCGATCGGTTATGGATCAAATAAGAACCATTATAACGATACTACCGGTTTATTGCTGATCATTGAAATGACGTAGCTGCAGCATCTTTCTAATCATTCAACCCCTTCCCCTTCAGGATCGCCCCCACACTTTTTTCAATCCTCGACTCCCGGGTCTTCGCTTGCTTTGGGACTGAAAAATAAAAAATATAAGCCCTTTGCCGCCCGGGCGTCAACGCTTTAAAAGCACTCTTCAAAGCCGGACTTTTGTCTAATTTACTTTTGAACTCCACAGGCACCGCAGGTTCCGGACTCTTTTTAAGCGTCACTTTCAAACCGGCTTTTTCGATTTCGATCGCTTCATAAATATACGCTTTCAGAACAGGCTCCATCTCCGCTATTTCCCGAACATTGTTGAACCGCATCTGCCGCCCAACCCTGGTATTTTCCCCCATTTTGACCAGTACGCCCTCCTGGTCATTTAACAGGAACCCCTTAAAGAACAAAACCGCACAGTATTCTTTAAACCCCTGTATCACAACAATGTTACTTTTCTCAAACACATAACAAGGTTTGCCCCACTTCAATTCCTCGGTCAGCCCGCAGTCAAGAATGATCATTCTCAGTTTCTTCATTTCCTTCTGCCAGTTCTGGGCTTTGCTTAAATAGGTATCTACTTTGGGATTCATATAATTGCTATTTTAATTTACCCACTACTTCCTGCAATCGGTTATGCGCCATGTTCGCACCCTGAGACATACCCAATCCCAGCATTTTGTCCCTGTCTGCGACGGATTTGTATAAGGTATGCATATTGAGTTTACTGGTGTCTTCGGTGAGTCCTTCAAATTCCAGGAATTCGAGCTGAACGCCAAAAGGCGTATTCTCCATTTCAAACGTC
>Ga0310811_10004735_pt1 | contig 17143 bp, 13 predicted proteins | sample YCmetagenome_FD_207642 | JGI IMG/M metagenome (GOLD analysis project Ga0310811, IMG submission 207642) | Soil microbial communities from experimental microcosm in Duke University, North Carolina, United States - YC | ecosystem: Engineered > Artificial ecosystem > Soil microcosm > Unclassified ...
GGCTTGGTCCGGACCCGGGCGCTCGCGCTCGGCCCGTGCGGCTTCACGGTTCCGGCCGGCCGGGAACGAATGCTGGCCCACCACCGCACTGTGGCAGAACACTGGTTCATGCCGCGTGCGGCAGCCGAACTCGTGGCCGCGGGAGCCGTCACCCCGCGCCGGATCGGCGTGCTGCTCGCGCCGCTCGACGCGTCCCCGGCCACGGACGCCTTCGTGCGCAAGGTCGAATCCGAACTTGTCGGACTCGTAGACGGCTGGGAGCAGCAGCCGTTCCTGCTCGCACCGCGCCTGCTCGGGCCGGTGTTCGAGGCCTACCACGAGGCCGCGCTGCGTTCCGCCGCCGAAACCGGGGTCGGCTCGCCGGAGCCGCAGCCCGGCTCGGCCGAGTTGCGGGATGCGGCGAACGCTGCGCTGGCGGCCGAGGGCCTGCTTGATCCCAACGCGGACGAGCGTGCCAGATCCGCCTACGTCGACGAACTCGCGGCACTGCTGAACACCACGCGGGCGATGGCCGCCTTCGAGGCCGCACGACATGCAGGGAACGCGGATGTCCGACGCTGACACCCGCGTCGCGGCGATCCTGCGTGGGCCTCAGGGCTCGCATGTGGGTGCGTTCTTCGACTTCGACGGCACACTGATCGACGGCTATTCGGCCACTGCGTTCCTGCGCGGCGCGGGAATCGCGCCGACCCGCCTGCTCGGCGCCGCACTCGGCGCCGGCCCGCTTCCGCTCCTGCGGATGCTGACCGCGCGACCCGGCGCGGAACCCGGTGACGACGACGTCCACTTCGCCTACGACGTGGCGCTCCGTGCGATGCGTGGCATCCCCGAGGACGAACTCACCCGGATGTCCGAGCGGGTGTTCGCCGACAAGATCGCCGCACGTCTGCGTCCTGAGATGTGGTCGCTCGTCCAGGCCCACCGGAAGATGGGTCACCGCGTCGTCATCGTCACGGCCGCGACGCGCTGGCAGGCAGGCCCGCTCGCCGCACGGCTCGGCATCGGCGACGTCCTGTGCAGCGAGCCGGGCGACGGGCGCGTGCGCGTGCTGCGCGGCATCGCCAAGGCCGCCGCGCTGATCGAGTTCGCGAGTGAGCACGACGTCGACCTCACCGCCAGCCACGCCTACGGCAACACCGGCGACGACATTCCCTTCCTCGAAGCCTGCGGCGTTCCGTGCGCGGTCTGCCCCGGGGACGCGCTCGCGGCGGCGGCGCGGGAACGCGGTTGGGAGATCCTGCGCCCGGTCGGGTACGGCCGGCTCGGGCAGGTCGCGAGCGCCGTCCGCTCGGCGGCCGCGTGGCAGGCGGCGCTGACCGGCCTGGCGGCGGGTCTCGGCCTCGGCGCGGTCGGGCTCGACCGCCGCGAGGCGGCGGAGTTCGGCATGGACGTGGCGGCCCGGGCCAGCCTGGAACTCGCGGGCGTCCGCGTCGCCGTGCAGGGCGAGGCCCACCTCGCCGTCCGGCCGGCGGTGTTCCTGTTCAACCATCAGAGCTGGCTCGACGTCCTCGTCATGTCCCGGCTGCTGCGGAGGGACTACACGGGTTTCGCCAAGCGGGAGCTGAGCCGGGTCCCCGGACTCGGCCGCCTCGGACGATCCCTCGATGTCGTGTTCGTCGACCGCGGTGCCGCGCAGGCCGGCCAGGACGGCCTGCGGGCGATGCTGGACCTGGTCTCGCGCGGCGTGTCCGTGGCCGTCGCGCCGGAGGGGACACGTTCCCTGACACCGATGCCGGGACCCTTCAAGAAGGGCGCGTTCCTCGCCGCGCGCAAGGCGGGCGTGCCCGTCGTGCCGGTGGTGATCCGGAACACCGGCCGGCTGACCGGGCGCGGCGGCAAGGCGGTGCGCGCCGGGCGTGTCGACGTCATCGTATATCCGCCCATCGACACGTCGCGCTGGCGGATCGCCGAGCTCGGCGAGCGGATCGAGGAAGTCAGACGGCTGTACATCGACACACTCACGACCGGGAGAAGCTGTGAAGCCGTCGGAGTACTTCGGTGAGGGAGCGTGGCGGCTGCCGCGCCGGCTCGATCCGCTCAGCACTCTGCTGTGGCGGTGCGAGCGTGATCCGATGCTGCGCCCGGGTCTCGTCCTCGTCCTGCTGCTCGACCGCCCGCCCGACCCCGGGCGCTTCGCCGCGGGACACGAGTGGGCCGCCCGGATGATTCCGCGCCTGCGCGAGCGTCCCGTGGCGCCGCTGCTGACGCCGACCATGCCGGTCTGGGAACCGGATCCGGAGTTCGGCATCGCACGACACCTGCGCCGGGCAGCTCTCCCGCAGCCCGCGGGCCATCGCGAACTGCTGGACCTGGCCGGGGCCCTCGCCGCGACCCCCTTCGCGACGGACCGTCCGCCGTGGGAGAGCGTGCTGGTCGAGGATCTGCGGGGGACGGAGGGAGTCGGCTCGGCCTGGCTGGTGAAGTTCCACCACGCCCTCGCCGACGGAGCCGTCGTCGCGTTCTGGATGAAGGCACTGCTCAACCGCGGCCGCGAGCCGCGCGCCGACAAGCCCCGCCCCTCGGCCGCCCCGCGACGGCTCGCCACCGTCTCCGAGCAACTCCTGGGCCCGCTCGCCGACGAGGCCGCTCCGGCCGCGCGACGGTTCGCGAGCACCGGGTTCGCGGTCGCGAGGGCCCCGGTGCGCACGACGCTGGAGATCGGCTCCATGGCGCGGCGCCTGCTCGAGGTGACGACGCGGCCAGCCGGCAAACCCTCGCCGTTGCTGCGCGCCCGCGGGACCACGCGCCGGTTCGAGAGCCTCGAGATCGACCTCGACGGGCTGCGCTCGGCGGCGCGGGCCGAAGGGGTGTCCGCCAACGCGGCCTACACCGCGGCGCTGTTCGCCGGGCTGCGGCGCTATCACGAGGCGCACGGCGTGCGCATCCCGAGCGTCTCCGCGGCGATCACGATGCCGGCCGAGCGGATCGGCCCGCGCCTGGGCAACCAGTTCAACGGCGTCAAGTTCGCCGGCCCGCTCGACGAGACGGACCCGCGCGAACTGTGCCGCGCGGTGGACCACGAACTCGCGCGGGCGGCGCCGCCCTTCTCGCCCGCGGGACTGGACGCGGTGCTCGCCTGTGTGAACAAGCTTCCGACCACGGCACTGCTCGGTCTCGCCCGGAGCCTGGGCCGCAGCCACGACATCCAGATCAGCCACGTGGTCGCGCCCGGCCGGGACGCCTACGTCTCCGGCGCCCGGGTCGAGCGGACCTTCTGCTTCGGCCCGGCCCCCGGCTGCGCCGTGATGGCCCTGCTGCTCTCGCGCCGCCGCCTCGGCGCTCTCGCGCTGACCCTGGACACCGCCGCCGTCCGCGATCCGGAGGCGTTCGTGCGCTGCGTCGAGGACGGTTTCGCCGAGGTCGCGAAGATCGCCGGCCCGCAGCGCGGGTAGGGCTTTCCGGTCACCGAGCGCATGTATGATAAGCGCCCGGCGGAGGTTCGTGTGACACACGCGGAACCATCTTCAGAAGAGGGGGCCTCATGACCGGGGCATCGAGTGACGTGCAGACCGCGGGATCGCAGGATGCGGCCGTCGGCCTCGCGCCGAGCGCGTTCGATCTCGCGAAGTTCAGAGAACAGGCGGAGGCGGGCGCGGCGGGCTACGCCAGTGCCGAGCCGTTCGCTCACGCGGTGTTCCGCGACATGCTGCGTCTCGACCCGTCGGTGATGGGCGCCTTCCCGGACCCGGACTGGCCCTCGTGGACCGCGCTGGGCGACACCTACCAGTTCCGCAAGTTCAGCTGCTCGAACATCGAGGTCATCCCCGACCCGTTCCAGACGCTGATCCAGGAGCTGTGCGGGCCGAGCTTCCTGCGCTCGCTGGAGCGGCTGACCGGAATCGGCAAACTCATCCCGGACCCGTACCTCAAGGGCGGCGGCCTGCACATGAGCGGGCCCGGCGGAGTCCTGGCCCCGCACACCGACTTCCACCTCTACGAGCCGCTCGCGCTCTACCGCAGGATCAACGTCCTGGTCTACCTGAACGACGACTGGGACGAGTCCTACGGCGGCTGCCTCGAGCTCGGCGAACCCGGCAAGCCCGCCAAGACGGTGGTGCCGGCGTGGGGCACCACGATGATCTTCACCACCTCCAACCGCTCCATCCACGGCTTCCCCAAGCCGATCGTGGACGGCCACTGGCGCAAGTCCATCGCGCTGTACTACTACACGGTCGAGGACACCAAGGAGTTCGGCGGCGACACCACCACCGCGTGGCGCACCCACGGCGAGCACCACGGCGTCGTGAACAAGACCCGCCTGGGCCTCTACAAGGGACTCAACCAGACCTCCAAGGCGGTCTCGCTCGCCGCGCACCTGGTCAACCCGAACCAGGGGACCGAGTGGTGGCGGATGCGCAAGGAGCGGCTGGCCAAGGAGAACGCCGTCCAGGGCTACGGACAGGACCAGGCTCACGACCACGACCACGAGCACTGACCACGGGCACGAGCACGAGCACTGACACGGGCACGGCTGGAGATCGCCGCTTCGCCCGCCCACTGCTCGCTGCTCGCCGGTGACTGCCCACTGATACCGTGAGGCGATGAGCGACGAGGACGACGTCTGGGCCGGCTTGGCGCACCAGTTCGCCGACGAGGCCTATGCCTCGGTCAAGGGTTTCGTGCGCACGTACGTGATGCACCGGCAGTTGCAGGAGCACCTGCCGCCGCCTCCGGCGCGTGTACTCGACGTCGGCGGTGGCGCGGGACATCAGTCGTATCCGTTGGCCCAGGCCGGTTACGAGGTCACGCTGCTCGACTCGTCGCCCGCGATGCTGGACAAGGCCCGGCAGCGACTCGAGCGGCTGCCCGTCGAGGCACGGCGGCGGGTGACGTTCGTACAGGCCGAAGGCGAGCACGCCGAAGAGGCGGTTCACGGCCGACGCTTCGATGCCGTGTTGTGCCACGGCGTCCTGGGTTACCTCGCGCAGCCGGAGCCGCTCGTCGATCAGCTGTGTCGATGCGCGGCTCCCGGCGGCATCGTCTCGATCATGACGGGCAATGCCAAGGCGGCGGCCGTGCGCCCCGCGCTGGAGCAGCGCTGGGAAGACGCCCTGGCCGCGTTCGACGCCCGCACCGAGATCGGGGTGCTCGGGGTGCAGGGCCGAGCCGACACGGTCGAGGAGATCAGTGAACTCATTCAGAGCCGTGGCGTCGAGCCGCTGCACTGGTACGGGGTATGGCTGTTCGTCGACTGGCTCGAGTTCGGCGGAACCGAGTTGGACCCCGGCGATGCGAAGCAGGTGGCTGCGACGGCCGCGGTCGAACTCGAAGCCGCCCGCCGCGACCCCTATCGTCAGCTCAGCCGCGTCTTCCATCTCGTGGGACGCAAGAGTGTCACCGCGGCCACCGCTGCCGGCTAGATGTTCCGGGCTGGACGTCTTCCACGGACTTCAGGCGTGGCTCAACGCTCGGCGAGGAACGTGGCGACCGCGCTGACGTACTCGGGTGCGCCGTACGCACTGGCGTGATCCCCGGGCACGCGGATGAACGTGGCTTCGGGCAGCAGCGCAGCGAGTTCGTCCGCATCCGTACGCTCGTCCCGGTCGCCGATCGCGACGAGCGTCGGAGTGGTGATACGGCGGAGCGCCTCTTCCGGCGTCGGGACGAGCGAACTCAGCACGTACAACAGCGCCCTGGGATCCATGCCGAGCTGTGAGACCAGGCGCGCCATGCGTGCGTCGGGCGAGTCGGGACCGATCGGGACGCCTTCGGCGAGTGCGCTGAGTACGCGGTGGTTCGTTCCTCCGCCCTGCGGGCCGGCCACCTTCGCCAGTCCCTGCCCACCCACGATCGCGCGGCCAGGTCGGGCGCCCCGTGCGAGCATGCGCACCACGATCCGAGCACCGAGCGAGTATCCGCCGAGGTCGTAGTCTCCGTCACCCAGCCCGAGGTGCTCGACGAGCGCGAGCACGTCGTCGGTGAGCACGTCCGCCGGATAGGCGGCCGGGTCCTGTGGCTTCGCGCTGTCCCCGTGTCCGCGGAAGTCCGGAAGGATGATGCGATACCCCTGCTCGGCGATCGCGTCGGCCTGGCCGTATTCGAGCATGCGTATGCCCGAACCCATGAAGCCGTGCAGCAGAATCAGCGGTCGACCGGAGCCGATCTCGCGGCACGCCAGTTCCGCACCGTCGCGACCTTCGAATCGATAGGCGTCCATAGCGTCTCCGATCTTAGGCCACATGGCGGCCATCAGGGTGCTGCCCAAACGTTCGAGGGATTCCGTCCCGCCCCTCGGTCAGCGGCGGGAGGCGGGACGTACGGGCGGGGTGATGCGCACCCGCTGCTCGACCGGCGCGCTCTCGATGTCGCCGAGCTGCGCGGTGATCGTGGTGCGCAGGTCGTCGTAGTCCTCGAAGCGGAAATCCTGGAACAGCGTGTAGCCCGTCCACATCAGGTTGGCGCAGACACGGGCCGGCACCCGGCCGGTCCGGGCGCCCATGCCCACCAGCGCCACAGACCCGATGCTGTCCGGTGCGTGCAGGTTCTGCCGGTGCACGGCTTGGAAGGCGGCCGCGCACGCGAGCGCCACGTTCAGGGTCTCGCTCACGTTCTGCGCGGACTCCTGCATCGTCGGCGCCGAGATCAGGAACTTCGGGTTGACCGCGCCGGATGCGACGCACACCGCGCTGCCGACCGGCAGCCTGCCGGCGAACTCGTCGCGGATCGCGCGCTGCACCTTCAGCTGGATGCCGGCCCCGAGGTGCCGCTTGACGACCGCGTCGAGCCCGCCGTCCATCAGGCCCCTGGAGTTGGTCGGGCTGACCCAGGCGTCGACGTGCTCGTCGAGGATCGAGCCCTTGCGGATCTCGATCTCCGGGGTGTCGGCGAACGCCGCCCGCCATGCCTGCACCACCGTCGCGTTGACGTCGGTCAGCACCACTCTCAGCGGCGACTGCATGCGTTCCACGGTCATGGTCCACTCCCATCGAGGGTTGAGAAACCGTCGGTTTCCGTTCAACGCCCTGGACGCTATCGCGCGGCGCCGACAAGACCGGCGGTCGTCTGCCGGTCGCTCTCGGCGCTCTCGGCGCTCTCGGTCGCGCCGCCGGAAGCTGTCGGACCCGGTGGCTATGGTCGTCCCCGCCGTCAGTGAACTGACGGAGATTCGTCAATGTCCGAAGTCAGTGGGCGTTGTGCCGCGCGGCCACCGCGAGCGCGCACACGCCGACCCGCTGACGCACGATTCGACAGTTGGAGCCGTCACACCATGAGCGCTGCCGACGCCCCCGCCACGTCCGGACCCGACGACCCGCTGGCGCTCGCCGAGCTGTTCAAGGGCGGCGGCGAACCGTGGTTCGCGCCGCTCAAGCCGCTCATCGAGGCGCAGCCGGACGCCGCCGACTTCATCGGCCCGGGCCGTGGCCCCGAGGTCGTCCCGGTCCGCGAACTGACCTTCCAGGCGCTCAAGCCGCACGCGCCGCAGCGGTGGAAGGTCGTGGTCTTCGGCCAGAACCCGTACCCGCGGCCGGAGAGCGCCACCGGCATCGCCATGTTCGACAACACCTTTCACGACTGGAAGGACAGCCAGTTCGGCCGGGTCGTGAGCATCCGCTGCATCATCAAGGCGGCGGCGATGTGGAAGTACGGCATCCCCAAGAAGACGCCGATCGCCGATATACGCGCCCTGCTGAAGGAGCAGGACGCGGTCCAGCCGCCCGAGTGGTTCCAGGCGATGCTCACGCAGGGCGTGCTGCTGCTGAACGCGGCGCTCACCGCCAGCGCCGACGGGTCGATGGGGCCGGACCGGCACACCGCGTTCTGGCGCCCGGTGGCCGAGCGGATCGTCGAGGAGATCCTCAGGGCGAAGCAGGACGCGGACGAGGAGGACCGCAGCGTCGTCTTCGCCTGGTGGGGAGCCCACGCACGCAGTCTGAAGAACGTCGTGCTCCGGCTGCAGCGGAAGTACCCGGGGGTCGAGGTCAGGCACATCGACCACCCCAATCCCGCGGCGCAGGGCGACATCTTCTGCGACGGCGACCATTTCGGGACGGTGAACGCGGCGCTGGCATCGCTGGGTGCCGGCGAGATCGACTGGCTGCCGAGTAAGGGCTGGAACAAGCCCGCCGCGGCCGGCGGCGCCCCCGGGGCCGGCGACGACCTCGCCGAGCGCATGGGCGCGTTCATCGCCTCGACCATGGAGCTGCATCAGCTGTACCTCGAGCGGCTGGCGAGCGTCAAGGACGAGGGACTCGTCCTGCCCGCGATCACCGGCGTGTTCGACACCCCGATGATGGACTTCCGCGACGCCGTGGCCCCGGCCGCCGGGCTGCTGTCCGGTCTCGGCCGGCACGTCGAGCGGTCGCACGAGTTCGGCAAGCGGCGGGCCGACGAGGCGGCCGGCGGCCTGTCCGCCGACGCGATCGCAGCCCTCTACCTCTACACCTGCGAATCGGCGTTCTACCGGGAGATCAACGCCGCGCTCCGCGCCCCGGACCGGGACAGGATCGTTCCGTACGTTCCCTACCTGCGCCTTCTGTTCTCGGCGGTCGAGCAGCTGCCCGCTCGCACGGAACCGCTGTGGCGTGGGGTCTCGCTGGACCTGCGGGCGCAGTACCGGCTCGGGCGCACGGTGACGTGGTGGGGCGTGTCCTCGTGCACCTCGAAGCTCGGGGTGGCGCGGGCGTTCCTCGGCGGCCGCGGCAAGCGGACGCTGTTCGAGGTGCGCCCCGTCCGGGCCGTGGGCATCCGCAGTTTCTCAGCGTTCACCGACGAGGAGGAGTTCATCCTCCTGCCGGGCACGCAGCTCACGGTGACGGACGTGAAGGCCGAGCGCGGCGGGCTGTGCACCGTCACCCTGACGGAGTCGGACGACCGGCCTCTCGTCTCCTGAGCGCGATCCGCGTGTTCTCACTGCCTGTGTTCTCACTGCCTGCGCCGGCGGGCCCGCGGCCGGTCCGGGTGGGTCGGCTCGACATTGCGGGACTGGACGTGCTCGAACACCAGCGTGGTCTGCACGTCCGCCACCTCGCGGCGTTCGGTGAGCTTGTCGATGATGAACCCGTAGACGTCGTCGACGTCGGGCACGGCCACGTGGATCAGGAAGTCGTGCGGACCCGAGGTGACGAACAACCCGATCGTCTCGGGCAGCCGCTGCGCCCATTCGCGGAAGCCCTCGATCACCGGCCGCGCCGGCGGGCGGATGCGCACCGAGATCAGCGCCTGGACCGACCGCCCGGCGGCCTCGAGGTCGAGCGCGGCGTGGTAGCCGGTGATCACGCCGCGCTCGCGCAGCAGGCGCACGCGCTCGAGCGAGGTCGAGGGCGAGACCCCGGTCTTGGCCGCGAGGTCCCGATTCGTCTGCCGTGCATCGTGCTGCAACTCCCGCAGCAGCGCCCGGTCCAGCGCATCGAATTCCATGATTTCAACTCTACGCCGAACGACGTTCGATGCGCACGGCCGGTCCGCGGGCTCGCTGGCTAACGTCGGTCGACATGACCGTGCGCAACGAATCCTCGGCCCCCGCAACAGGCCTCGTGCTGATCGCGACCGTGCTGTGGGGCACGATCGGCCCGGCCCAGGCGCTGGCCGCGAGCCCGATGTCCGCCGCGGCCGTCGGCGGGTGGCGGCTGCTGGTCGGCGGCGCGGTGCTCGCGGCGCTCGCCGCCCGCCGACCGGGCACGGTGCGGGTGCTCAGGGACCGGGCGGTGCTGCGTCCCGCGCTGGTGTGCGCCCTGGCCACCAGCGTGTACCAGGCCGCGTTCCTCGCCTCGGTCTCCCGCACCGGCGCGGCGCTGGCCACGGTCGTCGCGCTGGGCTTCGCGCCGGCCGCGACGGGCCTGTGCGCGCGCTGGATCGGCGGGGAGCGGGTGGGCGCCGGCTGGTGGGCCGGCACCGGCGCGGCGGTCGCCGGCTGCGCGCTGCTGATGGCCCCGGGCGCGCAGCACGTCGATCCGGGCGGCGTCGCGCTCGCGCTGATCGGCGGGACCTGCTACGGCGTGTACACCGTCGAGGCCAAGCAGATCGCGCACGCCGTGCCCAGCACCGCCGCGGCCCCCGCGATCGCCGCGTTCACCCTGGTGGCGGGCTCGCTCGTGCTGCTGCCGTGGATGATCGCGGGCGCCGGGCACCTCGCCGAGCCGCGCACGCTCGGCCTGATCGGCTGGCTGGGCGTGGTCACCACGGCGGTCGCGTACGGGGTGTTCACCGCGGGCATGCCGCGCGTGCGAGCCACCACCGTGGGCACGCTCAGCCTGACCGAACCGCTGGTCGCCGCACTGCTCGGCGTACTCGTGCTGCACGAGCACCTGGCGCCGACGGAGTGGGCCGGAGCCGCGCTCACCTTCGCCGGAATGCTGACGGCGGCCCTGCCGGCCGCACGACGTTCGCCTTCCGTACGTTTGACTGGTCGATCGGCACAGGGGCGTATGAAATTCGATGGGTCGCCCGTCCAGCGCCAGGCCGCTGAACAAGTGCGTGCCGCCGGACAAGCCACCGCGGATTAGCCGGTGCGGGAACCGGCGCTGGAGCGGGCGCCGGCCGGAGCCGTCGGCGCCCGCTCGCATTCGACGTCGAAGTCGTCCTATTGCGTGCAATTCGCCTGCTTGAGGTCGATCAGGCCGCTGAAACTGTCCCCCAGGACCAGGTCGACGCTCGGATCCCACCGGCTGTCGGTCTGGATCCTGGCGCCCGGGACTTCGGCGGCGACCTCGCGGAGCTCGCTGATCTCCGCCTTCGATCCGCGTACCTCTGCGGGAGCGGTCAGGTTCGACCGGAGCGGGTCGTTGGACACCAGGTCGACGGTGAAGCCTCGCTGCCGCAGCTCGGCGGCGGTCACGGCGGCCAGAGAGTCCCGGTTCGTTGAATTGAAAACATTGAGATTGAAGTTCACCGGATCGTGCCCGGCCGCCTGCGCCCCCCGGACCGGGATGTCGTGCGTGCTGGCCGCGTTGCACACCGAGGCGGCCGGCGCGCTCCCGGACTGCGCGAACGTTGCCACGCCGTAGCCGGTGAAGCCGAAAACCACCGCCCCGCCGGCGAACACGGCGATCCGCCTGTTCCGGAGCCGCTTCCGGTACCGGGAGGGGATGCCCGCGTCGTCGAAGCCCACCCGGAATCTCCTGCCGCCGATCTCGCGATCGTTGTTCAGGGGGTTGTCCAGCTCGAACGCCTCGACCTTTTCATCAAATCTTTTCTGACGGTATGTCCGAAATCTTGAAATCATGGTTCGGGCGTACCCAGCCCGTTGTGCGGGCTATTCACGAGGACACGGTCAAGTACCGCGCATGGAGTAAGAGGGCTGCCGAACTTCACTGACTTAGTTCGTTTGTAGGATTAATCGGACACTGCGGTCGCGGCCGGATCCGGCGCGGGCTCGGGCGAGTCCGCCGGCGCCGGCACCGCTGCGGTCGGCGCTGCCGCCGCCGGCTCGGCCGACGGCGACCGCGATGGCGACGGCGATGGCACGGGCGCGGGCGCGTGGGCGGTGTGGCGGGGCTCGTGCATGCGCAGGCCGACGAGGGTGGCGGCGACGGGCATGACGATCAGGGCGGCCATGGCCGTGCGCAGCCCGGCGTGGTCGGCGATGAGGCCGAGGGCGGGCGTGGCGAGGCCGCCCACGCTGACGGCGAGGCCGAGGGTGACGCCGCTGGCGGTGCCGATGCGGCCGGGCAGGTAGTCCTGCCCGAGCGTGACGTGCAGGGAGAACGGGACATAGAGCACGACGGCTGCGGCGACGACGGGCAGGAAGATCGCCGGCCCGGGCACCGCCCACAGGGCGGCGAGGGCGGGCACGGTCAGCAGGTAGGAGGTGCGCACGGTGCGGACGCGCCCGAAGCGCTCGGCCAGCCGGCCGCCGAGGATCGTGCCGAGCGCGCCGACGCCGTAGAACGTGACCAGCGCGGCCTCGCCCACGCTCGTCCCGGCGTGCAGGCGGTGCTCGACGTAGAGCGCGAGGAACGTACCGAGACCGAAGGTCACGATGGAGCGGGCGACCACCGCGGCCGTGAGCTTGAGGAACTCGCCCCACTGCTCGCCCGGGTCCGCGGCGTCCGCACCCGCCGCACCCGCCGCACCCGCCGCGCCGGCCCTGCCGGCGCCGCCGGCCGCGGCCGGGCCGGGCCGGCGCAGTGCCCGGGCGGTGAGTGCGGCGCAGGCGAGCGCGGGGACGGCGAGCGGGAGCGTGCCGCCGGTGCCGAAGGCGGCGAGCACCGGCGCGACGATCACCGGGCCGAGCGCGAACCCGACGTTGCCGCCGACGGAGAACCAGCTCATCGCCACGTGCGAGCCCTTGGCCTCGGCGCGGGCCAGCCGGGCCGATTCGGGATGGTACGCGGCGACGCCGAGGCCGGACAGCGCGATCGCCAGCCAGGTCAGCGCGTAGGACCGGCTGAGCCCGGACAGGCCCACGCCGGCGCCGGCCAGGCTCATGCCCAGCGGCACCCAGCAGCGGCAGCCGCCGCCGGTCGGTGAGCACCCCGAAGATCGGCTGGGCGACCGAGGACAGCAGCGTGGCGGCCACGGTGATCCCGCTGGCCGCGGCGTAGTTCCAGTGCCGGGAGGCGACGAAGAACGGAATGAGGGCGGGCACGGCGCCCTGGTAGAGGTCGTCGACGGCGTGACCGGCGCTCAGTAGCCAGACCATCCGCGACGACGAGGCCGCGGGCGCGGAGCGTTCGGGTGCGCGGGCGGCCGCGGGGGAGAGGTCGGTTCGGTCCATGCGTTCAGGCTGCCGCCCGTGCGCGGGTGCTCGCTACCGGTATTCTGACCTGTGATGCCTGAAAGTCGCCAACCTCGTCCACCTCGTCCACCTCGCCGATCCGGTGGACCCGGCGAACCTGCCGAGCCCAGCCGGCCCGGTGGATCCTCCGAACCCGTGCGCGCGGCCCGGCCCGTCGCGCGGGCGTTCGGGCGCCGGCTCGCCGTCGGCGAGCACATCGACACGCACCACCACGACCGGGCCCAGCTCGTCTACCCCGCCCAGGGCCTGCTGGCGGTGACCACCGGCCACGGGACGTGGATGGCGCCGCCGCAGCGGGCGGTGTGGATTCCGGCCGGGGCCGAGCACGCCCACCACTCCTACGGGGTCACCGACATGCGCGGCATCCTGTTCGAGCCGGACACGGCCCGGCGCGGGCGCGGCGCCCCGACGGTCGTCGCCGTCTCCGGGCTTCTCAGGGAGCTGATCCTCGCGCTCACCGACCACCCCGAGCGTGCGCCGGATGCGCGCCGGCGCATGGAGGACGTCGCCATCGACCAGTTGACCGAGGCGCCGGACCAGCCGTTGCGGCTGCCCGAGCCGCGCGACGACCGGCTCAGGGCCCTGACGGCCCTGCTGCAGGCCGACCCCGCCGCCGACGCCACCCTGGCCGAGCTGGGCCGCCGGGTCGGCGCCAGCCCGCGGACCCTCAGCCGCCTGTTCGCCGAGGAGCTCGGCATGGGCTTCCATCAGTGGCGCACCCAGTTGCGCATCCACCATGCCCTGGTGCTGCTCGCCAACGGCCAGAGCGTCACCCGCACCGCGGTGGACTCCGGCTGGGCCAACCCCAGCGCCTTCATCGAGACCTTCACCCGGATCGTCGGGCAGACCCCCGGACGCTACGCGTCGGAACTGCACCGGGGCGCGGAGGCCGCGCGGTCCGCCGGCGGTTGACCGCCTCCGGGCGCACGGTCCGGCCATCCGAGGTACGGCGGGGCGCACACCGTCTCGGCCCGGCCTATCTTTCCGGTGAAGGGGGTAAGTGGTGATTAATCGGCCCTGCAGGTGGGGCGGTGGCCCCGGTGGCCGGTCAAGGCCTCGCCTGCGATCGACGGGGAGACCAGGTGACGAGCGGAAGTGCGAAGGCCTTCGGCGTCGACCCGCGGCCCGGAGCGCACGACGCGCCGGACGTGCGCGACGGCCTGTGGTCGGCGCGCCTGGAGCTGCTCGAGTGCGCCGGTGACGGCGCCGACTACTCCATCCGGGAAATCCTCTCCCTCGCCCTTCAGCAGGCCGCGGCCGGGCTGCGGGCGCTCGGCGGCCTGGCGTATCTGGCCGCGGCGGAGGACGCGGGCCGGCTGGAACTGGCCGCGTCGACGGGCCTGCCGTCCGGGATCATCGACCCGTTCCGGAGCCTGCAGCAGGGCGAGGTCTCGGCGCGGGCCGCGGCGACCGGAGATGTGGCCTGGGGACCGCTGGTGGGCTCTGTGCCCGGCGCGGCGGGCGTTCTCGCGGTGCCGGTGCCCGGCCCGGCGCAGGACCGGCCCGTCGGTGTGCTGGCGTTCTTCACCACGACGCCCGAGGAACCCGCGCCCGGGCAGCGGGAGCTGCTGTGGTCCGTGGCCGGCTGGGCGGCCACGCTGCTGGCCTCGCGCCGCGAGGGCCGGGGCGCGAGTGCCTATCCGCGCCGGCCCGGGGGCGCCGGCGCGCTCTCGCCCGCCGAGCAGGTCCTGTACATGGGCGAGCTCACCGCGTCCCTGGCCACGGCGGCGACCTCGCGCGACATCGTGCGGGCGATCGCGGAGCACGTCGTCCCGCCGATCGGCGCGGACGGGCTGATCGTCTACGCCGTGGAGAGCGGGCGGCTGAAGGTCGTCGGCTCGGTGGGGTACGACGAGGCGTTCCGCACCCGGATGGAGGGCTCGACCCTCTCGTCGAGCACGATAGTCTCCCAGGTCCTGCGCGGGCGCACGCCACTGTTCGCGGAGACGGCGGACTGGCTGATCAGCCGCTTTCCGAACGACCGCGACAACGTCGAGGCCTCGCACAAGAACTCGTGGGCGCTGCTCCCGCTGATCGCCGCGGGCACCGCCATCGGCTGCTGCGTGATCTCGTTCACCACGCCGCGGCGGTTCAGCGACGCGGATCGCACGCTCCTGATCGCGCTCAGCGGCCTGGTGGCGCACGCCCTCGAACGCGCGCGCCTCTACGACATGGAACACAGCCGCGCGAAGAAGCTGCAGCGCGGCCTGCTTCCCGACGCGCTGCCGCCGCTGCCCGCCGCCACCGTGGCCGTGCGCTACCTCCCGGCGGTGCGTCACGCGGAGGCCGGCGGCGACTGGTACGACGCGATCGCACTCTCCGCGGACCAAGTCGGCCTGATCGTGGGGGACGTGATGGGGCACGGGATCACCGAGGCGGCCACCATGGGACGGATCCGCACCGCCGTGCGCACGCTCGCCGAGCTCGAGATGCCGCCGGCCGAGATCCTCGCGCGGGTGAACGCGCTCGTCTCCGAGTTCGGCGACGACAGCTACGCGACGTGCCTCTACTCGGTCTTCGACCCGGTGTCGCGGCGCCTTTCCGTGTGCCGGGCCGGGAGTCTGCCCCCGCTCATCGTCGATCCCGCCGGCACGGTGCGCCGGCTGAGCCTCGAGACCGACCCGCCCCTCGGCGCCACCCGGCCGCCGTTCGAGTCCAGCGAGCTCGAGCTGCCCGAGGAGAGCCTGCTCGTGCTCTACACCGACGGCCTGATCGACTCCTCGCGCGGTGACGCGGACCAGGAGCTGCTGCGCCTCGAGCGCGTCATCCGGGAAGAGGTCGCGCGCCGGCCGTTCGCGACCTCGGACACGAGCAGGTCCCAGGAACGTCTGGAAGAGCTCTGCGACGCGGTGGTGCAGACGATGCTGCCCGACCCGGAGCAGATGACCGACGACGCGGTGCTGCTCATCGCGCACACCCGCGGCACGCCCGCGGACGGGATCGGCTTCCACGTCCTCGCGGACGACGCCACCGCGGCGCGCGAGGCGCGGGTCTACGCCCAGGCGCTGCTCGCGCAGTGGGGCCTGGAGGAGGTCGAGTACGAGACCGAACTGATCGTCAGCGAGCTGGTGGGAAACGCGATCCGGCATGCCAGGGGACCGATCCGGCTCCGGCTGATCCGCAGCAGGTCCCTGATCTGCGAGGTCTACGACGGCAGCCTGACCACGCCGCACATCCGCCGGGCCGCGGAGACCGACGAGGGCGGGCGGGGCCTGCAGCTGGTCGCGGCGCTCTCGCAGCGCTGGGGCACGCGCTACCTGCGCGACGGCAAGTGCATCTGGGCCGAGCAGAATCTGCCCTCGCGGGTCTGAGCTCGCGCTCGTCGTGGCCGCCGCCGAGGCCGGCGCCGCGGTGCCAGCCGGCCGGGCGCGGGCAGGCCGCGCGTCTCAGCGGCCGGCGGCCAGGGCCGGCTTGCGCAGGAAGCCGCGCAGCCTGCGCAGCGGCCAGGCGTTGACGACGTCGTCGGCGGTGAGCCAGCCGCGTTGCGCGGTGCCGATGCCGTAGCGCAGGTTGTCCAGGTGCGTGACGGCGTGGGCGTCGGTGTCGACGGCGAACTTCACCCCGGCACGGCGGGCCGCGACGATGTGCTCGTCGCTCAGGTCGAGGCGGTCGGGCGAGCAGTTGATCTCGAGCGCGGTCCCGGTGCGGGCGGCCGCCTCGAACACCGCCTGCCAGTCCGCGTCCACGGCCGGGCGGCGCCCGAGGAGCCGGGCCGTCGGATGGCCGATCACATGGACATGAGGGTTCTCACACGCTCTGATCAGCCTTCTGGTCATCGCGTCCCGCGGCTGGTTGAAGTGCGAGTGCACCGACGCCACGCAGAGGTCGAACTCGGCCAGGAAGTCGTCCGGCCAGTCCAGTCCGCCGTCCGGGTCGATGTTCAGCTCGGTGCCGTGCAGCAGGTGCATGCGGCGGTGTTCGCGCTCGAGCGCGCGCACCTGTTCGCGCTGCGCCAGCATCTTCTCGGCGGTCATGCGCTGCATGTACAGGTTCGGCGCGTGATCGGTGATCGCGAGGTACGCGTAGCCGCGCTCGGCCGCGGCCCGCACGATCTCGCGCAGCGGCGCGACGCCGTCGGTGAGGTCGGTGTGCGTGTGCAGATCGCCGCGGATGTCGCCCTCCTCGATCAGATCGGGCAGCTCGCCCGCCGCGGCCGCCTCGACCTCGCCGCGGTCCTCGCGCAACGGCGGCGCGATCCAGTCGAGGCCGAGCCGCCGGTAGAGCTCCTCCTCGGTGCGCGAGACGATGAGCGCCTCGGTCTCCGCGTCGAAGAGCCCGTATTCGGAGAGCTTCAGCCCGGCGCGCACCGCCATCGTGCGTACCCTGACATTGTGTGGCTTCGAGCCGGTGAAGTACTGCAGCGCCGCTCCCCAGGAGTCGGGCGGCACGACGCGCAGATCCACCTGGAGTCCCGCGGTGGTGCGGATCGAGGTCTTCTTGGGCCCGCTCGCGATCACGTCGGCCACC
>Ga0310811_10004736_pt1 | contig 17142 bp, 17 predicted proteins | sample YCmetagenome_FD_207642 | JGI IMG/M metagenome (GOLD analysis project Ga0310811, IMG submission 207642) | Soil microbial communities from experimental microcosm in Duke University, North Carolina, United States - YC | ecosystem: Engineered > Artificial ecosystem > Soil microcosm > Unclassified ...
CGGCCGCCAACTGGCCAGCCAGGTCGCCGACAACGCCGCCTGGCGCGCCGAGCGCCCGGGCCAGCAGACCATCGCGCGCGCCGAGATGGTCGCCGCCATCCGCAGGATCATCGGCCAATGATCGCGCGGGAGCCCGCCGTCCCGTCCGAGGCGCTGGAGGCGATCCGCGCGCCGTTCGCCGAAAACGGCGCGGCGGCCGTCGACACGCCGGTGATGCAGCCCCTCGCCCTGGTGCTCGACCTCGCCGGCGAGGCCATGCGCGCGCGGCTGTTCGTGGTCCAGGCCGACGGCATCGACGAGGCCTGCCTGCGCCCGGACTTCACCATCCCGGTGGTCAGCGCCCACCTGGCCTCGGGCCGCGGCCGGGGCCGCTACCTCTACCAGGGCAAGGCCTTCCAGGTGGCCCCGCCGGGGTCGGCCAGCGCCGAGGAGTTCCTGCAGGTCGGGCTGGAGAGCCTGGGCGAGCCCGGGCCGCGCTCGGCGGACGCCGAGGCCCTGGCCCTGGCCTGGCGCGCGGCCGTGGCCGGCGGCCGCGACGACCTCAAGGTGCGGATGGGCGACATCGGCCTCTTCGCCGGCTTCGTCGACGGCCTGGGCCTGGATCCGACCACCGCCGCCCGGCTCAAGCGCGCCTTCCTGCGCCCGGGCAAGATGACCGTCGAACTGGCCCGCGCCCAGGCCGCCGAGGAGCCGTCGCGCGAGGGCGACCGGGTGGCCGCTCTGCTGGCCGGCCTGCCCGAGCCGCAGGCCGCCGCGGCGCTCGAGGAGCTGTGGACCCTGGCCGGCATCGAGCCCGTGGGCGGGCGCAGCGCCGCCGAGATCGTCCACCGCCTGGCCGAGCGGGCCAAGAGCCGCGCGGCGCCGCGCCTGTCCGCCGCCCAGGCCGCGCTGATCACCCGTTTCCTGGCCATCGAGGGCCGGCCGCAGGCGGCGCTGGAGCGGGCCGAGGCCCTCGCGCGCGAGGCGGGCGCCGATCTCGACGGCCTGTGGAGCGACTGGGCCGAGCGGCTGAAGCTGCTGGCCGAGGCCGGCGCGCCCGACGGGGCTCTGACCCTGGCCACCGGCTTCGGCCGGCCGTTCGGCTATTACGACGGCTTCCTGTTCGAAGTGTGGAGCGCAGCGCTCGGGCCCGACGAGCCGGTCGCCGCCGGCGGCCGCTACGACAGCCTGCTGACGCGCATGGGCGGGCCCCGGGCCTCGGCGGTCGGCGCCATGGTGCGCCCGGCGCGGGCCTGGAGCGGGGCCGCCCCCAAAGGAACTGGGCGATGAGCGAACTGATCCTGGCCCTGCCGTCCAAGGGACGGCTGAAGGAGCAGGCCGAGGCCTGGCTGGCCGACTGCGGCTTCGCGGTCCAGGCCGCCGGCGGGGCGCGCGGCTACCGGGCCGCCATCGACCGCCTGCCGGGCGTGCAGGTGCAGCTGCTGTCAGCCTCCGACATTGCCGCGGCGGTCGAGGCCGGCGAGGTCCACCTCGGCGTCACCGGCGAGGACCTGCTGCGCGAGCGCGGCGAAGGCATCGACGCCCGCGTCATGCTGCTGCGGGCCCTGGGCTTCGGCCGCGCCGACGTGGTGGTGGCCGCGCCCAAGAGCTGGATCGACGTCGACGCCATGGCCGACATCGAGGAGGTCGCCGCCGCCTATCTGGCGCGCACCGGCCGGCGCCTGCGCGTGGCCACCAAGTACCTGGTGCAGACCCGCGCCTTCTTCGCCCGCCACGGCATCGCCGACTACCGCATCGTCGAATCCGGCGGCGCCACCGAGGGCGCCCCGGCCGCCGGCGGGGCAGAGCTGATCGTCGACATCACCACCACCGGCGCGACCCTGGCCGCCAACAACCTGAAGATCGTCGCCGACGGGGTGATCCTGAAGAGCGAGGCGCAGCTCGCCGCCGGCCTCAAGGCGCCCTGGGCCCGCGACCAGGTCGAGACGGTCCGTTTCTTCCTGCGCACGGTGGAAGCCCGCGCCCGGGCCAAGGGCTTGGCCGCCCTCAACTGGCCGGCCGATCAGGAGGCGGCGGCCCGCAGCGCCGTGCAGCCGTTCCTCGAGCAGGGGGCCGCGACCGGCGCGCAAGGCCTGCTCACCCCGATGCGGACCCTGTTCGACGCCGCCAACGCCCTGGCCGAGTCGGGAATCGGCCCGGCGGCGGCGTCGCGCCCGGACTATGTGTTCGAGCCCCACTGTGTCGCCGCGGACACGCTCGCCGATCGGCTGGGCTTTTCCACCCCCTGAGAATCCGTGTTTTTTGACGAGTCTGTACAAAAATTACGTCACTTAACGTGATTAATTTATCGAATTTGTCCAATTGAAGCCGCGCAGTCGTTGACAGCGTAAGGGATTTGCCGTTCTCTCACCTTGCGCGAAGACGACGGCCGGAAGAGCCTCGCAACGCCGGCGTTTCGGGGAGGAAACGCCCTACTAGTCCAAGCGGGATAACCGCTGTTTGAGCCCGCCGCGATCCCCTCGCGGCGGGTTCTTTCGTTTCCGACGACTTCAAAGTCTTCGCGGAGTTGAACATTTCGTGAGCGGGGAACCGATTTTGACCTCGATCATTGTCGGCTCCGCGCGCCGGCCGGTTTTTTGGCCTAATCGTCAAAAAACCCGGGTTCGGCGGCCGCGCCGCAACGCAGCCGCCGCCGAAAGGTTCCCGATCACCAGATGCGGACGCGCTGGTCGGGCGCCAGGTACAGCTTGTCGCCCGGTTTGACGTCGTAGGCGGCGTACCAGCCGTCCACGTTGTGCACCACGCCGTTCACCCGCAGTTTTTCGGGCGAGTGCGGATCGGTGGCCAGGCGCTGGCGCAGGGCGTCGTCGCGGATCTTGCTCTTCCACACCTGGGCCCAGCCGAGGAACACCCGCTGGTCGCCGGTCAGGCCGTCGATCACCGGGGCCGGCTGGCCGTGCAGCGAGGCGTGGTAGGCGTCGAGCGCGAGCAGCAGGCCGCCGAGGTCGGCGATGTTTTCGCCGAGCGTCAGGCCGCCGTTCACATGGGCCCCCGGCAGGGGCTCGAAGGCCGAGTACTGGGCGACCAGCTGCTTGGCCCGCGCGTCGAAGCGGTCGGAGTCCTCCTTGGTCCACCAGTCGGTCAGCTTGCCGGTGCCGTCGTACTGGCGGCCCTGGTCGTCGAAGCCGTGGGTCATTTCGTGGCCGATCACCCCGCCGATAGCGCCGTAGTTCACCGCCATGTCGGCCTTGGGATCGAAGAACGGCGGGGCCAGGATCGCCGCCGGGAACACGATCTCGTTCTTGGTCGGATCGTAATAGGCGTTCACGGTCTGGGGCGTCATGTCCCACTCGTCGCGGTCGACCGGCTTGTTCAGCCGGGCGACGCGATAATGCCACTCGAAGGCCTGGCCGCGCTCGATGTTGCCGTAGAGATCGTCCGGCTTCTGGACGAGGGCGGAGTAGTCGCGCCACTTGTTCGGATAGCCGATCTTCACGTTGAGCATGCCGAGCTTGGTGGCGGCCTTCGCCTTGGTGGCGTCGCTCATCCAGTCGAGCTTCTTGATCCGTTGACCGAGCGCGGTCTTCAGATCGCCGACCAGTTCCAGCATCCGCGCCTTGGATTCCGGCGGGAAGTACGTCTCGACATAGAGGTGGCCGAGCGCCTCGCCCATCTGGCCCGACACCAGGCTGGTCGCCCGCTTCCACCGCTCGCGCTGGGCCGGCACGCCCTGCAGCTCCTTGGAATAGAACTGGAAGTGGGACTCGTCGAACGGCTGCGACAGGTAGCTGGAGGCGTTGCTGGCCACGGTGAACGCCTGCCAGGCCTTGAGGGTCTCCACCGGGGTCTTGGCGTAGATCGCCGCGATCTTGGGGAAGGCGGTCTTCTCGCCGACGATCACCCGCGTCAGCGGGGGCAGCTCGGCGCCCTTGAAATAGGCCTGCCACGGGAACCCGGGCGCCAGCTTGGCCAGCTCGGCCGGCGTCATCGGGTTGTACATCTTGTTGTCGTCGCGCTGCTCGACCTTGGTCCAGCTGGCCTTGGCGATCTCGGTCTCCAGGTCGACCAGGGTCTTGGCCGTTCCTTGCGGATTTCGCCAGCCGATCCGCTCCAGGGTGTCGGCGACATAGGCCTGGTACTTCTGCTTCTTGGCCGCGAACTGATCGGTCAGGTAGTAGTCGCGGTCCGGCAGGTTCAGGCCGCTCTGGCCGAGGATCACCGCGTACCGGTCCGGGTCCTTGGCGTCGGTGCCGACATAGGCGCCGAAGAAGCCGCCGTAGAACGACAGGGCGCCCCTGCCCATCAGCCGCGCCATCTCCTCGCGCGTCTTCACCGCCTTGATGGCGGCGAGCTCGGGCTTCAGCGGCGCGGCGCCCAGGCTGTTCAGCTTCTGCTGGTTCATGAAGCTGCCGTAGAGCGCCTTGATCTTGGCTTCCTCCGAGCCCGGCGCGCCCGCTCCGGGCGACTCGATCAGGGCCCGGCTCCGGGCGCTCGACAGCTCCACCAGCTCGTCGAAGGCGCCGAAGCGCGAGCGGTCGGCCGGGATGGTCATGGCGTCCACGCCCTTGCCGTCGGCGAAGCGGAAGAAGTCGTCGCCGGCCTTGGTCGCGGGATCGCGGTTGTGCAGGTCGAAGCCCCAGGTCCCCATGCGCGGCGCCTCCAGGCTGGCCGGCGAGGGGCTCGAGGGGGAGGGGGCGTTGGTGTCGGCGGCATGGGTCACGGACGAAGCGGAAAGGGCGCAGGCCGCCGCCGCGCAGAGCCACAGTCTTTTCATGGGATCCTTCCGAAGGAGGGCTTAGGGTTGCAAGTCCTTGCGCCGGATTGTGGCAGGTCGCTGGCGCAAAGTCAGTCGGCAGGTGGATTCTTCGAGGCGCCGGGTTCCAGGCGCCTGCCTGGGCCCCCATAGTCTCAAAAGCGCGCATCTTGGAGGCGCGCTCGAGTAGCCGCCAGGCGATAGCGCAAAAGAAAACGGGGCAGGTTTGGAGCACGGCGTCAGCCCAGGCGAATACAGCGACGTGGTCGAGTTCCTGGCCACGGCCGGGATCGTCGTGCCCCTGTTCAAGCGGCTGAAGATCAGCCCGATCCTGGGCTTCCTCGGCGCCGGCGTCGTGCTCGGGCCGTTCGGTCTCGGGGCCCTGGCGCGCGAGGCGCCCTGGCTTGCCCCCCTGGTCATCTCCAATCCGCGCGAGATCGCCGAGCTCGCCGAGTTCGGGGTGGTGTTCCTGCTGTTCATGGTGGGGCTGGAGCTGTCGTGGGAGCGGCTGCGCCTGCTGCGGCGCCAGGTGTTCGGCATGGGGGCGGCCCAGACCGTGCTCTCGCTCCTGGCCATCGCCGGCGTCGCCGCCCTGGCGGGCCAGGCCGCGGGCTCGGCCCTGGCCATCGGCGCGGCCCTGGCCCTCTCCTCCACCGCCATCATCCTGCCGAGCCTGGCCGAGGCCAAGCGGCTGCACAGCGACACCGGCCGGGGGGTGTTCTCGGTCCTGCTGTTCCAGGACCTGGCCGTGGCGCCGATCCTGATCGGCCTGTCCCTGCTCGGCGGGCATCCGGCCGACTCCGGCGCGGCGGTGGCCCTGCGCCTGGCGCCGGCGATCCTCGGCCCGGCCGCGATCCTGCTGGCCGGGCGCCTGCTCCTGCGGCCGATGATGAAGTCGGTGTCGCGGGCCAAGAGCGAGGAGCTGTTCATGGCCGCCTGCCTGCTGGTGGTGATCGGCGCGGGCCTGGCCGCCGCGGCCGCGGGCCTGTCCATGGCGCTGGGCGCCTTCATCGCCGGCCTCCTGCTGGCCGAGACCGAGTACCGCCACGAGGTCCAGGTGGTGATCGAGCCGTTCAAGGGCCTGCTGCTCGGCCTGTTCTTCCTGTCGGTGGGCATCGGCCTGGACCTCGGGCGCCTCGTTCAGCAGCCGGCCGTGATCGTGGGCGCCGCGGTCGGCCTGGTGCTGCTCAAGGCCGTCATCGCCGGCGGCGCCGCGGCGGTGTTCGGGCTGAAGCCGCGGCCCGCGATCGAGGCCGGGCTGATGCTGGGGGCGGGCGGCGAGTTCGCCTTCGTGGTCCTGGCCACGGCCACCGCCTCGGGCGTGGTGCCGCAGGAGGCGGCGGCGACCCTGACGGTGGCCGCCACCCTCTCGATGTTCGCCATCCCGGCCCTGTCGGCGGTCGGCCGGCGGCTGACGCGCGCCGCCGTGGAAAATTCGGCCCTGACCCCGCCCGAGCACGCCACCGGCGAGGCGCGCGTGCTGGTGGTCGGCTACGGCCGCGTCGGCCTGATGGTCGCCGACATGCTCGACCGCCACCAGATCCCCTGGGTCGCCGCCGACCGCGATGCGAAGCTGGTGGAGACGGGCCGCCGCGACGGCCGGCCGGTGTTCTACGGCGACGCCTCGCGCACTGAATTCCTGATGCGCATCGGCCTGGCCGACGCTCGCGCCGCCGTGGTCACCATGGACGCCTTCGAGGCGGCCGAGGCGGTGGTCGCCGCCGCGCGTCAGGCTCGCCCCGACATGGTCATCGTCGCCCGCGCCCGCGACGCCTTCCAGGCCGGCCGGCTCTATGAGCTCGGGGCCACCGAGGCCGTGCCCGAGACGGTGGAGGCCAGCCTGCAGCTGTCCGAGGCCCTGCTGGTCGACCTCGGCGTTCCCATGGGCCTGGTGATCGCCTCGGTGCACGAGAAGCGCGACGAGATCCGCAAGACGCTGAACCGCCCGGAGGCGCTGGGCGCCAAGATGCGGCGGGCGAGGGACCGGATCGAGGCAGGCCCGAAGTAGGTCCTCCCCTCCCGCCGCTTCGCGGGGGAGGTTGGGTGCTTCTCTAATCCGCCGCCCGGCCGGCGTCCTGGGCCGCCGTCACCGTCTGGCCTTCGAACACCGTGGCCACGCGGGTCTCGTCGGCGCCGGCGGGCCGAGCCGCCTTGACCACGAAGTCCACGCCCTTGACCACCCACGGCGCGTAGTCCGCCGTCAGGATGCTGTGGTGCGTGGCGCCGGGCGCCACCGCGACGTAGCCGTGGTCGGAGGCCAGGGCGGGGGCGGGCTGCACCTGCTGCATGCGCAGGCCCTCGGCGTCCTCGGGCACGCCGGCGGTGACCACCGCCACGGGCACGTGGGGGTCGATTGGGCCGCTCTTCAGGGCCTGGGCCGCCACCAGCGGCCAGTTGCGGCTCTCGAGGTACGAGGTCCGCTCATAGGCGGGGTCGCCGAACTGCCAGCGCTTCTCCAGCGACTCCTCGGGCGGCAGGCCGACCTTGTCGCCGAGCGGGGTGACGGCCAGCAGGCGCAGGATGCCGAACGGGGCGGTCTCGGCGGCCGCCTTGGCGCCCGCGGCGAAGCCGTCGACATAGCGGCGCACGGTCGGGTCGCTCATGGCTTCGGACGGGGTGGTGTCGACGAATACCAGGCCGACGACCCGGCCGGGGTTGCGGTTGGCGAACAGGTGCAGGCGCGAGCCGGCCATGGAATGGCCGACCAGCACCAGGGGGCCGTCGACGCGGGCGGCGGCCAGCAGCTTCTCGAGGTCGCGGGCCACGTTGGCCCCGTCGCGCGGCTCGCGGGACGGGTCCGACAGGCCCATGCCGGCGCGGTCGTAGGCGCAGGAGCGCAGGCCCCGGGCGGTCATCAGCGGCTGGACGTGGGCCCAGTCGCCGGAGAAGCCGAACGCGCCGGATTCGAAGATCACCGTGGGGCGGCCGGGCGCGGCCCGGCCCTCGCACACCAGGCGCATGCGCCGCCCGCCGCCGACGTCGTACATCAGCCCCTTGGGCTCGGCCGAGGCGTAGGCGAAGGCCTGCACGGCGAGGATGGCGGTGACGCCGCTTACCGCGACCGCCACGGCCACGCGGCCGAGGCGGTCGAGCCAGGTGCGGCCGAGAATGGCTTGGCGCAGGGCGGGGGAGAGGGCCGTCGAACGGTCCGCGCGCCGGACGAACGGCGCCGTCGGATGGGCAGGCGGGAACTCGACGGACATGCGCACGTCCCTAACGGTGTCTTAATCAGGTGACGCCGCCGCCGCGCCGGCTTCCCCAACCGGGCGTCCCAATTTTGCCGTAAAGCTTCGGGTCTGAAACAAATCACGCCGCCGTCGTTCATTCGAAACGGCTTTAGAATCGGCAGCTTACCGGCGCCTGTCGGCGACGCCGCCGCCCGGCCGCGGCGGGATGTCGCGCCGAGCGCGGTCACGTCGCCAGGGTCGGTAGCGCGCATCAACGCGCTCGAGCAGCCAAAGGCGGCAGCGCAAAAAACCCCAAAATGAAAAAGGGCGGAGCCTCGCGGCCCCGCCCTCCTCATTCGGTTCTGTGCGGTTGGACTTAGAAGTCCATGCCGCCCATGCCGTGGTCGCCGCCCGGCATGCCGCCGCCGGCGTTGCCGCCCTTCTTGGGGGCGTCGGCGATGGCCGCTTCCGTGGTGATCAGCAGGCCCGACACCGAGGCGGCGTCCTGCAGGGCGGTGCGCACCACCTTGGCCGGGTCGATCACGCCGGCCGCGACCAGGTCGACGTACTCTTCGGTCTGGGCGTTGAAGCCGAAGGTGGCCGACTTGTTCTCCAGGATCTTGCCGACCACGATCGAGCCTTCCACGCCGGCGTTCTCGGCGATCTGACGGATCGGGGCCTGCAGGGCGCGGCGCACGATGGCGATGCCCGCGGTCTGGTCGTCGTTGTCGCCGGTCATGCCGTCGAGAATCTTCGACGCCTTCAGCAGGCAGACGCCGCCGCCCGGGACGATGCCTTCTTCCACCGCGGCGCGGGTGGCGTTCAGGGCGTCGTCGACGCGGTCCTTCTTCTCCTTCACCTCGACTTCGGTCGAGCCGCCGACGCGGACCACCGCGACGCCGCCGGCCAGCTTGGCCAGGCGCTCTTGCAGCTTTTCCTTGTCGTACTCGGAGGTGGTCTCTTCGATCTGGGCGCGGATCTGCTTGATGCGGGCTTCGATCGCTTCCTTCTCGCCGAGGCCGTCCACCAGGGTGGTGTCGTCCTTGGTGATCGAGACCTTCTTGGCGCGGCCGAGCATCTCCAGCGACACGTTCTCGAGCTTGATGCCGAGGTCTTCGGAGATGACCTGGGCGCCGGTCAGGATGGCGATGTCTTCCAGCATGGCCTTGCGGCGGTCGCCGAAGCCCGGAGCCTTCACCGCCGCGACGCGCAGGCCGCCGCGCAGCTTGTTGACCACCAGGGTGGCCAGGGCCTCGCCTTCGACGTCCTCAGCCACGATCAGCAGCGGGCGGCCGGACTGCACGACGGCTTCCAGCACCGGCAGCAGGGGCTGCAGCGAGGAGAGCTTCTTCTCGAACAGCAGGATGGACGGCTCTTCGAGGATGGCCTCCATCTTGTCGGCGTTGGTGATGAAGTAGGGCGACAGGTAGCCGCGGTCGAACTGCATGCCTTCGACGACGTCCAGCTCGGTTTCCAGCGAGCGGGCTTCCTCGACGGTGATCACGCCCTCGTTGCCGACCTTGGCCATCGCCTGGGCGATCATGGCGCCGACTTCGACGTCGCCGTTGGCCGAGATGGTGCCGACCTGGGCGATCTCGTCGTTGGTGGTGACCTTCTTGGAGGTGGCCTTGATCTCGGCCACGACCTTCTGCACGGCCTTGTCGATGCCGCGCTTCAGGTCCATCGGGTTCATGCCGGCCTGGACCGACTTCAGGCCTTCCACGACGATGGCCTGGGCCAGGACGGTGGCGGTGGTGGTGCCGTCGCCGGCCTTGTCATTGGTCTTGGAGGCGACTTCGCGGATCAGCTGGGCGCCGAGGTTCTCGAACTTGTCTTCCAGTTCGACTTCCTTGGCCACGGTCACGCCGTCCTTGGTCGAGCGGGGCGCGCCGAAGGCCTTCTCGATGACCACGTTGCGGCCCTTGGGGCCCAGGGTCACCTTCACGGCGTTGGCGAGGATGTTGACGCCGCGCAGCATGCGGTCGCGCGCGTCGGTGGAGAAGTAGACGGTCTTGGCTACCATGTTCGTGTCTCTCGTTGTCTTGCGCGCTCACCTAGGCCGCTAGGCCGGTAGCGCACAGAGGATGGTGGGGACGGCTCGAGGCGCGCGCTTAGGCCAGCGTGCCGAGGACGTCGGATTCCTTCATGATCAGCAGGTCGACGCCGTCGACCTTCACTTCCTGGCCGGACCACTTGCCGAACAGGATGCGGTCGCCCGCCTTCAGTTCCGGCGGGGTGCGGGCGCCGGTCTTCTCGTTGAGGGCGCCGGGGCCGACGGCGACGACTTCGCCTTCTTGCGGCTTTTCCTTGGCCGTGTCGGGGATGATGATCCCGCCCTTGGTCTTGGTTTCTTCTTCGACGCGCTTCACGAGGACGCGGTCGCCCAGGGGACGAAAGGACATTTGAGGCTCCGTTGGTACGGGTTTGGGTCTTGCGAAGGGATGGCGCCGACAGGTCCGGGCTGCTGGATTAGCAGCCGACCCTATCGAGTGCTAACGGCCCGGGAATTAGGTCTCCGGCCGTCCGGAGTCAAGGCGGGCGCCACAGTTGCGGCTGGAAATCGGCGCCCTGTGAGGGCAGACAGGGAGGCTCGCGGCGGCGATGGGTGGCGCAACCCTGCGTGCGCCGTGCGCCGCCGAAGAGGTTCTAGCGCATGGCCCAAGGCCAAGCTTCGTCAGGAATGCGTGAGGCGGCCCCGGTCCGCCACTGTCCGTTCTGCCAGGCGCCCTTCACCGCGCGCATGAACGCCTGGATGGGCGACCCTCAGCCCTGCGCCTGCTGCGACGGCGGCATTCTCGCCCACTGGCCGATCAAGGCCCCCGTCCGGGACACCCCCGAACTGGCCTGCGAGGCCTGCGGGAAGGTGCTCTACCGCGCCCCTTAGGCGGCGCGGCCGGGCCCCGCGCTCGAGCAGCGCGAAGCGCGGTAGCGCAATCAGGCGCTCAACCAGCGCGAAGCGCGGTAGCGCAAACAAAAACTCCGATCAGTAGCTGTCGCGCCGGTCGCGATAGTAGCCGTCGCGATAGCCGGTCCGGTAGCCGCAGGGGTCGTCTCTCTTGGCGACCTGGTTGCCGATCACGCCGCCGGCCGCGCCGCCGATCAGGGCCCCGGCTGCGTCGTCCTTGGCGATCGCCGCGCCCGCCGCCGCACCCACGGCCGCGCCGGCCACCGTCGCGGCGGTGCGGTTGTTGGCGTAGTCGCGTTCGCAGGCGCTGGCGTACTGGTCGCTGGCGCAGCCCCCGAGGGCCGCCGCGGACACCACCGCCGCCGTCACAATGACCAAGGTTTTCATCACGGTCTCCAGTTCGCCCCCCAAGATCAAACGGCTGTGGACGAACGCTGTTCCGGCGAAGCCCGTCGTCCCAGTCGAGCCGTAGCCAGGCTCGGCCAAATGGCGCCATGCTCGGGCAAAACCACAAGGGCCTAGGGAGGCGCCCGATGAACCGTCTGGGTCTCGTGCTTTCGCTCTGCCTGGCCGCCTCCGCCGCGGCCGCCGCGCCCAAGCCGGCGCCGCCGTCCCTGCCGAGGATCGACGTGCAGCGCCTGATGAAGGACACCGGCGTCTATCACCTGGCGCCGGGGGCCAGCACGCCCCGGTTCGTGGCCGACCCGGCCTGGCCGCAGCCCCTGCCGCACAACTGGGTGCTGGGACAGATCGGCGGTCTGTATGTCGACCGGCACGACCACGTCTGGGTCTACAATCGCCCGCGCACCCTGACCAACGACGAGGCGGCGGCGGAAGGTCCGGTCCCGGGCGGCAAGGTCGATGGTCTCGGCGGCGACCGCGCCAACGGTCCCGTCGCCGACTGCTGCAAGGCCGCGCCCTCGGTGCTGGAGTTCGACGCGGCGGGCAAGCTGCTGCAGGCCTGGGGCGGACCGGCCGATCCCGGCTTCCTGCAGACCCGGTGCCGCGAGGACCAGGGCTGCCTGTGGCCCAACTCGGAGCACGGCATCTACGTCGACGACCACGACAACGTCTGGCTGGCCGGCAACGGCGCCGACACGCCCAAGGGCGGCGCGCCCTGGGTCACCAACACCCACGGCGGCGACGGCTTCGTCCTGAAGTTCGACCGCGGCGGCCATTTCCGGATGCGCATCGGCGGCACGCCGACGGGGCCGGACAGCAACGCCGCCAAGGGCGGGGCCAACGGCACGCCGATCCTGTTCCAGCCGGCCGACATGGTCGTCGACGAGGCGGCGCGCCGGCTCTACATCGCCGACGGCTACGGCAACCGCCGCATCCTGATCGTCGATTCCGAGACCGGGGCCTACATCGGCCACTTCGGCGCCTACGGCGGCAACCCGGTCGACGACAAGGCCGCCGCCGCAGCCGGCCGCTGGAACCCGAACTACGGCGCCGGCGCCCCGCCCAAGCCGGCCTTCTTCCGCAATCCGGTGCACTGCGTGAAGATCGCAGGCGACGGCAGGATCTACGTCTGCGACCGGGGCAACGACCGCGTCCAGGTGTTCGACCGCAACGACCCGGCGCTCGGCAAGCCCTGCCAGAACCCGTCCGGCGCGCCGGGCCAGTGCGGGTTCGTCGGCGAGACCACGGTCAGCGGTCACACCGAGACCATGCCGGTCCTGCCCGGCACCGCGGTGTCGGTGAACTTCTCGCGCGACCAGGCCCAGAGCTGCCTCTACGTCGGCGACAACACCAACCAGACGATCTACATCCTCGACCGCAAGACGATGAAGGAGCTGGGCCGCCTGGGCGGCGGCGGGCGCAGCCTCGGCCAGTTCCACTGGCTGCACCAGGTCGCCACCGACAGCCGCGGCAACCTCTATACGGGCGAGGTCGACAGCGGCAAACGCATCCAGCGCTTCATCCACTACGGGCCGGACGGCTGCAGCGGCTCCGGCTTCGGCAGCATCGGCGGCGCGGCCCCGCGCTGAGCGGGTTCGGGCAGCCCCTGAGACGGATCGACATTCGGCGCCGGCGACGTCCACCATCGCGAGCAGATCAACCATCGCCCTCCCCTTCGATGGGGGAGGGTTGGGTGGGGGTGCGGGCAGTCGGTTTCCGGAAGGGCGCACGAGGCTGTACCGCCTCCATTGCCTTTCCCGCCACCGTATCGAAGCACCCCCATCCCCGCCTTCCCCCATCGAGGGGGAAGGAGGCGCTCGATCTTGTCCGCGTGGCGCTGATCAAGCCTACGGCAGGTGCAGCAGCTCGATCTCGTGGCCCTCGGGGTCGGCCACGATCGCCACCCTGAGGCCGCCGACGCCGCCGGGCCTGGACTTCGAGGTCGCGCCCGCGGCCAGGGCGCTGGCGTAGGCGTCGTCCACCGCCTTGGCGTCCTTCAGGTAGAAGCCGATCGGACCCTCGGCGCTGCCGATGGCGATCTTGCGGCCGTCCTTGTAGTGCACCAGGGCCAGGTCCAGGCCCTTGGGATTGGTCAGGATGATCTCCCGGATCTGGGGACTGTCGACCGCGACCTTCTGCACGGTCAGGCCGAACGCCTTCTCGTAGAACGTCACCATCCGGTCCTGGTCGGCCACGTTGAACTTCAGGAAGCCGAGGGACAGGGGCTCCGCCGCTCCCGCCCCGGAGGCGCCCGCCGCCAAACCGCTCGCAAGCGCCAGGCTGGCCGCCAGGGCCGGGCCCGCGCCGAACCATTCGCCCATGTTCCGCTCCCCGCTCATCGTTCCGATCCAGGCGCCAACAGAAGCCGAAGATCGAGCGACCGTCGAGGGCTCGTCATCGCGCCGAAATTGACGGCGCAAATGCGGTGACAACCTCGGTATACAATAGTGTTTACAATATTCGGCGACCGCGCCTAATCTCGGCTGCTGAAAAAGCGGCCGCCGGATCGCGGTCAATACAACGCTGCCAGCGGGAGGACTCTGATGAAGTACGCCGTATGGTTCCTGCGTCTTGTGTTCGGGGCCTGGATGGTGCCCGCGGGCGTCGAGCATTTCATCCACATCTTTCCCCAGCCGATGGGCAGCCAGCCGCTCAGCCAGGAGCTGATCGTGGCCCTGCTGAGCAGCCACCTGTTCGACCTCGTCAAGGCGGTGGAGTTCATCGCCGGCGTCATGGTCCTGACCGGGTTCTACCCCGCGCTGGGCCTGGTGCTGTGCATGCCGGTGTCGTTCTGCGTGTTCTACTGGGACACGCCGCTGGAAGGCTGGACCTCCGGCGCCGCCCGCGCCGGCGAGACCTGCCTGTTGGTCAACGTCCTGCTGTGCCTGGCCTACATCAAGAGCTACCGCGCGATGTTCACGCTGTTCGCCAAGCCGCGCACCACCTTCGGCGCCCCGCGCGCGCCGACCAGCGCCCAGCCTGCGGGAGCCTGACCATGAAGCACCTCATCCTGATCGGGCGCGTGGTGTTCGGCGCCTGGATGCTGGCCAACGGCGTCAACCACGTCTTCCTGGCGCTCTATCCCGAGCCCATCGGCCACGAGCCCCTGGCCCTCCAACTGATGACCGCCCTGGTGCACAGCCGCCTGTTCGACGTGGCCATGGCCGTCCAGCTCGTCGCCGGCGCCCTGGTCCTGGCCGGGCTGCTGCTGCCGGTGGCCCTGTGCGTGGTCGCGCCGGTCAACGTCTGCGCCGTGTACTGGGCCCTGGTGCTCGACCACGACCCGGTGGCCTCCGTCCTCGCCCTCGCGGTCCTGGCGCTGAACGGCCTGCTGATGCTGGCCTACATCGACTACTACAAGGACATGCTGCAGCGGCATGCCCTCAGCCTCGGCGAAGCGTGAGGAGGACGCCATGACCTGGAACCCGACCTTCGCCTGGGCCACCGGCCGCACCCCGCGGGCCGACTACCTCAAGGCGCTGATCCCGCTGGTCCTGGCCGCGGCGTTCTACACCTTCCTCGCCAAGACCGGCCGCAACGGCGAGTGGGTGCTGGCGACCCTGCTCTACCCGGGCTTCGTGCTGGTGGCCGGCCGCCTGCACGACATGGGCTACAGCGCCTGGATCCTGCTGGCCCCCGGCCTGCTCGACGTGGTCGCTCTCGGCCTGCACTTCTACCCGACCCTGGCCCCCGCCATGACCGCCACCGCCATCGGCGTGGCCGCCTACGCGGTGTCCCTCGCCTTCCTGCTCTGGGGCATGGCGGCCAAGGGGCAGGCGGCGCCCAACCGGTTCGGCGAGCCCGCCGCCGCGTAGCGCGCGTCAGGCGAAAGTGCGGGCGGTTTCGTCGCTCGAACGCGCTCCAAATCCAAGATCTCCATGGGCCCGCGCGAGCGGGCTCTTTCTTACGCTTGGGCGAAGGCGGCTCAGCCCTCGGCCGCCGGGTGCGGCAGGTCGGACATGCCCAACCGGTGCAGCATCTCGGCCCGCAGGCGGTCGAGCACGGTGAAGCCGACGTCCGCGCCGTCCTGGCTCCGAGATCTCGATGAGCGAAAGCGACCGCTGGGTCGACGTGATCCGCGAGGGGGTCGACTGCGTGCTGTGCTGCGGCGCCCTGCCGGACAGCGACCTGGCGGCGCGCCAGGTGACGAGGCTGGAGCGGATCACAGTGGCCGCGCCCGCCTATCTCGACCGCTTCGGCGCGCCGCGGACGCCGGCCGACCTGCCGCGCCGCCGCGCCGTGTGCCTGCGCCCCCTGACCACCGGGGCGCTGATCCCGTTCGAGTTCATCGAGGCCGGAGGCCTCGTCCGCCACGAGGTCGCCTCGCCGTTCTCGGTGACCGGCGCCGAGAGCTTCCACGACGCGGTGCTGCTGGGCCTGGGCCTGGGCCAGATGCCGCTGTTCCACGTGGCCGGCGACCTGGCGGCGGGCCGGCTCGTGCGGGTGATGGCCGATCGGGTTTTGCCGAGCGCGCCGGTCTCGGTGCTCTATCCGCGCAGCCGCCAGCTCAGCCCGCGGGTGCGCGTGTTCATCGACTGGGCGGTGCGGCAGTTCGCAGAGCGCAACCGCCTGCCCCAGGTCTGAGGGGCTGGGCGGCTTAGAACCCGGCCTGGCCCGCGGCGGCGCGGCGCCGGCCGATGGGCGCGCTCAGCGGGCCGCCGGCCGATCGCCCGCAGGCCTCGGCCACCACCTCGACGATCGCCGCCATGAACACCGGCTTCTCGACGAAACGCTCCCGGCGCAGGTCGGCCGGGACCACGGTCAGGTCATAGCCGGTGAAGAACACCAGCGGGACGCCGCGCCGCCGGAGCGCCCGGGCCGGCCCGAAGTCGAGCCCGGTTCCGAGGTCGAGGTCCAGCAGGGCGCAGTCGGGCGGGCTTTGGTCCGCGGCGGCGAGGGCCTCCTCGGCGGTTCCGAAGGGGCCGATCACCTCCGCCCCCGCCCGCAGGAGCACGCTCCGGGCCTCGTCGCCCAGGATGTATTCGTCCTCCAGGACCAGGATGGTCAGGCCGTGCAGCCTCAGCTCGTTCGCCGTCACGCGTGATCTCCTTTCGCGGTCGAACCCGCACCCAGGCGGACTCGACGAGGAACTCGTCTTGCGTCGTCGAGGTCACGCTCAGCGTCTCGTCCTTCCCAGACGTTCGGCGCGTAACGCGGATAAGCTTAACTGTACTGATCTTCTAAAGATAATCTAGGCTGATGGCTGGATTTTGTCTTCCGATAATTGACCTACGTGAACGCCTGTGCCTAGGCGGCGTGTAATCATTCGAATGGTTATCTTGCGTATCCTGAGCTGCCGCCGGGCCTTGGCCATTCGGCAAATTTGGCGGTGATTGAGTAATTGGGGGTCTTGACGTTAGTTGGGCCGATTACCAAATTGGCCGTGAGAGCCCGGAGGGAGAGGTGGCCGAAGAGAATCGTGGCGAACGCCTGCAGATCATGCTGACCGGCGAGGAGCTGGCCGCCCTGGACGACTGGCGCTTCGCCCGGCGCATGCCGAGCCGCGCCTCGGCGGTGCGGGAGCTGTTGAAGCGCGGCCTGGCCGCGGACGGCTTCGACCTGGCGGAGCAGGGCGCCAAGTCCGCCGACTATGGGGTGATCGCCTCGGCGGCCAAGCCGAACGGCGAGTCCAGCGAGGCCTGACGCCGCTTACGCCGGCCGCTGCTCCACGGGCGGCTTGGGCGGGCCGCGCCTCAGGCGCGCCAGGCGGCGCAGCCGGCGCCAGAACCGCAGCTTCTCCAGTTCCGGATAGGGCTGCAGGTTGCGCACGAATTCCTCGGCCGAGGCGCGCCAGGAGAACCGCTCGGCATAGGCGCGGGTGGCCGGGCGCGAGCACTCCAGGGCCTTTAGGCAGGCTTCCTTCAGCCCGCTCTCGCAGGTCTCGGCCAGCACGCCCGCCCCCGAGCCGGGGATTAGGTCGATCGGTCCCGGCGCCGGGAAGGCCGCCACCGGCGTGCCGCAGGCCATGGCCTCCA
>Ga0310811_10004738_pt1 | contig 17141 bp, 30 predicted proteins | sample YCmetagenome_FD_207642 | JGI IMG/M metagenome (GOLD analysis project Ga0310811, IMG submission 207642) | Soil microbial communities from experimental microcosm in Duke University, North Carolina, United States - YC | ecosystem: Engineered > Artificial ecosystem > Soil microcosm > Unclassified ...
TGCCCGAGGGGGTGGAGATGGTGATGCCGGGCGACAACACGCAGATCACGGGCGAGCTGATCACGCCGGTGGCGCTGGAGAAGGGCGCGCGCTTCGCCATCCGCGAAGGCGGCCGCACGGTGGGCGCCGGCACCGTCACGGAGATCCTGGAGTAGTTGCGATTGGTGATGAGCGATTTGTGATTTTGAAAATCACGAATCATCAATCACGAATCACGAATCGAGACACACATGAGCATGTTCAGCGACAAAATCCGCATCCGCCTGAAGGCCTACGACTCGCGCATTCTCGACCAGTCGACGGGTGAGATCGTCGAGACGGCCAAGCGGACCGGGGCGCGGCTGGCGGGACCGATTCCGCTGCCGACCGCGAAGAACAAGTGGACTGTGCTGCGATCGCCGCATGTCGACAAGAAGTCGCGCGAGCAGTTCGAGATCCGCACGCACAAGCGGCTGATCGACATCTTCGAGCCGACGCCGCAGACGGTTGACGCGCTGATGAAGCTCGATCTCCCCGCCGGTGTGGACGTGGAGATCAAAGCGTTCGGCAAGGAACACGGTAAGTAATTGCGATTGGTGATTCGCGATGTGTGATTTGAAATCACGAATCACAAATCAGGAATCACAACTGGAAAAGCCATGGTCACAGGACTGATCGGCAAGAAGGTCGGGATGACGCAGCTGTTCGGGCCCGACGGCGTCGTGCATCCGGCAACGGTGCTCAAGGCGGGCCCGTGCGTCGTGTCGCAGGTGAAGAGCGCCGACAAGGACGGCTACGAAGCCGTACAGCTCGGCCTGGTCGAGGCCCGCAAGCACAAGGAAAACAAGCCGACCGAAGGGCACTTCAAGAAGGCAGGTGTGCCGCCGACGCGCGTGCGCCGCGAGGTCCGCGTCAAGGCCGGCGGCGAGACGCCGAAGGCCGGCGACCAGGTGAACGTCTCGATCTTCGCTGACGGCGAGCGCGTGGACGTCATCGGCACGAGCCGCGGGAAGGGCTTTCAGGGCGTCGTCAAGCGGCACCACTTCAAGGGCGGACGCGCGTCACACGGCTCGATGTTCCACAAGGCGCCCGGCTCGATCGGCGCGTCTTCGTATCCGTCGCGAGTCGTCAGAGGGATGCGCATGGGCGGCCACATGGGCGATGCGCGTGTGACCATCCGCAACTTGAAGGTGCTGAAGGTCGATGCGGACAACAACCTGCTGCTCGTCGAGGGTCCGGTACCCGGCGGCCCGAACAGTGTTGTCGTGATTCGCAAGGCGGTGGCCGCGAAGATCGTCAAGACGCCGCAGGTCGAACCGACGAAGAAGAAGGGTAAGAAGTAGCCATGACTCTGGACGTGGTGAACGCAGAGAACCAGAAAGTCGGCAGCGTCGATCTGAGCGACGAGGTGTTCGGCGGACGCGTGAAGAGCGACCTGATTCACGAGTCGGTCGTGCGCGCCAATGCGGCCGAGCGCCGCGGCACGCACGCCACAAAGAACCGCGCGCTCGTCAGCGGCAGCGGCAAGAAGCCGTGGCGGCAGAAGGGCACCGGCCGCGCGCGCGTCGGTGAAATCCGCAACCCGCTGTGGCGGAAGGGCGGCACGGTGTTCGGCCCGCAGCCGCGGAGCTACGAATTTCAGCTGCCGAAGAAGGTCGAGAAAGGCGCGCTCCGCGCCGCCCTCACGCAGAAGCTGCGCGACGGCGAAGTGACGGTCGTCGATGCGCTGAGCGTCGGCGAGATCAAGACGAAGGCGGCGGCGGAGATGCTGAAGCGTCTCGGCGTCGAAGGGCGCGCGAGCGGAGCGAAGCAGGCCAGCAAAGTACTTCTCGTCGACGTCAAGCCGGAAGACAAGCTGGCGCTGTCGGTGCGCAATATTGACGGCGTGCGCATCCTGGCGAGCAACCGCGTGAGCGCGCGCGACGTCGTCAACGCGCGGCGCGTCGTTCTGACTGAGGCGGCGATTCAGAAGTTGCAGGAAGCGCTGGGATAACGAGGCAGCCATGAAACTGACGAACGTGCTGCGGCGCCCCCTCATCACCGAGAAGACCACGGTCATCCGCGACGATGGCCGGACGCTGGTGTTTCAGGTGGCGGTGGACGCCAACAAGATCGACATCAAGAAGGCCGTCGAGTCGCTGCTCGGCTCGAAGGTGGAGAGCGTCCGCACGTCGCTGGCGCACGGCAAGTTCAAGCGTCAGGGCAAGTACGTCGGCCGCCGCTCGGACTGGAAAAAGGCGTACGTGAAGCTGCGCGAAGGCGAGAAGCTTCCGGACTTCCTCCAGGGGGCATAACAAATCATGCCGATTCGCAAATACAACCCGACGTCGCCCGGCGTGCGCGGCAAGACGTCGCTCACGTTCGACGAGATCACGACGAGCGATCCGTATCGTCCGCTCACCGAGCCGTTGCACCGTTCCGGCGGCCGCAACAGTCAGGGCGAGCTCACGTCGTGGTGGCGTGGCGGCGGACACAAGCGTCTGTATCGCGTCATCGACTTCAAGCGTGACAAGAAGGACATTCCGGCGAAGGTCTCGACGGTCGAGTACGACCCGAACCGTTCGTCGCGCATCGCGCTGTTGACGTATGCGGATGGCGAGAAGCGCTACATTCTGCAGCCGCTCGGCATCAAGGTGGGCGACACGGTTGTGTCCGGCGACAACGTCGACATTCTCCCGGGCAACTGCCTGCCGCTGAAGAACATTCCGCTCGGCACCACCATCCACAACGTGGAGCTGAAGCCGGGCAAGGGCGGCCAGATTGCGCGCAGCGCCGGGTCGTCGGTACAGCTGGTCGCGCGCGAGGGCGAGTACGCCAGCGTGCGCATGCCGTCGGGCGAGATTCGCAAGATCAATGTCGAGTGCGTCGCGACCATCGGTCAGGTCGGCAACCTCGATCACGAGAACGTCGCCATCGGCAAGGCGGGGCGCAGCCGCTGGCTTGGCAAGCGTCCGCACGTGCGCGGCGTGGCGATGAACCCGGTGGATCACCCACTGGGCGGCGGTGAGGGCAAGACGTCGGGTGGACGCCACCCGGTGACGCCGTGGGGCCAGCCCACCAAGGGCTACAAGACGCGCCGTCGCAAGGACACCGATCGCTTCATCGTGCAACGGAGAACGAAGTAAACGCGGACCGTCAGGTCCGCCAGAGGAAACAATGAGCCGGTCACTGAAAAAGGGCCCGTTCGTCGACACGCCGCTTCTCGAGAAGCTGGAAGAGATGAACCGTGCGAACGAGAAAAAGGTCATCAAGACGTGGTCGCGCCGTTCGACGGTGATTCCCGAGATGGTGGGTCACACGATGGCGGTGCACAACGGCAAGAAGTTCATCCCCGTGTACGTCACCGAGAACATGGTCGGTCACAAGCTGGGCGAGTTCGCGCCGACACGCACGTTCAAGGGCCACACGACGAAATCGGAGAAGGCCGCCACCGCCGCACCAGCGGCAGCGGGCGCGCCGGCCGCTGGAGCAAAGGCATAAGTCATGGCGGTTGAAGCAATCGCGACGGCACGAGGCATCCGCACCTCCGCGCAGAAGGCGGGGCTGGTGTGCGAGCTGATTCGCGGCAAGAACGTCAACCAGGCGCTGGCGACGCTGCAGTTCACGCGCAAGACGATCGCGCGCGAGCTGGCGAAGGTGCTGCGCTCGGCGGTGGCCAACGTCCAGCAGGACGACGCGTTCAGCGGCGACATCGATCGCCTGTATGTGGCGGCGGCCTACGCGAATCAGGGGCCGTCGATGAAACGGGTGCGGCCGGCGCCGATGGGCCGAGCCTACCGGGTCGTGAAGCGCACCGCGCACCTGACGGTGCAGGTGGCGGAACGGCCGTTGAAGATCGCGCGCGTCGCCACCGATGCGGATGCATCAGGCAGCAAACGTGCGGCGGCAGCGAAGAGCGAGGCAAAGGCTGCGAAGCCCGCCCGCACGAAGAAGGCAACAGCAAAGGCGTAATGCACGGCGCGCCTTGTGAGCGCGCCAGAAGAAAGGACCACTGTGGGCCAGAAGGTTCACCCCTACGGATTCCGGCTCGGCTTCAACAAGACCTGGCGCTCGCGCTGGTACTCGGACCGCGACTACGCGAAGTTGCTGCACGAGGATCTCGCGCTGCGGCAGGACCTGAAGAAACGCTTTTCGCACGCGGGCGTCTCGCGCATCGAGACCGAACGCGCCGCGAACAAGCTGAAGATCGACATCTACACCTCGCGCCCGGGCATCATCATCGGTCGCAAGGGGACGGAAGTCGACAAGCTGAAGCAGGAAATCCAGAAGCGCACCAACCGCGAGGTCTTCATCAACATCCAGGAGATCCAGAAGCCCGAGCTCGAGGCGCAGCTCATTGGCGAGTCTGTCGCGGTACAGCTCGAAAAGCGCGTGGCGTTCCGCCGGGCGATGCGCAAGGCGGTGGAATCGGCGCTCCGCTTCGGTGCGCGCGGCATCAAAGTGCGCGTCTCCGGCCGGTTGAACGGCGCCGAAATCGCGCGCTCCGAGTGGTACCTGCACGGGCAACTGCCGCTGCAGACCCTGCGCGCGGACATCGACTACGGCTTTGCCGAAGCGAACACGACCTACGGCCAGATCGGGGTGAAGGTGTGGCTTTACAAGGGTGAGCGGCTGGTGCCCCGCCTCGGGCGAGACGAAGAGTATCGCGACCGTGGCCCACGGAGGCCGGCCGCAAGAGCATAGGGCCGGATGGGCGGGAAAAGGCGAGAGGGAACACAGCGATGTTGATGCCGAAGAAAGTCAAATACCGCAAGCAGCAGCGCGGGCGCATGGCCGGCAAGGCCTGGCGCGGCTCGGATGTGTCGTTCGGCGACTACGGCTTGAAGGCGATGGAGCCGGCGTGGATCACCGACCGCCAGATCGAAGCGGCGCGCGTGGCGATGACCCGCTTCATCAAGCGCGGCGGCAAGATCTGGGTGCGCGTGTTCCCTGACAAGCCGATCACCAAGAAGCCGCAGGAAACCCGCATGGGTAAGGGCAAGGGCGCGCCCGAGCAGTGGGTGTGCGTCGTCCGTCCCGGACGCATCATGTTCGAGATGGAAGGCGTGAGCGAGGTGGAAGCCCGGAAGGCGATGGATCTGGCGGCGGCGAAGCTGCCGATCAAGACGAAGTTCGCGACGCGCTTCGGCCAGGAGAAGACCGCATGAACCTCGAGGAAATCCGCGAGCTGCCGATCGACACGCTGCGCGATCGCGAGAGAGAGCTCGACGACCAGTTGTTCCGCTTGCGCATCCAGAAGTCGATGGGGCAGCTCGAGGCGCCGGCGAAGGTGCGCGAGGTCCGTCGTGATCTCGCGCGGGTCAAAACGATTCTGCGCGAAAAAGAACAGGCACACGCATGAGCGTCAAGCAGCAGCTGACCGGCAAGGTCGTGAGCGACAAGATGGAGAAGACCGTCGTGGTCGCCGTCGAGCGATCGGTGCGGCACGAGGTCTACGGCAAGAGCCAGAAGAAGACGTCGACGTTCGTCGCCCACAACGAGGGCAACGAAGCAAAGATGGGCGATACGGTCGCCATCGCCGAGTCGCGGCCGCTGTCGCGGCGCAAACGATGGATCGTGACGCGGGTCGTCGCGAAGGCACAGCAGATCTAACGCGCATCGATCCAGGGACGGAGCACAGCCATGATTCAGATGCGATCGATTCTCGACGTCGCCGACAATTCCGGCGCGCGCAAGATTTCGATCATCAACCCGATCGGCGGGTCCACCGGCCGCTATGCCCGGCTCGGCGACATCGTCACCGCGTCGGTGAAGGAAGCGACGCCGGATGGAACGGTCAAGAAGGGGCAGGTGGTGAAGGCGGTCATCGTGCGCACCGTGAAGGAGCAGCGGCGGCGCGACGGCAGCTACATCCGCTTCGATCGCAACGCGGCGGTGCTCATCAACGATCAGGGCGAGCCGATCGGGACACGCGTGTTCGGTCCGGTGGCGCGCGAGCTGCGCGAGCGACGCTTCATGAAGATCATTTCGCTCGCGCCAGAGGTTCTCTAGCAATGTCACGACTGCAAACACCCATTCGCCGCAACGACACGGTGTCGGTCAACACGGGGAAGGACGCCGGCAAGCGTGGCCGCGTGCTGAAGGTGGTTCCCGGGACGAACCGCCTCATTGTCGAAGGCGTGAACATGATCAAGCGCCACACGCGCCCGAACCCGCAGCGCAACATCAAAGGCGGGATCGTCGAGCGTGAAGCGTCGCTGCACGCCAGCAACGTTCAGCTCGTGTGCCCGGAGTGCGGCGCTGTGACGCGCATCGGCCACAAGATTCTCGGCGACGGCCGCAAGGTCCGCATCTGCCGCAAGTGCGAGGGGGTCGTCGACAAATGAACCGCTTGAAGGCGCGCTACCAGAAAGAAGTCGTGCCGGCCCTCAAGAAGGAGTTCGGCTACAAGAATGTGATGGCGATCCCGAAGATCGAAAAGGTCGTCATCAACATGGGCCTTGGCGAGGCGACGAGCAACGCGAAGCTTGCCGACACCGGCGCCGACGAATTGAGCCGCATCACCGGCCAGAAGGCTGTCGTGCGCCGCGCGACCAAGTCGATTGCGCAGTTCAAACTGCGCCAGGGCATGCCGGTCGGCGCGATGGTCACGCTGCGCGGCGAACGGATGTACGAGTTCCTCGACCGCCTCATCTCCATTGCCCTGCCGCGCGTCCGCGACTTCCGCGGCGTCTCGCCGAAGGGATTCGATGGCCGCGGCAATTACACGCTCGGTCTGCGCGACCAGTTGATCTTCCCGGAGATCGACTACATGAAGGTCGACAAGGCGCGCGGCATGAACGTCTCGGTGGTAACGACGGCGAGGACCGACGAAGAAGCGCGGAAGCTGCTGCAGTTCATGGGCATGCCGTTCCGCACCAGCTAAAGGACGAACGATGGCCACGACCGCAAAGATCGCCAAGGAAGCCAAGCCGCCCAAGTACAAGATCCGCCTGCGCAACCGCTGCCGGCTGTGTGGACGTCCGCGTGCCTACATGCGGAAGTTCGCGATGTGCCGCCTCTGTTTCCGCAAGCTGGCGCTTGAAGGCGACGTCACGGGCGTGACGAAGAGCTCCTGGTAGATAAGAGGAAAGCGAAGATGACCGATCCGATTTCCGACATGCTCTCCCGCATTCGCAACGCCGTTGCCGCGAAGCACGCGCGTGTGGATATGCCGGCGAGCAAGCTCAAGGCCGAGATTGCGCGGATCCTGCAGGACGAGGGCTACATCCAGGGTTACCGCCTCGTCGAAGAAGCCGCCGAGGGCAAGGCGAGGATGCCGCGACAGATGATCCGCGTGTTCCTGAAGTACGGCCCGCACGGCGAGCGCGTGATCTCCGGCATCGAGCGCATCAGCCGTCCGGGACGGCGCGTGTATCTGGGCGTGGACGACGTGCCGTCGGTGCTGGGCGGCCTCGGCACCAACATCCTGACGACGTCGCGCGGTGTGATGACCGGGCGCGCGGCGCGCAAGGCGGGCGTTGGCGGCGAAGTCCTCTGCAACGTTTGGTAAGTGAGGGTCCGGCCGAAGGCCGGACAGAAAACGACAGAAAACAGAAAACGACAGAAAACAATGTCACGAATTGGTAAGAAACCCATCCAGCTGCCGAAGGGCGTCAGCGTCAAGATCGCCCGGGGCGCGGTTGAAGTGAAAGGGCCGAAGGGCACGGTGAATCAGTACGTGCCGCCGGGCATCGCGTTCGCGCAGGACAACGACGCGCTCATCGCGAAGCTCGAACGTGAGGACCCATCGCTCGGCAAATTTCATGGCCTGGCGCGCAGCCTCGTCGCCAACGCGGTGACCGGCGTGACCGAGGGCTTCAAAAAGGAGCTCGACATCGTCGGCATCGGCTATCGCGCGGAGCTGAAGGGTAAGCAGGTGCACTTCGCGCTCGGCTATTCGCATCCGATTGTGTTCGACATTCCGCAGGGGATCGACATCGCGATCGACAAGCAGACGCACATCACCGTGACAGGCGTCGATCGCCAGCTGGTGGGCCAGGTGGCGGCGAACATCCGCCGTATGCGCAAGCCGGATCCGTACAAGCAGAAAGGCGTGCGCTACACCGGTGAAGTGCTGAAGAAGAAGGTCGGAAAGACCGGAGCGAAATAATGCGGATTAAGACGAAGGAAGATCGCCGCGATCGCATCAAGCACCGCATCCGCAAACGGGTGCAGGGCAGCGAGGCGCGGCCGCGCCTGACCGTGTTCCGCAGCGTCGCGCACATGTACGTGCAGGTCGTCGACGACATGACCGGCCGCACCATCGCGTCGGCGTCGACGGTGGAACCGGACGTGAAGGGAGCCCTGAAGAAGGAAGAGCGCGGCGGCAACATCGCGGGCGCCAAGGCGATCGGCCGCGCCATCGCCCAGCGCCTCATCGACAAGGGCGTCAAGCGCGTCGTGTTCGACCGCAACGGATTCCTCTATCACGGACGCGTGAAGGCTGTTGCGGACGCCGCGCGCGAAGCAGGTCTGGAGTTCTAAGCCGATGGCACAGATGAATCGCAACCGCGAGAAGGTTGACGCCTCGCAGCTGGAGATCAAGGACACCGTCGTCTCCATCAATCGCGTGACGAAGGTCGTCAAGGGAGGCAAGAACCTGAGCTTCAGCGCACTGGTCGTCGTGGGCGACGGTCACGGCGTGGTGGGCTTCGGCGTCGGCAAGGCGAAGGAAGTGCCTTCGGCGATCAAGAAGGGAATCGAGGCGGCGAAAAAAAGCCTCATTCGCGTGCCGCTGAAGGGAACGACGATTCCGCATCAGGTCGTGGGCAAGTTCGGATCCGGCAGCGTGCTGCTCAAACCGGCGCCGGAAGGCACGGGACTCATTGCCGGTGGCGCGGTGCGCGCGGTCGTGGAGTCCGCGGGTATTCAGAACGTGCTGACCAAGTCGCTGGGATCGGCCAACCCGCACAACGTGGTGCGGGCGACGTTCAAAGGGCTGATGGATCTGAAGGATCCGGCGCTGGTGGCGCGATATCGCGGCAAAGAAGAGGCCGAGCTGGTCGGAGCATAGGCATCATGGCGAAGCGATCTGTAGCGAAGGCTGCGCAAGCCAAAAGAGCTGCGGCCAAACCGGCCGCGAAGAAACTGAAGGTGACGCTGCTGCGCAGCCCGATCGGGTTCAACAGGACCCAAGGTTTGACTGTGCAGGGCATGGGACTCCGCCGCATCCGACACACGGTTGAACTGCCGGACACGCCGGAAACGCGCGGGATGATCCACAAAGTACGGCACTTGGTGGAGGTTAGTGAGTAGTTGCGATTTGTGATTAGTGATTTGTGATTTCAAATCGCTAATTGCCAATCACTAATCACGAATAACAGACATGGACCAGAGCACTCTTAAACCAGCTCAGGGGTCGAAGCACTCGAAGAAGCGCATCGGCCGCGGGCACGGCAGCGGGCAGGGCGCACAGGCGGGTCGCGGCCACAAGGGCGCGCAGTCGCGCTCCGGCTACAAGTTCAAGCGCGGCTTCGAAGGCGGCCAGATGCCGCTGCATCGCCGTATTCCGAAACGCGGGTTTCACAATCCGTTCCGCACCGAGTACGTCGTGGTCAATCTCGATGCGATTGCCGAGCGGTTCGACGCTGACACCGTCGTGACGCCGGAATTGCTGCGTGAGCGGGGTCTGGTGCGGAGCGGCGGCAAGATCAAGGTGCTGGCGCGCGGCGAGGTCTCCAAGAAGCTGACCGTCCGTGCGCACAAGTTCAGTGGGAAGGCAGCGGAGAAAATCGCCGCTGCGGGTGGAGCAGCAGAGTCGATTAAGTGATTGGTAATTAGTGATTAGTGATTGGCGATCACAAATCGCTAATCGCAAATCACAATTGGGTTAAGTATGGATAACAACCCACTCAAGAATCTGTGGCAGGTCACCGACCTGCGGAACCGCGTGCTTTTCACGCTGGGGATGCTGGGCGTGTATCGCATCGGGAACCACATCCCGACGCCCGGTGTCAACCAGACGGCGCTGGCGCTGCTCGCCGACCAGCAGAAGAACACGATGTTCGGTCTGTACGACATGTTCTCCGGCGGCAATCTGTCGAAGGTGACGATCTTCGCGCTGGGCATCATGCCCTACATCAGCTCGTCGATCATCCTGCAGCTGCTGACGGTCGTGTGGCCGTACCTCGAGCGGCTCTCGCGTGAAGGCGAGCTCGGGCGCCGCAAGATCACGCAGTACACGCGATATCTCACCGGCGTGCTTGCGATCGTGCAGGCGATGAGCATCGCCATCTTCCTTGAACGGCAGACGCAGATTGCCGGCGGTCTCCCCCTCGTCTACAACCCGGGCTGGGGCTTCCGTCTGCTGTGTGTGCTGACGTTGACGACGGGAACCATCTTCATCATGTGGCTCGGTGAGCAGATCACCGAGCGCGGCATTGGAAACGGGATGTCGCTGCTGATCTTCGCCGGCATCATCGTCGGCTTCCCGAGAGGGATCCTGCAGACCTTCGATCAGATGAACACCGGGACCATCAGCATCTTCCGGATTCTGTTCCTGATGGTGATGATGGTTGTCGTCATCGCCGCGATCATCTTTGTCGAGCGAGGGCACCGGCGCATCGTCGTGCAGTACGCCAAACGCGTCGTCGGCAGACGGCAGTACGGCGGCTCGAGCACGCATATCCCGTTGAAGGTGAACACCGGCGGCGTCATCCCGGTGATCTTCGCGTCATCGATCCTGGCCTTCCCGGCAACGCTCGCATCGATGTTCCAGTCGGGCGGATGGGGGCGCGCGATTGTCGATCAGCTTGCCTACGGCATGCCGCTCTACAACCTGCTCTACATCGTCGGCATCATCTTCTTCGCGTACTTCTACACCGCGATCATCTTCAACCCCGACGACGTGGCGGAGAACATGCGCAAGTATGGCGGGTTCATCCCGGGCATCAGGCCGGGCAAGCGGACCGCGGAGTACATCGACACGATCCTGGCGCGCATCACGCTCGTGGGTGCGTTCTACCTCGCTGCGGTCGCCATCCTGCCCGAGTTCCTGATCACCGGCTTCAAGGTGGCGCCGATCCCATTGATCGGCGACCAGCTCGATGCCGTGCTGCCGCAGTGGTTCACGCAGGGCCTCGGCGTGACGTTTTATTTCGGCGGCACGACGCTGCTGATTGTCGTCGGCGTCGCCATGGACACGGTGCAGCAGGTGGAGTCACAGCTCATCATGCGCCACTACGACGGCTTCATGAAGAAGACGCGCATCCGGGGGCGGAGAGGATAGGAGGCACGGCTGCGGGACGGGGCACGCGTCCCAGAGCCAGGGGGGACATTGGCGCTGAACGTCATCATGATGGGACCGCCAGGCGCAGGCAAGGGGACGCAGGCGGGGCGGTTCGCACGTGAACGTGGGCTGGTGAAAATTTCGACGGGCGATATCCTTCGCGAGGCAATCAGAGCTGATGGATCGCGGCGAGCTCGTCGACGACGCGACGATGATCGACATCGTGCGCGAGCGGCTGACCAGGCCCGATGCGCAGCGTGGGTTCGTGCTCGATGGCTTTCCGCGGACCGTCGTGCAGGCCGAAGCGCTCGACAAGATTGTGGCGGAGCGCAGAAACGGACCGCTCATCGTCGTCGACGTGCGGGTCCCGGCGGGCGAACTGGTGCGGCGGCTCGCCAGCCGCCTGATTTGCGGTACGTGCGGCACGAACGCGGAGTCGGCAAAGGCGGCTGCAGCCGCTCCGGCCGTGTGCGCGAAGTGCGGTGGAGAGCTGGTGCAGCGCGCGGACGACAACGAACAGGTCGTGCTCGAGCGCCTGAAGGTATACGAGCGGGCAACCAAGCCGCTCGTCGACTTCTACCGCCATCGGGCGACGTTCCGGGTTGTGAACGGAGCGCAGTTGCAGGCGAAGGTTGCGAACGAGCTCGACACGGTTATCGACGACGCCGCGCTCGTCGGCGCGCGGGAGGCGGCGCCCTCGGCGGCAAAGAAAGCCGTATCGGAGAAAGCGAGCGCATGATCGTTTGCCGATCGAGAGCCGAAATCGACAAGCTGCGCCGCGTGAATCAACTGGTGGGCGAGGTTCTGGGCGAGCTGCGCCGGATGGCGGTTCCCGGTGTGACGACGGCAGATATCGATCAGGTGGCGGAAGAGCGCGTGCGAGCGGCTGGTGCGGAGCCCGCATTCAAGGGGTATCACGGGTATCCCGCGACCGTTTGCGTATCGGCGAACGAGCAAGTGGTGCACGGGATCCCGTCGAAGCGTCCACTCGTCCAAGGAGACATCCTCTCCATTGACATGGGCGCCAAGCTCGACGGTTTCTTCGGCGATTGCGCCGTGACCGTGCCGATTGGAACTGTGTCGCCGCAGGCCTCCGAACTGCTTCGGGTAACTGAAGAAGCGCTGTTCCACGGGATCGAGGCGGTAAAGCCTGGAGCGCGTGTATCGGACATCGGCGCGGCGGTCCAGCAGCACGTCGAGGCGCACGGGTTTTCGGTCGTACGCGAGTTCGTCGGCCACGGCATCGGCACGGCGCTGCACGAGGAGCCGCAGATCGCCAACTACGGGCCCGCAGGCCGCGGACCAAGGCTCGCGGAAGGAATGGTGCTCGCGATCGAGCCGATGGTGAACGCAGGCAAGCCGGCGGTAAAAGTGCTCGCGGACGGGTGGACGGCGGTCACGCGCGACGGCAGCCTGTCGGCGCACTTCGAGCACACGGTCGTGGTCAGTCCCGAAGGCTGCGAGATTTTGACGCTGCTTCCAAGCGACGTGGCGAGGGCCAAGACGCTGCTAGCGGCCGCAGTCAGGTGATTTGCGATTAATGATTGGTGATTTTGAAAGCATGGATGAATCACAAGTCACAAATCAGAAACCGCACATCGAGGGGATCGTTCGGGCGCAGTTGCCAAGCGGGTTGTACGAAGTGGAAGTCGATGCGCACCGTATTACGGCGCACATCGGCGGGGGACTCGAGCGGAATTTCATTCGCGTGCTTGTCGGCGATCGGGTGATTGTTGAATTGACGGCGCGGGATCTCGGACGCGGACGGATCGTGAAGAAGGCTGAAGGCTAGGGCTGTAGGTTTCAGATACTGCTGAAGCCTGTCGCCAGTAGCCGGTAGCCCCAGGCAGGAGCGAAGCCAGTGAAAGTCAGAGCATCGGTCAAACGGATTTGCGACAAGTGCAAGATCGTGCGGCGCCGCGGCGTGGTGCGCGTGATCTGCACGAACGCGAAGCACAAGCAGAGGCAGGGGTAATTCGATGGCACGCATTGCAGGCGTGGATCTCCCGCGCACCAAGCGGATCGAGGTCGGCCTTACTTACATCTACGGCATCGGGCGGAAGCGTTCGAACGATGTGCTCGGCGCGGCGGGTGTCAGCCCGGACATCCGCGTCAAGGACCTGTCGGAAGACGACGTTCGCAAGATCAGCCGCGTGCTCGAGGAACAGGGCGGCGTTGAAGGCGATCTCCGCAAGGAGATTTCCATGAACATCAAGCGGCTGATGGAGATCGGCTGTTACCGCGGCCTGCGGCATCGGCGCAACCTGCCGGTGCGTGGTCAGCGGACGCGCACGAACGCGCGCACGCGAAAGGGCCCGCGCAAGGGCGCCATCGCAAAGAAGAAGACGGTCTAAAACATGGCGAAGACAGAAGCGGCAGTACCCGGCGCTGAGAAGAAAGAGGGCGGAAAAAAGCCTGCGCGCAAGACGTTCAAGAAGCGCGGTGAAAAGCGCGTCGTCCATCACGGCTACGTGCACATCAACGCCTCGTTCAACAACACGCACATCACGATCACCGACACCGAGGGGAACGTGATTGCCTGGTCGAGCGCCGGCGGCATCGGCTTCAAGGGCTCGCGCAAAGGGACGCCGTTTGCTGCGACGCAGGCGGCCATCAACGCCGGCAACACCGCGAAGACCTACGGCCTGCGCTCCGTGGACGTGAAGGTGAAGGGCCCCGGATCGGGCCGAGAATCGGCCATTCGCGCGCTGCAGACGGTCGGGATCGAAGTGAAGTCGATCCGGGACGTCACGCCGATTCCGCACAATGGCTGCCGCCCGACGAAGCGGCGGCGCGTCTGATGATTTGTGATTAGGTGATTAGCGATTAGTGATTGTTCGACGATTGGCGATGACCTGTGATTTGAAATCACGAATCACAAATCGCGAATCGCAAATGGAGAATTGATGGCTCGATACATTGGACCTGTCTGCCGCCTGTGCCGCCGCGAGGGGATGAAGCTGTTCCTCAAGGGCGAGCGCTGCTATACCGAGAAGTGCGCCATCGAGAAGCGCAACTTCGCGCCGGGGCAGCACGGAAAATCGCGCAAGCAGAAGCTGGCCGGCTACGGCGTGCAGCTGCGCGAGAAGCAGAAGGTCAAGCGCATTTACGGGGTGCTCGAGGATCAGTTCCGCCGCTACTTCGAGGAGGCGGAGCGGACGCGCGGTATCACCGGCGAGACGCTGCTGCAGCTGCTCGAACGGCGGCTCGACAACGTGGCGTATCGGCTTGGCTTCGCGACCTCGCGTCCGCAGGCGCGGCAGCTGGTTCGTCACGGCCACTTCACCGTGAACGGCAAGAAGGTCGATATCCCCTCGTTCTCGGTCAAGCCGGGCGATGTCGTCGCGGTGCGGCAGAGCAGCCGCAAGAACGCGTCGATTGCGCACGCGCTCGAGGAAGTGAAGGGACGCGGCGTGCCGGAGTGGCTCGCGTTCGATGCGGAAGGTCTGTCCGCGAAGATCAATTCGGTTCCGACGCGCGAGCAGATCAACCTGCCCGTGCAGGAACAGCTGATCGTCGAGCTGTATAGCAAGTAAAGGGGGCCCGACCCCCTCGCAATCCGCCAGCCCGCAGCTTTACAGGCCTGCAGCGGGAGGCTGGTGGACGTCACTCGCAGGCCTGGAGGCGGGGGCTGCCCGCCCGTAGCGAAAGGAACACACCCAATGCTCTGGAAAGGTTTTCAGCGTCCCAAGCGTCTCGAGTTCGAACGCGAAACACTCACGGATCGGTTCGGCCGTTTCTACGCGCAGCCGTTCGAGCGCGGCTTCGGCACTACCATCGGCAACGCCCTGCGCCGCGTGCTGCTCTCCTCGATTGAAGGCGCGGCGATCACCGCCGTGAAGATCGACGGCGTGCTGCACGAGTTCTCACCAATCCCGGGGGTCGTCGAGGACGCAACGGACATCATCCTCAATCTGAAGCAGATTCCGCTGAAGCTGCACGTCGACTATACGAAGACGCTCTATCTGCGCGTCGACAAGCCGGGCATCGTCCGTGCGAAGGACATCGAGGTCGATCAGGACGTCGAGATCCTCGAGCCCGAAGCGCACATCGCCACCGTTTCGGACGGCGGCAAGCTGCACATGGAGCTGCGCATGAAGCGGGGCCGCGGCTATGTGTCGGCGGACAAGAACTTCGACGAGGATTTGGGCATCGGCTGGATTCCGGTGGACTCGGTGCACTCGCCCGTGAAGAAGGTGAACTACCTGGTCGAGGCGGCGCGTCTCGGACAGACCACCGACTACGACAAGCTGACGATCGACGTCTGGACCAATGGCTCGGTGACGGCGCAGGACGCGGTGTCGCTGGGCGCCAAACTGATTCGCGACCACCTGAACATCTTCATCAATCTCGAAGACGTCGCCGATCAGCCGGCGGAGGCGCAGGCTGATCAGCCGCGCGCCGGCGCGCTCAACGAGAACCTCGATAAGAGCGTCGAGGAGCTGGAGCTGTCGGTTCGCTCGTACAACTGCCTGAAGAACGCGAACATCAGGACCATCCGCGAGCTGGTGCAGAAGACCGAGGCCGAGATGCTGAAGACGAAGAACTTCGGCCGCAAGTCGCTGAACGAGATCAAGGAGATCCTGCACAGCATGGGGCTGAGCCTCGGCATGCGTGTCGACCAGCCAGCAGGAGCGCAGCAGTGAGACACAACCTCGCATATCGGAAACTGGGCCGCGTCAGCGAGCACCGTACGGCGCTGCTGCGCAACCAGGCGATTGCGCTCATCCGGCACGAGCGCATCGAAACCACCTTGCCGAAGGCGAAGGAGCTCCGTCCGTTCGTGGAGCGGCTCATTACCATCGCCAAGCGCGGCGTCGCCGCCGCGGATGGCAATGGCAAGACGCTGCACGCGCGCCGGCTCGTGCTGCAGGAGCTGCCGGACAAGGACGTTGTCGGCAAGCTCTTCGAATCGATCGCGCCGCGCTTCGCGGAGCGGCCGGGCGGCTACACACGCATCCTGCGGGTCGGTTTCCGCCGCGGCGATTCAGCGGAAGTGGCGCAGGTCGAGCTCGTGGGCAGCGAGTACAACCCTCGGAGCAAGGAAGAGAAGGAAGCCGACAAGGCGGCTTCGGGTCCGAAGACGAAGAGCGTTGGCGATCGTTTACGCTCAGTCGCGCGCGGCGTTCGCACCCGCGGCGATGCGGCGGGCGGCGCCAAGGGACAAGCCGGAGGCCAGACCAAGGGCCGCGCGCAGAAATCTACGACGCCGCGGAAGGCTGGCGGTTCTTAATAAGCTCCAAGCTCCAAGATCCAAGCGCCAAGATTCAAGCCGCAAACGAAAGGCCCGGCGATTTCGATCGTCCGGGCCTTTTTTTTGGAACTTGGAACTTGGATCTTGGAGCTTGGATCTTGAGCTAGACCTCCTCAACAGCCTCCTGCCCCCGTTCGGCCTTCGCAGCGGCGATGATTTTGCCCTGTGCGTGCTGCGGCACCTCGTCGTAGTGCGAGAACTCCATGTGATACGAGCCGCGCCCGCCGGTTGCCGATGTGAGGTGCTGCTCGTAGGTGAGCATCTCGGCCATCGGCACCTGCGCACGGATGACCGTCATGATGCCGCGCGTATCCATGCCCGAGATGCGCCCCCGACGGCCGTTCAAATCGCCCATCAGGTCGCCGGCGAAATCGCTCGGCGCGTAGACCTCGACGTTCATGATCGGCTCGAGGATGGTGGGACGCGCGCGCGTCATCGCGTCCTTGAACGCCAGCGAGCCCGCCATTTTGAACGACAGTTCGTTCGAGTCCACAGGGTGGAACGAGCCGTCGAACACCGTCGCGCGGAAATCCACCATCGGGTAGCCGGCGAGGTAGCCGCGCATCCGCGAGTCCTGGATTCCCTTCTCGACGGCGGGAACGTACTGGCGCGGAATCGAGCCGCCGAAGATGTCGTCGACGAACTCGAAGTCGCTGCCGCGCGGCAGCGGTTCGACCTTGATCTTGCAGTCGCCGAACT
>Ga0310811_10004739_pt1 | contig 17140 bp, 15 predicted proteins | sample YCmetagenome_FD_207642 | JGI IMG/M metagenome (GOLD analysis project Ga0310811, IMG submission 207642) | Soil microbial communities from experimental microcosm in Duke University, North Carolina, United States - YC | ecosystem: Engineered > Artificial ecosystem > Soil microcosm > Unclassified ...
GCAAACCGCCGGCTGTTGATGCAGTACGATCATTTTCTCGATCCGAAGAACTACCTGTTCCTGAATGCGAAAGCCGAGCGCGACGAATTTGCAGACCTCAACCTGCGCACCTCGGCAGGCGGCGGTTATGGCCGGCAGTTTATCGATACCGACACAAGCAAGCTGTCGGCCGAGATCGGCCTGAGCTATGTGAACGAGGATTACAGCAACTCGCCGGACCGCTCCTTCCCCAGCCTGGGTCTCGGTCTCAAATACGAGCAGAAGTTCTTCAACCAGAAACTCGTGTTCTTCAACAATTTCGACGCCGACCAGAGCCTCGAAGATTCGAGCGACCTGCTGCTGCATAACCGAATGGGCGTGCGCATTCCGATCGCGAACGGTTTGAACCTGAGCACACAGTTCAACGTCGATTATGACGGCGAGCCTGCAGCAGGCAAGAAGAGCACCGACAGTGCCGTGATCTTCAGCGTCGGCTACGCCTTCTAGATCTCGCGTAGCGTCTGCAGCGGCGGCTGCTTCAACACATTGCGCAAGCTGGCCCAGCCGCCGACGAAAACGCACAGCGCACCCGCCGCAATCCCGGCAATCCAGACTACGGAACTGAACTGCCATTCGAAATCGAAGACGAAATGTGCGAGCGACCACCCGACCGCCGTAGCGCCCGCTGCCGCCAGCAAGCCGGCCAGACCGCCAAGCAGGGCAAACTCTATCCACTGCGCGCGCGACAACTGGCGGCGCGTCGCACCCAACGCGCGAAGCAGCCCGGCCTCGCGGGTGCGCTGATCCTGCGAACTGGCGAGTGCCGCGTACAACACCAGCACGCCTGACGCCAGCGTAAACAGGAACAGGAATTCGACGGCAGCGACGACCTGGTCGATCACATCGCGAATCTGTTGCACCAGCAAGCCGATATCGACGATCGTCAGATTGGGAAAGGCTTGCGTCAACTCATTGTCGAAATCGTTGTGCGCGGTCGGCAAATGGAAAGACGTGATCCAGGTCTGCGGCATGTCGCGCATTGCGGCCGGGTTGATGATGACGAAGAAATTGACTTTCATCGATCCCCACTCCAACCTGCGCAGACTGGTGATCGGCACTGTGACCGTTTCACCTGCTATATCAAAGGTCAGTGTATCTCCCAGCTTCAGATGCAAGGTTTTCGCGAGTCCGGCTTCGACGGACGCCTCCGGTCTGCTGTCATCGAACCAGCGCCCTGCCGTGATTTCATTTGCTGCCGGGACGTCGTGCATCGTCGACAGATTGAATTCACGGTCGACCAGGCGTTTTGCCCGATCGTCGACATAGCTCTCTCCGTTCACCGCTACATTGTTGATGGCGAGCAGACGACCACGGATCATCGGGAACAACTCGACATCGGCAATACCGATGCGTTTCAGGCGCGTCTCGATATCGGCTTTCTGCTCCGGCTGAATATTGATGACGAAACGGTTCGGCGCGTCTGCCGGTGTGGCCTTGCGCCAGGCATCGACCAGATCGCCGCGTATCACGGTCAGCATCAGCAACGCCATCAGGCCAAGTGCCAGCGCCACTATCTGCAATACGGCAGCGCCGGGCCGCCGCTGCAAGGCCGTGATCGCGAAGCGCCAACTGGGATGCGAAAACATTCCGCGCAGACGGCCTAGCGATTTCAGTCCCAACCAGCCGATCAGCGCGAAGCCTGCCATGCCGCCGACGAAACCCGCGGCAGTCAGCAGCGCCAATTTCAGGTCGTCCGCCTGCCACAACAGCAACGCGACGAAAGCCAGCAGACCAAGCGCATAGGTCGCAATAGTCGCTGCCCGCGGCGCTTCCTGCTCGCGCCGGATCACGCGGTTGTGCGGCACTTCGCGCAATTGCAGAATGGGCGGAATCGCGAAGCCGATCAGCAATAGCAGTCCGGTCAGCATGGCTTGTGCCGCAGGGAGCAACGAGGCTGCGGGCAGATCAGTTGCGAGCAAACGGCCGAGCCATGCAATCAGCGCAAAATGTGCAGCAAAGCCAAGCAAGGCACCGAGCGCACTACCAAGCACTCCGACCAGCAGAAATTCGATCAGATACACCAGGGTCACTTCATTCTGCGTCATGCCCAGACAACGCAGCATGGCGCACGCGTCGACGTGGCGCAGCATGAAGCGCCGCGCCGCCATTGCAACCGCGACCGCCGCCAGCATCGCAGACAGCAGGCCGACCAGCGACAGGAATTCCTGTGCGCGTTGCAGCGTGGCCCGCATCTCGGGCTGGCCGGATTCCAGCGATTCAGTACGCACGCCGCGCAATTTACCGGTCGCAACGGTTTGCTTTACCCACTTTTCATACGCGCTTATCTGGGCGGGTGTGCCGGCCACCAGCAGGCGATAGGCCACGCGGGAGCCGTACTGGATCAACCCGGTCGATGCGAGATCGCTGTCGGCAAGCATCACGCGCGGCGCAAAATTCATGAAACCGGCACCGCGGTCCGGTTCCTTCGTGATGACGCCAGCAATCCTGAAGCGCCTGTTGCCGAGCGTCAGCGTGTCGCCGACCGATACGTGCAAGCTGCTCAGAATACCGGCATCTACCCATACGCTGCCGGGCTGCGGAATACCGTTTGCCGTCAGGCCCTCTTCCGTCGGCCGCGCAGCAATCTCGACCTTGCCACGTAAGGGATAAGCATGCCCCACCGCCTTGACCGAGGCCAGGCGCGATACCGATTGTTCGCCTTCTCCCGCGATCGCCATGCTGGCGAAGACCGCAGTATCGGTCAGCCGTAAGCCGCGTCGCTGCGCTTCGTCGCGAAATGCCGACGGCACCGGCTCGTCCGCACGGATGACGAGATCGGCGCCGAGCAGTTTGTGCGCATCGCGCTCCAATCCCGCCCGCATGCGATCCACAAAAAAGCCGACTGAAGAAAGCGCCGCAACTGCGACGATCAGCGCGAGCAGCAGGAAGCGCAACTCGCCGGCGCGCCAGTCGCGCCGCGTCATACGGAGGGATTGCAGAAGCATACGGAAACGCTTTCGGGAAATTTTTCCGACGGATGTCGGAATTCGATCCGCATAAGACTACCGGAAAAGGCGCTGTCTCGTTGCGCGCCCTCATCAAGGCGGCGCTCAAACAAAAAATCCGATGCACGCGCGGCAACGCATGCATCGGATCGTGCTGTGCTCCGAAGCGATGTTCAGGACTTCTTGGACTTCGCCTTGGATTTCGACGAGGACTTCGACTGGGAAGCATGCGCAGGTTTTCCCTTTTGCGAGGTGGACGCCATCGCACGCAGCTCCTTCTCGCTCATCGAGTCGGCCATCGACTTGGATGCACCTTTCAGCTGGCTTTTGCTGGAATCGCCGCGCTTGGCGGACAGGGCCGCACCAGCGGCCTTTTGCTGGGCTTTGGATTTTGCAGGCATGATTTCTCTCCTTTGGCTACATCGGTAGGTGGAGCACGATGAGGGTACGCTGCAGCATTCGTTGCTCCCGTCGTCCCGCGTCGGACGTTCGCAATAATCCGTCAAGCGACGCGGTCATTTCTCTGATTCAGCGATGGCGCAAAAGGTTTCGCGCCATCCTGTAACAGAATCAAAATGATGGAACCGGCAGGCGCCGCAGCACTCGACATCAAATCAAGCCGCAGGAGCGCGTCATGATGGATTTCGAGTCAGCCAGGGAGCGCATGGTCAACGTCCAAATCGCCCGGCGCGGCGTGCGCGACGCCCGCACCCTGACGGCAATGCGCAGCGTGCCACGCGAGGAGTTCGTGCTTCCGGAATATCGCGAATTCGCCTACGAGGACTCCCCGCTGTCTATCGGCGAAGGGCAAACGATCTCGCAACCCTACATCGTGGGCTTGATGCTGGAAGCAGCGGAATTGCGTCCCGGCGATCGCGTCCTCGAAGTAGGTGCGGGTTGCGGCTATGCGTCCGCGATCATCAGTCGCATCGCCGCACAGGTCTATGCGGTCGAACGCATTGCGTCACTGGCCAATGCGGCACAGCAACGCCTGCAACGTCTCGGCTTTCACAACATCGCTTTGCGTACCGGCGACGGCACCGAGGGCTGGCCCGAACAGGCGCCCTTCGACGCCATCATTGTCTCGGCAGGCGGCCCGGAAGCGCCGCCTGCGTTGAAACACCAGCTGGCGATAGGCGGCCGCCTCATCATTCCGGTCGGCAATGAAGAACGGCGGCAAACGCTGTTGAAGATCGTACGGCGCGGTGAGCAGGAATTCGAACAAGAGACGCTTGCTGCGGTATTGTTCGTGCCGCTGATCGGTGCCCAAGGCTGGTCCGAAGACGGTACGCGCTCCGCGACCAACCATCAGCCGGCCGCAAAGATGACCGTGCCGCAAATGATCGCCGCCGCGGGCGAACCGCTGCCGCCGCTGGAGGATCCGCGCTTTGGTGCGCTGTTCGACCGATTTGCCGATTGCCGCGTCGTGTTACTCGGCGAATCGAGCCATGGCACTTCGGAGTTCTATCGCGCCCGCGCCGCCATCACGCACCGCTTGATCGAACAGCACGGCTTCAACATCGTTGCGGTCGAAGCGGACTGGCCGGACGCAGCCAGCATTAACCGCTACATCAATCACCGGCCGTTTCGCCACGGCAATCACAACAGCTTCCAGCGCTTCCCCAGCTGGATGTGGCGCAACGCAGAAGTGGAAAGCTTCGTTGCATGGCTGCGTGTTCGAAACGCCACGCTTTCTCCCGACGAACGGACCGGTTTTTACGGCTTGGATATCTACAACATGCACGCGTCGATTGCCGCCGTACTCGCGTACCTCGACGATGTCGACCCCGAAGCGGCCGCAGCCGCGCGCCAACGCTATGGATGCCTGACGCCTTGGCAAAAGGATCCGGCCACCTACGGGCGCGCCGTACTCAGTGCCGGCTATGCGAAATGCGAACAGGATGTGATCCGGCAATGCCAGGAATTGCTGCAGAAGGAGCTGGATTACGCAGCCCAGGGAAGTGAGCGCTTTCTCGACGCGGCGCAAAATGCCCGGCTGATCGCCTCTGCCGAGCGTTATTACCGCGTCATGTATTACGGTGGCGCGGCCTCATGGAATCTGCGCGATACCCACATGTTCGAAACGCTGCAACATGTGCTGGCCGCGCGGGGAGCGACATCGAAAGCGGTGGTATGGGCACACAACTCGCACATCGGCGACGCTCGCCATACCGAAATGGGGCAAATACGCGACGAGCTCAACATCGGCCAGTTATGCCGCGAGCATTTTGGCGACAGCGTTGCGCTGATCGGCTTTGGCACGCACACCGGCACCGTAGCAGCCGCCTCCGACTGGGACGGCGAAATGGAAATCAAGCGTGTGCGGCCTTCACGCAGCGACAGCGTGGAGCGCCTGTTCCACGACAGTGGCGTTCCGCGCCTGCTGCTGGACTTCCGCGACATCGGCCATCCGGTCCTGCGACAACGTTTGAGCGAATCGCGTCTCGAACGTTTTATTGGTGTGATTTACCGGCCGGAGACGGAATTGATGAGCCATTACTCGGAGGTGTCGCTACCGCGCCAGTTCGACGCCTATGCGTGGTTCGACGAGACGAGCGCCGTGACACCGCTTCAGGCAGCTAGAATCAAGAACGACCACAGTGTGCCGGACACCTTTCCTTTCGCAGTGTGAGGCCGCCAGCAGGAATATTCTTTTTCCGCTATCGTGCTGTGCTTTTCCTTTGCATTGCGAAATCATCGTGCCCTTGCCGCTCATCATCCTCGCGCTCAGCGCGTTCGCCATCGGAACAACCGAATTCGTCATCATGGGATTGCTGCCGGAGGTCGCCGGCGATCTCCATGTCTCAATCACGTCGGCCGGCTGGCTGGTCACCGGTTATGCCTTGGGCGTTGCAATCGGCGCGCCTTTCATGGCGGTTGCTACCGCGAGGCTACCAAAGCGTAAGGCGTTGATCCTGCTGATGGGCATTTTTGTCGTCGGCAATCTGCTCTGCGCGCTGGCCGGCGATTATCGATTGCTGATGTTTGCACGCGTCGTCACTGCCTTGTGTCACGGCGCCTTCTTCGGCATCGGCTCGGTGGTTGCCGCATCGCTGGTGGCACCGAACAAACGGGCGCAGGCCGTGGCTCTGATGTTCACCGGCTTGACGCTGGCAAACGTACTGGGCGTACCGCTCGGCACCGCACTCGGCCAGACAGCCGGCTGGCATGCGACCTTCTGGGCGGTTACCGTGCTCGGCGTCGCTTCACTTACGGGCCTGATCCTCGTGCTGCCCCATGATGGCGCAGAGGCTGCGCGCAGTCTGCGCAGCGAGATTGCCGCACTGCGAGAAGGCAAGCTCCTGCTTGCGTTGGCACCACGGTCTTTTTCTCCGGCTCGATGTTTGCCGTGTTCACCTACATCGCACCGCTATTGCGCGAGGTGACGCACGTTTCGCCACGAGGCGTTACCTGGACGCTGCTCCTGATCGGCGTGGGGCTGACCGTAGGCAATCTGATCGGCGGCAAACTGGCAGACCGGCATCTCGCAAAAACGCTGGGTGGGGTATTCATTGCCATCGCGGCGACGTCGGTGCTGTTCGCATGGAGCAGCGCCTATCTGCTGCCCGCCGAATTGACGCTGTTCGCTTGGGCTGCTGCGAGCTTTGCAGCGGTATCGGGCCTGCAGATTAATGTCGTGCAGTTCGGACGGCACGCGCCCAATCTGGTATCGACACTGAATATCAGTGCCTTCAATACCGGCAATGCGCTCGGCGCATGGGTTGGTGGCGTAGTCATCGACGCAGGCCTGAACCTGCGTTGGGTGCCGGTTGCGGGCGGCGCGCTGGCGCTGGGCGGATTGTTGATGACGATACTGACGTATCGCAAGCGCTGATCAGCTCGTCTTGAGCTGCGGCATCTGTGCTGTGCTCGGCAACAGGCAGACGCCAAGTACCAGCAGCGGCGGGAACACGAAGCACCATACGCCGAGCGATACATAGGCGAGCGCACCGAGCGCGCATCCGGCGGCGAATGCAGCAAGGCTCGCCGACATGCGTCCGAGTCTGTCCTTCGCGCCGGCGCGCTGTTCGCCCGATACACCGTGCAGCAGGTCGGCGAAATCGAGCATGATCTGCGTCGTCGTCCCGGTCATCAGGGTCGTCGGCGGTGCATCGGCCAAGTGCACCTTCTGCACAGCATTTTGGATCGCCATCGCCATCACCATCGTCATGCCCGTGGTGATCGCGGGCCAGCTATCACCATCCCTGAACGGACCAAGACTGAGCGCCAGCACAGCGCTGATGGCGAGCAACAGCAGCATCAGATACAGGAACGTGCGCAGGATCGGCAGGCCGCGATCGATCAATTGGTAGCGTGTAAGACGTGTCAGCACCACGACTATGCAGAACACCGGCAAGGCAAGGATTTTTCCGATCGCGCCCGAAGTACCCATCGCGATCGATGCGCCCAATGTGACGAAGTTGCCGGTCACGTGCGCGGTGAACAGGCCATGCAGCGCAAGAAAACCGATTGTGTCGACAAATCCGCCGTTCAGACTGAGCAGGTTCGGAACAGTCGGTTTTACTGTGAATGCCATACGGTCGCCGTCATTGTTGTTCTTGTTTTGATGATGCAAGATGCATGCCGCGCCGGCACACCGCCTTATTCGAGTGCCTTTTTCATCGCTTCCATGTCGTAGGGCTTTTGCAACAGACGCGCGTTGAGGCCCTTTGCTTCTTCCCCGAGGTCGGCGTAACCGGAGGAGAACACGACACGCATCGCCGGATATTGTTGCTTGGCGATTTTCGCCAGCTCGATGCCGCTCTTGCCAGGCAGGCTGACGTCAGTCAGCAGAATGTCGAAAGACGCGGCCGTCAGCGCTTTCAAGGCTTCTTCGGCCGTACCTACGCCACGTACTTGATACCCCATTAGCTCAAGCATTTCACAGCACATCTGCAAAGAGTCGGCATTGTCGTCGACGGCGAGGACGCTTCGCTGCTGCGCCTGGCGTCTCGCGTCCAGCACCTGCTTAATCTTCATCGCCAGCGTTTCACGCGTATAGGGCTTGCTCAGCAAGTGCACGCCAGGATCCAGGCGGCCGCCATGGATGATGGCATTCTGTGTGTAGCCGGAGGTGAACAGCACCTCGATATCCGGGAATAGCTCCTTCGCCTGACGCGCCAGCTCCGGGCTGCGAAGCGGACCAGGCATGACGACGTCGGTGAACAGCAAATCGCACTGCACACCGGACTTCAGCACTGCCAGTGCACTTTCGGCATTGTCCGCCTTGAGTACCTTGTATCCGAGCGTTTGCAGCATCTCGACCACCGTGTTCTGTACGTCGATGTCATCCTCGACAACCAGAACGGTTTCAGTGCCGCCGGTAACTTCAGTACTAATGGGAGTCCGTATCAACGCTTCCGGCTCCATTGCCCTAGGGAAATACATCTTGATCGTCGTACCATGACCAAGCTCGCTGTAGATTCGGAAATGTCCACCACTCTGTTTGACGAAACCGAATGCCATGCTGAGGCCCAGACCGGTCCCCTGTCCTTCGGGCTTAGTCGTGAAGAAGGGTTCGACCGCGCGGTCCAGCACTTCCTTGGTCATGCCGGTGCCGGTATCTGTAATCGCCAGCATCACGAACTGGCCGGGCGTGATGTCGGGAGCGCTTTGCACATAACTATCGTCCAGCAACGCGTTGCCCACTTCAATGGTCAGCTTGCCGCCGTTCGCCATGGCGTCGCGCCCGTTGATCGCCAGGTTCAGAATCACGTTTTCGAGTTGGTAAGGATCCAGTGTCGTATTCCACAATCCGCCGGACACGACGATTTCCACCTCAATCGTTTCACCGATTGCGCGACGCACCAGTTCTTCCATGTCGCGCACGACGCGGCCAAGGTTGACAACGATCGGTTGCAAGGGCTGCTTGCGCGCGAACGCCAGCAATTGCGACGATAGTTTTGCGCCGCGCGCCACGGCTTCAATCGATGACTTGAGATAACGGTCCGCCAGCGGATCATTCGCCAAATGGTCACGCAGCAATTGCAGATTTCCGCCCACCACCTGCAGGATATTGTTGAAATCGTGTGCGACGCCGCCGGTCAGCTTGCCAACCGCTTCCAGCTTCTGCGCCTGCTGCAGCGCATTTCGCGTCTCCTCCAGCTGCACGCGCTGCGTGACATCGCGCGTGATCTTTGCAAAGCCGATCAGCTCGCCGGCATCGCCACGAATCGGATCGATGACAACGCTGGCGCGGAAGCGGGAGCCATCCTTGCGAACACGCCAGCCTTCGCCTTCGAATTTTCCATCGCGCAAAGCCGCTTCCAGCACTTGGCCGGGAAGGCCGGACGCCCGATCCTCTTCCGTATAGAAACGCGAGAAGTGCTGGCCGATGATCTCGTCCGCCGCATATCCCTTGATGCGGCGCGCGCCAGCGTTCCAGGTCGCCACGATGCCTTCCGGTGTCAGCATGAAGATTGCGTAGTCGACGACCTGGTCGACCAGAAGCTTCATCAGCATCGATTCATCGAATTGAAAGGCGGAAAATGGCGTTTTTGAACTCATGGACAGTCGAATGATGAAAGGCCGTCAGTATAGCAGCGGAAGTTGAAAGACGATCAATATCGAGTTTTGCCGGGAAGCCGAAAAAAGGCCCTCGCGCGACATGCTGCGCGTTGCAACTTCGGCGGGCTCGTGCGCCGCTCTCCGCCCGCACTCCAGGCTGGCGCGATGGACGAACGGGAAGCGTCAGTCGCAGAGGACGGTGGGACAGCCTTGAACGCGCTCAGTTCGCCCGCCGCCTCTCGTTCAGATCAATCTGTCCTTGCCACCGGGAAGGCCTGCACAATCAGCGGAGTCTCGCGCGGCTCGCCGTCCAGAAGCAGAAGCAAGCTTTGCACCGTTACTGCTCATCCTTTGATCGCCTTGCCGATAACCAGTGCGGGCATAGGGAAAATTTCATAACGGAAGCCTTGCATGGCCTGGATCACCGGATCGCCGTCGGCCAAGCTTTGCGGGTCCTGATCATCCGGGATCGCCCAGAAGCCGGCGCCATATCCGCCGGATGGATCAGCCACTGGACCGTAAGCGACCGCCCAGCCCTTTTCTGCAAAGCTTGCCCAATAGGCTTGATGCGCCCGCATCAAGCTCAATTCTTCCGCGCTCATGGATTGCATGAAGTCCGCACGCGGCGGCATCAATTTCATGAAAACGAATTTCATCGATGACGCTCCCTGCTATGTGGCCAACGCGATGGCCGCCATCCTTCGCGATCGAGCTACTCGCGCCGATCTTCAGCAAACATTCTGACAAATCGATTGATTGCACCCGCCCGCGATATCAGCACGGACGCAAATCATTCCCACTCGATCGTTGCTGGTGGTTTGCCCGAAATGTCGTACACCACGCGATTGATGCCACGCACTTCATTGATAATGCGATTCGAAACTTTGCCCAGAAGTTCATGCGGCAAATGCGCCCAATGCGCAGTCATGAAATCCAGCGTCTGTACCGCGCGCAGCGCAACCACGTACTCGTAGGTGCGGCCATCGCCCATCACGCCGACCGATTTCACGGGGAGAAACACTGCAAAAGCCTGGCTGGTCGCGTCGTACCAGTTCTTGTGAAAATGGCTGTCGCCACCGCCTGCAGCGAGTTCGGTCGACAACGGAATCGGCGTGTTGCGCAACTCTTCGATGAAGATCGCATCGGCGCGGCGCAGCAGATCCGCATATTCCTTCTTCACTTCGCCGAGGATGCGCACGCCCAGACCTGGGCCTGGGAACGGGTGGCGATAGACCATGTCATGCGGCAAGCCGAGCGCCACACCGAGCTCGCGCACCTCGTCCTTGAACAGTTCGCGCAGCGGTTCCAGCAATTTCAGGTTCAGGGTCTCCGGCAGGCCGCCGACGTTGTGGTGGCTCTTGATCGTATGCGCGCCCTTCTTGCCCTTGCCGGCGCTTTCGATGACATCGGGGTAGATCGTGCCCTGTGCCAGCCATTTCGCATTCTTCAGCCTGCCCGCTTCGCGCTGGAACACTTCGACGAATTCGGCGCCGATGATCTTGCGCTTTGCCTCCGGGTCCGTCACGCCAGCCAGCTTGCCCATGAATTGTTCGGTCGCGTCGACGTGGACCACCTTCACGCCGAGATTCTTGCCGAACATGTCCATCACCATCTTGCCTTCGTCCAGGCGCAGCAGGCCATGATCGACGAACACGCAGGTCAGCTGGTCCCCGATCGCACGATGGATCAACGCCGCAGCCACGCTGCTGTCGACACCGCCGGACAAGCCGAGAATGACTTCCTCTTTGCCGACCTGCGCGCGGATTTTCTCGACCGCCTCGCTGATGTAGTCGGGCATGTTCCAGTCCGACTTGCAGCCACAAATCTCGTGCACGAAGCGGCCGAGGATGGCCTTGCCCTGTAGCGTATGCGTCACCTCGGGGTGAAACTGGAACGCGTACATCTTGCGGGATTCGTCCGCCATGCCGGCGATCGGGCAATTCGGCGTGGAAGCCATCAGCTTGAAGCCGGGCGGCATCTCGTTGACCTTGTCGCCGTGGCTCATCCATACCTTCAGCATGCCGAAACCTTCCGGCGTGGTGAAATCGCTGATGTCCTTCAGCAGCGCCGTATGGCCGTGCGCGCGCACTTCCGCATAGCCGAACTCGCGCACCTTGCCGTTCTCGACTTTTCCACCCAATTGCTGGGCCATTGTCTGCATGCCGTAGCAGATGCCGAGCACCGGCACGCCAAGCTCGAATACTGCCTGCGGCGCACGCGGTGTATCGCCTTCCGTCACCGAGCTCGGGCCGCCCGACAGGATGACGCCGGCTGCACCGTAGTTGCGCACGAAATCGTCGTCGACATCATATGGATAGACTTCCGAGAATACGCCCGCTTCGCGTACGCGGCGCGCAATCAGTTGGGTGACCTGCGAACCGAAATCGAGAATCAGAATCTTTGAATGCATGGGAACCTGGATAAAAACAATCGTGAAAAATATCAATCTAGCTTTGCCAGCACGACGCGGTTGCGTCCCGCGTCCTTGGCGACATACAAGGCCTTGTCTGCACGGCTGATCAACTCGTCGGTGCTCGCCGAGGGAAACATGTCGGTCGAACAGACGCCGGCGCTGATCGTCACATCAACCACCGTATCGCCGATGCCCACGCCCTGCGCGGCGACCGCTTCCCGCATGCGCTCAGCAATTGCATAGGCAACATCGTGCGCACTGCCGGGCAGCACGGCCAGAAATTCTTCGCCGCCATACCTCCCCAGCGATTCCTGCTGGCGTATGCAGGAGCGAAGCCGGCTCGTTACTCTTACCAGCACCTCGTCGCCGGCAGGATGACCATAGGTGTCGTTGATCTTCTTGAAAAAATCGAGGTCCATCACAACCACCGACAGCGGCATGCCGATCTTGTCGCAACGCTGTGCTTCGATCGCGAGAATGCGCATGATGGCGCCGCGATTCCAGGTACCGATCAACGGGTCGGTCAGCGACTTGCGGCGCAAGTTCTTGTTCTTCTTCTGCAGTTCCTGCTGTACGACATTGATCGAGCGCACGCTCAGTTCACGTTCGATCATGCTGGCAAGATCGAGCAGCGCCAGCTTGTCATTCTCGCTGAAGCTGCGCGGTACGTAATCCAGCAGACTGATGCTGCCGATCAGCATGCGGTGTGCATTGAAAATCGGCGCGACCGCATAGAACTGCAGAAAAGGCGTTCCGGCGACCATCGCGTGTTCCAGCATCGAAGGCTCGGCACGCAGGTCCGGCACCACGATCAGGCGCGGCGATAAAGGGAAGCTTTCGCAGAAACTCGCCTCGACGGACGGCGAAGTGACCTGCCCTTCGACAAAACCGATCGCCGGATCGTCGAAGCGCAGCACGCACTTTGCTACCTTGAACAAACGTTTCCCGATGCGGCGAATGCGCAGCAGCTGTTCGTCCGACGACGGCTTGTCCGTGCCCGTCGAAGTAACGGGAACTGGAGGCGCCTTGTCCGTCGTCGTACTCATGTCAGATGTTCATCCGAGGTACGCCGGCACGCGGATTACTCCGCGCGATAGTTCGGCGCTTCCTTTGTGATCTGCACATCATGCACATGCGATTCACGCATGCCGGCAGAGGTGATTTCGACGAATTCCGCCTTCTCGCGGAATTCGTCGATGGTCGCGCAACCGCAATAGCCCATCGAGGAACGCACGCCGCCGACCAGCTGGTACAGGATCGCGATCGCGCTGCCCTTGTACGGCACGCGGCCTTCGATCCCTTCGGGGACGAACTTGTCGACATTGTTGGCAGCATCCTGGAAGTAGCGATCGGCCGAGCCGTCCGCCATCGCACCCAGGCTGCCCATGCCGCGATACGACTTGTAGCTGCGGCCCTGGAACAGGATGACTTCGCCGGGTGCCTCTTCAGTACCGGCGAACATGCTGCCCATCATCACGCTCGAAGCGCCGGCTGCCAGCGCCTTGGCAACGTCACCCGAGAAACGGATACCGCCATCGGCGATACATGGCACGCCGGTGCCTTTCAAACCGTCAGCCACATTGGACACCGCAAATACCTGCGGCACGCCCACACCGGCGACGATACGCGTGGTGCAGATCGAGCCAGGACCGATGCCGACCTTGACGCCGTCCGCGCCGTGCTCGACCAGCGCCTTCGCTGCAGCTGCGGTGGCTACATTGCCGCCGATGACGTCCACATCCGGATAATGTTGCTTGACCCAGCGCACGCGATCCAGCACGCCTTTCGAGTGACCATGCGCGGTATCGACGACGATGACGTCCACGCCTGCCTTGACCAGCAGATCGACACGTTCGTCATTCTCGGGACCGACGCCGACTGCCGCGCCAACGCGCAGCTTGCCTTGGGTATCCTTGGCTGCCATCGGGTGTTCGGTGGACTTCTGGATGTCCTTGACGGTGATCAGGCCGCGCAATTCGAATGCGTCGTTGACTACCAGCACACGCTCCAGGCGGTGCTTGTTCATCAGGCGCTTGGCTTCGGACAGCTCTGCGCCATCCTTGACATAAACCAGTTTCTCGCGCGGCGTCATCTTTGCGCTGACCGGCGCGTCCAGTTCTTCCTCGAAGCGCAAGTCGCGGTTCGTGATGATGCCGACGACGATCTTGCCCTCAACAACGGGGAAGCCGCTGATGCCGTGCTGCTGCGACAATGCGATGACGTCGCGGATTTTCGTATTTGGTGGAATCGTGATCGGATCCCGCACCACGCCCGATTCGAAGCGTTTCACTTTCGCTACTTCGCGCGCCTGCTCCTTGGCAGTGAGATTCTTGTGGATGATGCCGATGCCACCCTCTTGCGCCATCGTAATTGCCAGACGCGCTTCGGTCACGGTATCCATCGCCGCGGACAGCAGCGGAATATTCAATGTGATATTGCGTGTCAGACGCGTGGCGAGGGAAGTATCTTTGGGGAGAATATTGGAGTAGGCCGGGACCAGCAGCACGTCATCGAACGTGAGTGCCTTTTGAAGTAGACGCATAGTTGTTTTCCTATTGGCGCAAAAGCGAATTATACAGAAAAGCGCCCGCCTCGTCCGCCCAGCGTTGACAGCTGGAAAGAAGCATGGCGAAATGTGACATCGCCATTGTCCACGGAGAAGCGCCATGCCGCGTTTGCAACATGTTTTTGTCGCCCTTGCCCTGCTCGGCTGCACCAGCGCCGCGATGGCGCAATACGTGTGGCTCAACGAAAAAGGCGTCAAGCAGTACTCCGATGTACCGCCCCCAGCCTCGGTTCCCAACAGCCGCATTCTGAAAGCGCCTGGCGGCGTGCCGCGCGCCGATAACGCAGCGGAAACCGACGCTTCCGCCGCCAGCGGCGATCAATCCAAGCCGACAGCGAAAAGTCTCGCGGACCAGAACGCGGAATTCGAAAAACGCCGCGCAGAGCAAGCCGAAAAGGATAAGCAGGCGGCCGAAAAAGCGAAACAGGCTGCGGCCAGGCAAAAGAACTGCGAAACTGCACGCAACTACAACCGCGCGCTCTCGTCCGGACAGCGCATCAGCCGACTCAACGCAGCGGGTGAACGCGTCTATCTGAGCGATGAAGAAAGAGCGCAGGAAGAACGGGAAGCCCAGCGCACGCTGGCGGACTGCAAGTAGAAAGCAAAAAAATCCGGCGCTCAGCCGGATTTTTTTTGATTCCTGTCGTGCGCCGCGCGGCGTCGCCGCGTCTCCTTCGGGTCGGCAATCAACGGACGGTAGATTTCGACGCGATCATGCTCGCGCAGCACCGTGTCGAGCGTTTTCAATTTGCCGTAGATTCCTACGCGCAGCACGCTGATATCGATCTCCGGCGCTTGCCCTACGATGCCGCTCTGCGCGATCGCCTGCTGGATCGTGGTGCCGGGCGCGACGTCGAGTTCGAGCAGGAATTGCCGTTCCGGCCGCGCGTAGCAGACCTGGACATGAATCCGCTCGTCAGCCATAGACGACCTCGGCGCGCTTGCTGAAGGCATCGATGAAGCTGTTGGCGATCATGTTGAACACCGGACCGATGATCTGCTCGATCAGCTTGTTGGAAAACTCGTATTGCAGATCGAAATCGATCTTGCACGCGTCTTCCCGCAGTGGCTTGAAGTGCCAGGTGCCGTTCAGATGCTTGAACGGCCCCTCGAGCAGACGCATCGTCATCGAGGTCGGCCGTTGATTGGTGTTTTCCGTCGTAAAGCTCTGCCGGACGCCGTGGTAATTGATCTTCAGCGTCGCGACCAGCCGGCCTTCCTCGCGGTTCTTGACTTCCACGCCACCGCACCATGGCAGAAACAGCGGATAGTCCTCCACCCTGTCGACCAGCGCAAACATCTGTTCCGCGCTGTAACCCAGCAAAACCGATTTGTGTACTACCGCCATCGAAAGCCAACCGTTTGATAGAATCGCAAGTCCTGCATTTTAACCGAGCCTCCGTTTCCGCCCCAATGAGCATTGTCGACAACAGAAAGGCGTTCCACGATTATTTCATCGAGGAACGTTTCGAGGCGGGCATCGTGCTGGAAGGCTGGGAAGTGAAGGCCATACGCGCCGGCCACGTGCAGCTGAAAGAAGCGTATGTCGTCGCGCGCAACGGCGAAATCTTCCTGTTCGGCTCGCACATCACGCCGCTCGCCACTGCATCGACGCATATCAGTCCCGATCCGACGCGCACGCGCAAGCTTTTGCTGAAAGCCGAGGAGATCAACAAACTGACCGCCAAGGTGGAGCGCGCCGGCTACACGATGGTGCCACTGAACCTGCATTTCCAGAAAGGTCGCGTCAAATGCGAGATCGGCCTGGCGAAAGGCAAGAAGCAGCACGACAAGCGCGAGACCGAGAAGAAGCGCGACGTGCAGCGCGAAATCCAGAACGCGCTGAAGCAGAATCGGCGATAGCCAACCTGCCTCCTCCGCCTAGTTCTTGCCCTCCTGCGCCTTCACGACCTGCAAGGCGCTGGCAATCAGGCCGCTAATATCGCTCAGGTTGGCCGGCACGATAATCGAATTGTTCGTCTTCGCCAGCTTGCCGAAGGCATCGACATACTGCTCCGCCACCTTCAGATTTACTGCATTCAATCCGCCCGGCTCCTGAATGGCCGCTGCTGTTTTGCGAATCGCTTCCGCGGTCGCTTCGGCAATCGCCATGATGGCAGACGCCTCTCCTTGCGCACGGTTGATCGCGCCCTGCTTCTCGCCTTCCGAGCGCGCAATCGCCGCTTCGCGTTCGCCCGCCGCGATATTGATCTGTTCCTGCTTGCGTCCTTCGGAAGCGGCGATCAATGCGCGCTTCTCACGCTCCGCCGTGATCTGCGATTGCATTGCATGCAGGATTTCCTTCGGCGGGGTTAGATCCTTGATCTCGTAGCGCAGTACCTTCACGCCCCAGTTCGTAGCCGATTCGTCGATCGCACTGACCACGCTATGGTTGATCAGATCCCGTTCTTCAAAGGTCTTGTCGAGTTCCATGCGGCCGATTACCGAACGCAAGGTTGTCTGCGCCAACTGCGAAATGGCCGCGATGTAGTTGGACGAACCGTAAGAAGCACGCATTGCATCGGTCACTTGGAAGTACAGGATGCCGTCGACTTCGAGCTGCGTGTTGTCCTTGGTAATGCAGACCTGCATCGGCACGTCGAGCGGAATTTCCTTCAGCGAATGCCTGTAGGCGATGCGATCGATGAAGGGCAGCACGATCTTCAACCC
>Ga0310811_10004740_pt1 | contig 17140 bp, 14 predicted proteins | sample YCmetagenome_FD_207642 | JGI IMG/M metagenome (GOLD analysis project Ga0310811, IMG submission 207642) | Soil microbial communities from experimental microcosm in Duke University, North Carolina, United States - YC | ecosystem: Engineered > Artificial ecosystem > Soil microcosm > Unclassified ...
TGACGAGCAGGCAATTATCGTAGGGCGTGCGGATATCGGCCGCACCGTCGATCGCGAGCAGCGTGTCGCGGTCGCGGATGATCTGTCCACCGCGATAGGGCTGCATGAAGGTGAAACCGGCGGTTTTCGCCGTCACCACGCTCGTCACTTCGGCATAGGTCGGGCGCCGCGCGCGGCGGGCGGGCGGCAGCAGCGGCTCGTCTCGCGCCACCATGCCGAGCGCGCGCAGCAATGCACCAATGGCCGTGAGCGTCGTCTCCACCGTTTCCGGCAGCCAGTGCTGCCCGGCTTCCACCAGATTGGCGACAGACGCGCCGTCCGCCCCGGTGAAGATCGGATGGTCGATCAACCGTCGCCCGTTGCCGTGCCCAGCATCGGCGATGACGAGCTCCGGCACGCCGATGCCGAGCGCCATGGCCCGCCCGCGTTCGGCCGCGCCGCAGAGGATGAGCGGGTCGGAAGGCCACAGCATGGAATGGAGATCAAAAAGCACGTCCGCCGTTTGCAGCAGCGGCCACATCTCCCGCGCGCGGTCCAGTTCCACCGAGCGGCGCGTGCCGCCCAGCGTCACCGGGTCCCAGACCCGGTTCATATCCTCCTCGACATAGCGGGAGGCGACGGGGTCCTCGGGGTCGAAGCGCGCGAAGGCGGCGAGATTGGCGAAGCCGAAGGTGATGCGGCCGCGCAGCGGGGCGAGCCCCGCCGTGAGCAGACGGTCGAGCGCAATGGCGCCGGCCAGTTCGTTGCCGTGGATGAGAGCGGTAAGCACGAGGTGCGGCCCGGCTTCGCCGCTATCCCGTGTCGTGAAACCCTGGATCCCGGTATTGCCCTCGCGCCAGGGCGCAAGATCGGGCGCGGCCACCAGGACGTCGAACCGCGGCAAGGCGAGCCCGCCGGAGCTCATCCCCATGATGGCATTCATCTGCAAACCCGCTCCGCCATCCGGCGGATAAAGCGGTCGCAAGCCGAAAGCTCGGTCTCCGCGATCCATTCGTCCCCCTGGTGGGCCTGGTCGATGCTTCCCGGCCCGCAAACGATGGCAGGAATGCCCGCCTCCTGATAGAGCCCGGCTTCGGTGCCGTAGCTCACCCGGCCGGTCTGGTTGCGGCCCGTCACCTGCCGCACGACGTCCGTCAGCGGATGGTCCTCGGGCAAGGCGAGGCCGGGTATCCAGTTCAGAACCTGGAACGTAAAGCCCGAAGCCGGGTCCACCGCCTTCATGGCGGGTTCGATCGCCTGCCGCACATGCGCCTCGAACCGCGCCAGCTCGGCGAAGAAATCGTCGCCCGGCACGCTGCGCCATTCCATCTCGAACCAGGCTTCGTCGGGGATGATGTTGATGGCGTGGCCGCCGTGCATCTGGCCGACATGGCAGGTGCTGTGCGGCGGCTCGTAACCCGGCACGAAGGGGCCGTGGGCCGCGAAGCGCGCGGCGTCCCGGCTGATCCAGGCAATCGCCTCGGCGGCGGCGGCCACCGCATTCACACCGCGCGCGGGGTTGGAGGAATGGCCGGCGCGGCCCCGCACGCGCACGCGGAGCGCAAGCCGGCCCTTGTGGCCGGTGATGGGGGCAAGCAGGCTCGGCTCGCCCACGAGGCAGAGATCGGGCTTCCAGCCGCTTAGGGCGATATCCTCGATCAACCGGCGGGCACCGTTGCAGCTGATCTCCTCGTCATAGGAGATGAACAGATGCACCGGCCGCGCGAGGCGCGCCGCCTGCAGGTCCGGCACGGCGGCGAGCATGCTGGCAACAAAACCCTTCATGTCCGCGCTGCCGCGCCCGTAAAGCCGGCCACCCTCCGCGCGCAGCGTGAAGGGATCGCTGCTCCAAGTCTGTCCCGTGACCGGCACGGTATCGACATGGCCGGAAAGGGCGAGCCCGCCCGGGCCCGGCTGCCCGATCACAGCGTGCAGATTGGCCTTCTCGCCGGTCTCGTCATGACTGAGGCGATAGGGAACGCCCAACCCCTCCAGATAGGCCGCGATATACTGGATGAGGGGGAGATTGCTGCGGTCGCTGGTCGTGTCGAAGGCGACGAGGCGCGCGAGGAGATCCACCGTCGCGGAGCGGGACAGTATGTCGGCAGGCTCAGCCTCGGCCAATGTGACAGTTTGCATAACCGTCGATCCTATACGGGCCGCGCGGGGAGGCAACGGGGCATCGCCCCGCCGCGGGCGGCAGGCCGGGCACGTTGACGTCAACGGCAGCCCGCATCACAAGGCGCGCATGTCATCCACGGCCGCACAGAACGATCAACTTGCACCTTCCAGCTGGATATTGACCGAGCCCTATGCCGGGCTGCAGTCCCAGGCGCTCGGCCTCGCCGAAGCGGCCGGACTGGCACCGATCGTTCGCACGCTGAAGGCGCGTTTCCCCTGGAACTACGTCTCGGCGCCGCGCTGGCCCTGGCCGCTCCACGCCGTCGAGCGCCAGGCGATCTCCGGCTCCGTGCCTGGCATCATCCTCAGCTGCGGCGGCATGGCGGGGGCGGTGGGTTCCGCGCTCCGGGCGCCCTCGACCCGCCTGGTGCATATCCAGAACCCACGCATGGCCTTCTCGAAATTCGACCTCATCATCGTCAACAAGCACGACGAGGTGACGGGACCGAATGTGATCGTGACGCGCACGGCGCTGCACCGGGTGACCCCCGCGCGGCTGGAGGAGGCGCGGGCCCGTTGGGCGCCGGTCTTCGCCCATCTGCCGCGCCCGCTGGTCGCGGTCTCCGTCGGTGGCACGAACGGCCGCTTCACCCTCGATGCCGCGGTTGCCCGCACGCTCGGCCAGTCCCTGGCCGGGATGATGGACCAGGACCGCGTCGGCCTCATGCTCACCCCGTCCCGGCGGACGGACCCGGCGGCCACCGCTGCGCTGCGCGATGCGCTCGAACCCCGTGGCGCCTATGTCTGGAACGGGGAGAATGAGAACCCCTATTTCGGCATGCTGGCCTTGGCCGATCTCATCATTGTCACCATCGATTCCGTGTCCATGGTGTCGGAGGGGGCAGCCACGGCCGCGCCGGTGATGGTCGCTCCGCTGCCGGGCCGCTCGCGCCGCATCGGCCTGTTCATCGATCAACTCGTGTCGGACGGGCGCATCCGGCATTTCCAGGGGCGCTATGAGCACTGGCCCGTGGCCCCTCTGGACGATACCGCCGCAGCGGCGCAGGACATGCGGCGCCGGCTTGGCTTCTAGCACTTAGGATAGGCAGCGACCGATGCTCGACATTCAAACCTTCGACGCGGTGAAGGGCGGCAACGTCATCTACAAGGCGCTGGCGCACCCCCTGGCGGCGGAAGCCATGGAAAGGCTTGCCGCACGGCTCGCCGGCATGGGGCCGGTCGCCCTCTTCGATCCCGATCAGGTGGCGGGCCCGCTGCTCACCATGTATCCGGCGCTGCGGGCAGACGCGCTTTTCGTGCAGGACGTGCGCCAGGTGGGGGAGACGCGCGGCGGGCTCGCCGCGCGACCGATGACCGAGATCGCGGCGAGCGGCGCCCGTACGGTCCTCGTCGCGGGCTTCGACGCGCAGCGCCATCTCGCCCTGCTGCGTGCCGTTCTGCCGGCCGAAACCCAGGTGATCAGCCTCGACGAGGCAAAAATCCCCGAGGCGCGCATCACCAATCCGAAGCGCTATCTCGATCCGCTGAACTTCGCCATGAACTACGCCTTCTTCCGCGAGCAGGACGGGCTTTCGACCCGCCTCGTGACCGCGAATTACTGGGCGGGCTATGGGGCCACAGCGGTGCGTTACTTCCTGCGTCTTTACGATGGTGCCGGCGCGATCCTCGCTGAATGGGAGGAGGCCGCGCCGCGCGGCGCCGGCGGCGTCGCTTTCGATAGCCGCGAGATCAGCGCGCGATTCGGCCTTTCACCCTTCACCGGGCAACTGTTCATCCATGCCGTCGGCGTGGCGGGCCATGACGTGGTGAAATACGCGCTCGACACGATCGGCGCCGGCAACGAACAGAGCCTTTCCTGCACGCATGACGCGAATGCCTGGCCATCCGCGCGCTTCGCCGGCCTGCCCGCGCCGCGCGCGGATGAAAAGGTGATCCTTTGGGTGCAGAACAGCCACGCCACGCCCATTCCGGTGGGCGGCATCGCGCTCGACCGCATGGGCGCGGAGGCGCCGGTGCCCCTGATGGAGGAGATTCCGGCCTTCGCCACCCGCGCGCTGGATGTCGCCGAACTGCTGCCCGACCTGCGCTGGCCGGCGCAAATCGAGGTACGGGCCGGCCGCCATGTCGTGCGACCACGCTATGAGGTGGTGCGCGGCGGCCGCACCCGCGTCGCCCATGTCAATGTGGAGCGCGAGGGGCTGGCAGCGGATCCGGGCATCCTCACGCTGCCACCCGAAATGGGCCGCGGCTTCCTGCTGCCTTTCCCGATTCTTCCGCGGAGGCAGTATCGCAGCCAGGTGCTGCCAACGCCGATGGCCGAAGCCGAAACCAGCATGCCGCTGCGGCTGGACCTGTTCGACGGCGAGGGAAATCCGCTCGGCCAGCATTTCCTCGGCAATCTGCCGCGCGATCATGACGTCATGATCGATCTCGACTCCGTGCTGCCCGAGGGCGCGCTGATGGAGACGGGCGGACATGCCGATCTCGTCTATGATTTTCGCGACGGCGGCGAGGCCAATGGCTGGCTGCATGCGCTGATGCGCTACGAGCGGCGGGACGAGTCTCATGCCGCCGAAACCAGCTTCGGCGGGCATATCTTCAACACGCTGATGACCTACAAGGGCGAGCCGCAATCCTATTCGGGGCCGCCACCCGGCCTCACGACACGGCTCTTCCTCAAGCTTGGCGGCGAGGGGCGGGCGAGCTTCTCGCACCTCATCTACCCGGCCTCAGGCCCCTGGGCCGAGCGGTCGGAAACGCATCTGCAGCTGCATGACGGGGAGGGGACGTTGATCACCGAGGAGGCAGTCAGCATCGCGCGCTCGGGTTCGATGCTCATTCGCCCCGATCTGATCTTCGCGGATGCCGACATCGCGAAGGCCGGCCCGCGCGGCTATGTGCTGATCCGGGACCGGACCTGCCGGCTGTTCGGCTATCACGGCTTGATCGACCCGGAAGGGCGCTTCTCGCTCGACCATATGTTCGGCTTCTGAACGCAAAAGGCCGGGGCATCGTCCCGGCCTTTTTGTTTCCCGCCGCATGTTCGACCACGCGAGCGGCAAAGAGTTTGGATCGCCAGAAATATCGATTGGGAGGGGATGGACTGGTGGGTGCGACAGGGATTGAACCTGTGACCCCCGCCGTGTGAAGGCGATGCTCTACCGCTGAGCTACGCACCCAGTCCGTCGGTGACGCGTTCTCTAGGGTCTTCCGCTGCGCGGGGCAAGCCCCTCCTGCGCGTCGAAATTCCCCGGCCATGTCCTGGCAGCCATGCCGCGTTGGCGCGGGCGCCAGCCTCTGCTAGCGAAGCACCGGGGCCGGCCCGCAGCGGTGGGCACAGGCGAAGGTGGGGAATCATGGTCGATATCCAGACGATCAGCTGGCAGAACAAGACCATCGCAGCGGCGGCGGATTTCCGTGGCGTGCTGGGCATGGGCCTGCTCGCCGCCTGGTTCTATGCGCTGTGGCTTCTCTTCACCCTGCCACCCTTTGCCGGGATCGCAGCGCATCTGCCGGTTCTGCTCCGCTCCGTGCTCGCGAAGGGGGGGAGCATGCCCGCCTTCGGAATGATTGCCGCCGGCTTCTGCGCCTTCCATTTCTGCCGCAGCCTGCGCCTGGAGTGGGACGGCACCGTAGCCCGACGGCTCCATATGAGGCTCGTGCTGCCGCTGCTCGCCTATGGGCTGCTCGCGCTCCTGCTTTTCGAGGCGGCGAGTCTGCTCGCCGGGCAGGGCCTGGTCCGGCCCTGGGCCGCGCCGCTCTTTGCCATTCCATTTCAGATCATGGCGACGGTGATCGTCGGCGCTGCCTTTCTGCCGCTCCTGCTCTTCTGGTTCTGGACGGCGGTGGTGGACGTGGTGATGACCATCGTGATTCTCAGCTGGGTCTATCATGGCTTCGAGTTTACCATCGGCTTCCATGGCGTGACCTGGATCGGCGCGGCGCAGTTCGTGGTCGATTTCCTCGGCGGCGCCGCGATGTGCTCGCTTATCTTTCGCAACGTCGAATATCTGGCGATCGTGCGCGGGCATATGATCCTTCTCGGCTGGATCGCGCTGCTCGGCGGCTCCATCCTGGCCGGCCCCGCGCTGTTCTATCTCGGCTTCCTCATGGTGCTTGTGGGAACGGCGCTCAGCGAGCGCACGGACTTCCTGCCGGGGGAGGCCTTTCTGCTTGCCTGGTCGCGCACAGCGCTCGGCATCGCGCTGGTCGCGCCGGGCGTGCTCCTCGCTTGGCAGGGTTGGGGCAACCACGCCTCCATGCCGCTCTGGCTCGCGGCGATCGGCCTCGCCGTCGTCATCCAGATTTTGGGTTCGGCGCTTTTTCTGCTCGCCGAACCGCCGCTCAGGCAAATTCTTCGCCCCTCGGCGGCATGAAAGCGCGGAAGAAACGATCCGAGCGGTGATAGCGTCGGATCGAAGCGCGCTCGCTTCGGTCTGTTACGGGAATCGCATTCTAACCTATTGATAAAGGACTGATTCATGGTTCGGATCAGCCTGGTTGCGCTGCAAAAGAACCGATCAGACCCTCAGGTGCCGGATTTGAAGGTTGCATAATGGCTGCTACCTCCGAACCTGGCGAGCATGAAACCTAAAAAGAACCCTAAAATCATGCGCTTACCAGCGTGATTCCGAGTCGGAAAGTCGCGCGGAGGTTGCGGCGGGTGCCAGTGAATGTGCGATTTACTCAACGAGGTTATTGCCATCCCGTTCCCGTGGCCCAAATGATCGGCGTGGCTCGGGTTTGGCTGCGCGCCGGTCCCTCCTCATCACGCTGAAGCGAAAGGTGCCTTCATGACAGATTTTGAGAGCGAAACGTCAGGACAGACCAACCGGATCGCCGAGGACCTCGCGGCGCTCAAACAGGATGTCGCCGCCCTCATCCGCCAGATGAAGGAGCTCGCCATGCGCGAGGCGAGCCGCGTCAGCCAGGACGCGGCGGATACGCTCTCCGAGCGGGCAGCCGATATTTACGACACGGTTTCGGAAAAAAGCCGCCGTTCAGCGGATGCCCTGACCGCGCATGTCGAGGAACAGCCGGTCACCAGCCTGCTGCTGGCCTTCGCGGCCGGATTCATCTTCAGCAAAATCCTGACACGCTGAGCAGCGCAGCTTGATGTCGGGATCTCTCGCGCAGCTTATCCGCCTGGGCCTTGCCCTTGCTTTCAATCCGGCCAGAATCGCGGAGAACGCGGCGGACAGCGCGCGGCGCCTGACCGTGCTCCTCGTCTGCGGCCTGATCGCGGGCTTCATCCTGCTGCCTGCCATCGGCTGCGGCGCGGCGGGGCTCTGGATATTCGTGCAGGAACGGTTGGGCCCGGTCTGGGCGGCCTTCATCACGGCCGGCGCGCTGGTGCTGGTCGCCGTCATCGTCCTGCTCATCGGGCTCCTGGCCTCCCGCAGGCCTCGGTCGCGCCGGCGCGAGCGCGAGCAGACCTCCGGTTCTTCGCCGTTGGACACCGCCTCCGCGATGCTGCCGGCGCTGCTGGGCCTGCTCGCCATGCCGAAGAAGGCGGCCAGCGCCGGCGCCGCTGCCGGGCGTGGCTTCTTTGCCCGCCACAAAGGCACGATTCTTCTCGGCGCCGGGATCGCCGGGCTGGTGCTCGGCCAGGATCTTTTCCGGCCCGGCCGAAAGCGAAAGGGTTGATCGCACTCACGGGCTGGTCGCTCTGCCATGACGGCAGGGCGGCCTCCAGGCTCGACCATTCCCCTTCTTCATAGCCGCTTTGAATTTCGTCAATTTAATGAAAATGCGCGCCGGAAAGGCGTATTGTCCGTTTCCGGACGAGGGCGAGGGCACCGCCATTGCGGGATTTCTGGGTTAATCCCAATGGAAATCACCTAAACTTGAAGGCCCGCAATAATCACCGAAGGGTTACTGCCGAATGCGGGGTAATCTCCTGGTCGTGATGAGACGGATCTAAAGTCTTCGTTCATATTTTTGGTCAAGGAATTTGGCGAAAACGGCCAACTTCGAACCGAGACGGCGCTGGATACAGGTCGTCTCCGAAGGAAAGGAGTCTTCGATGGCCCTTGGTAGTCTCAATATTGCTCCGGAGGGGAATCTCTCCCGGTATCTTCAGGAAATTCGCAAATATCCCATGCTGACCGCGGAGGAGGAACTGAGCCTCTCCAAAGCTTGGCAAGAGAAAGGGGATCTGGAGTCGGCGCACAAGCTCGTCACCTCTCATCTGCGCCTCGTCGCCAAGATCGCCATGGGCTACCGCGGCTACGGACTGCCCGTTGGCGAACTCGTCAGCGAAGGCAATGTCGGCATGATGCAGGCAGTCAAGCGGTTCGACCCGGATCGTGGCTTCCGCCTGGCCACCTACGCCATGTGGTGGATCCGCGCGGCGATTCAGGAGTACATCCTGCATAGCTGGTCCCTCGTGAAAATGGGGACGACGGCGGCGCAGAAGAAACTGTTCTTCAACCTGCGCCGTCTGAAGGGCCAGATGCAGGCGATTGACGACGGTGATCTCCGCCCCGATCAGGTTGCCGAGATTTCCCGCGTGCTGGATGTGCCGGAGCAGGACGTCGTCAATATGAACCGCCGCCTCTCGGCGCCAGACAACAGCCTGAACGCTCCCGTCCGCGCCGATAGCGAGGGCGAGTGGCAGGATTGGCTGGTCGACGACGGCGAAAGCCAGGAAACGGTGCTCGCCGACCGCGAGGAGATGGGGGACCGCAAGGCGCTGCTCGCCAATGCGCTCAAGACCCTGAACGAGCGCGAGCGGCACATTCTGATCGAGCGCCGCCTGAAGGACGAGGCGACCACGCTGGAAGACCTCTCCCAGCAGTATCGCATCTCCCGCGAGCGGGTGCGTCAGATCGAGGTGCGTGCTTTCGAGAAGCTGCAGAAGTCGATGAAGACGCAAATTGCCGATCGGCGGCAGCAGATCGTGAATGACGGGGAACAGGCGCGCATCGCCGCCTGATCCGCCTCACATCGCAAAAAGGCCGGTCCCGCAAGGGGCCGGCCTTTTTTGTGTTTGGAGCTTAAGCGCCGGTGGCGCCAGTGGCGCGGAAATGGGCCCGCCGCTCCTCGCGGCGGCGCTGCATCCGCTTCTCCAGCCAAGTCGCATAATACACGGTGCCGAGCGCCAACAGGCTCATCAGGCTGCCGAACCAGGGCAGATTCCCGTAGCCCACACCGGCCGAGACCAGCAGCCCGCCGATCGAGGCGCCGAGCGCATTGCCGAGGTTGAAGGCGCTCTGGTTGAGTGTCGAGGCCAGGCTCGGTGCCGCGCGGCCCTGGTCCACCACCCGCATCTGCAAGGGCGCGCCAACGCCGAAGGCGAGCCCGCCCCAGACCATCATGGTGATGATGGCGGGCACCGGACTCGCACTCGTCACGGTGAAAAGCGCCTGCACCAGGATGAGCACGCAGAGCATGCCCATGATCGCCGGCATCAGCCGCCAGTCGGCAGCCCGGCCGCCTGCGAGATTGCCGAGCGTGATGCCGACGCCGAAGAGCAACAGCGCGATGCTGACGCCATGCGGGCTGATCCCCGTGACATGCTCCAGCAGTGGCGTGATGTAGGTGAAGACCGAGAAAAGGGCGGCGGAGCAGAGCACGCTCGCCGCCATCGCCAGCAGCACCTGGGGATGGCCGATCGCCATGATCTCGCGCTTGAGGCGCGGCCGGCGGCCCTGGCGCACATTCGGGACCCAGACGACGAGGGCCGCGAAGGCGACGAGGCCGATGATGCAGACCGCCCAGAAGGTCATCCGCCAGCCATAGGCCTGGCCGAGCAGGGTGCCGAGCGGCACGCCAAGGACATTGGCGAGGGTGAGGCCGGAGAACATCAGCGAAATCGCCATCGCGCGCTGATGCTTCGGCACCACCTCGGCGGCGACGATGGCGCCGATGCCGAAGAAGGTGCCATGGGCAAGGGCGGTGAAGATGCGGGCGGCAAGCAGCGTGTCGTAGCCCCCCGCCAGCGCGCAGAGACCGTTACCCAGAATGAAGATGGCCATGAGCGCCAGGAGGGATTTGCGGCGCGGAAAGCGGCCCATGAGAATCGCCATGATGGGCGAACCGATGGTGACCGAGAGCGCATAGCCCGAGACGAGCTGACCCGCCTGCGGGATCGAGACATGAAGGCTGCGCCCGATCTCCGGCAGAAGTCCCATGATGACGAATTCTGTCGTGCCGATGCCGAAGGCGGCAGCAGCCAGCGCGAGCAGGGCGGGGGAGAGTTTCAAGGTGGGGGGCTCCGGGGCGGGCGGTTCCTTCACCTAGCGCGGCTTGATGGCCAGATCGAGGCGTTTTGTGCACCCGCGAAGAGAGGCCGCCATGTGCCGAAGCGCACGCGGATCGTGCACCGGCTCTGATCGGCTCCGCGCGTCTAGCCCGGAGCGGTGACGGGGCGGAGCCCGCGCAGCCGAAGTGCCAGGACAAGGCCGGCAAGGCCGATGGCGCTCGCCACCAGGAAGCACCAGACGCCGGCATGAATCACGGTCGAGACCGGCACGCCTTCGGCCAGGCCGGCGGCATTGGCGGCGATGCCCCCCAAGGCTGCGCCGATGGCGAGGCCCGCGGAAAGGACGGTCGGCAGCATGGCGGACGCGCGATCGCGGTCCGCCTCCTCCGAGCCGGTCATGATGACCTGGCTGAGGAACCCCCAGCAGAGCCCATAACCTGCGCCGACCAGCGCCTGGCCCAGCAGCAGCAGCCAAAGATTGGCCCATTCCATCGCCGGTCCGCCGGAGATGAGTCCGAGCGCGACGAGGGCCGGCCCGGCCCAGAGGCAGAGACGGGCACGGCGCGGGGAGGCGCGGCTGACCATCATGCCGACGCCGCTCCAGCCCGCCACCATCGCGGCACCGAGGATGCTGGCACCGAGCGGGTGATAGCCCCAGACTTTCTCGATCAGCAGGATGACATAGGTGCCGGGTCCGGTATGGGCGGAGGGCAGCAGCAGCACGATCCAGAAGGCGAGACCGGCGCGGCTGCGCAGCGAAAATGCACCGCGCGGCAGCAGCCGGTTCGGCGCATGCAGATCCCACACCGCCATCAGCACCAGCAGGGCGAGGGCGAAGCCGACACTTGCGATCCGCGCCCAGGCCTGGGGTTCGATCGCGGCAGCTGAGAGCAGCAGGATGCCGAGTGCCACTCCGCCCATGCGCGCCAACGGCAGCCGGTGGCGCGCCTCCGCGCGCTGGCCGTGCTCCGGGATCACCGCCCAAACCAGCGCCATGAAAAGCAGAATCGGGGGCACCTCGGCCAGAAAGGCCAGGCGCCAGGAGAAGGCCTGGGTCAGTAATCCGCCGACCACCGGACCGGCGAGCGACCCCGCCGCCCAGATCGTCGCCTCGATGCCGAAGATCGCGGGGATCATCAGCGCCGGGAAGACCTCCGGGATGAGGATATAGGTCAGGCCCGAAACCGCACCTTCACCCAGACCCTGCAGCACGCGACCGCCGAGCAGCACCCAGATCGAAGGGGCGAAGCCGCAGGCAAGCGAGCCGAGCAGATAGGCCGCCCCCGCGCATTGCAGTGCCGGGCCGGTCCCGAGGCGCCACTTCATCGGCGAGGCGAGGGTCCCGGCAACGATTGCAGCCACAAGATAGAAGGTGAAGCCCCAGCTCATCAGATTGACATGGCCGAGCTCCTGTACCGCCGAAGGCATGCAGGCCGAAACCAGGAAGGCGCCGAAGGCATAGAGGGCCGAGCCCAGGCTGAAGGTCGCGAGATAGGCGCCGTACGGCCTTGCGAGCAGACTTCTCCAGGGCAGGGTGGTTTCCGCACTCATGGGCGTTCCTGGCGTCCCTCAGCCACGCGGCTTGCGGGCGCTGCGCTTCCAGACGGGACGGCCCGGCCAGTCGACGACGTGATGCTCGAGCGGCCCGGCATCGCGCTCGCTGATGATGCGCCCTGCCGCCGAAGCGCCGGAACTGCGGACGGTCTCCGTCGTGCCGGAGCGGAGAGGATGCCAGGTCGGCAGATCCCGTCCTTCCTCCACCAGCCGATAAGCGCAGGAGGGTGGCAGCCAGTCGATTTCGCGCAAAACCTCGGGGGTCAGCTGCACACAGTCCGGAACCTTGGCGAAACGATTGCCATAGTCGCGGCACTGGCAGGTCTCGGTATCGAGAAGGCGGCAGCCGACATTCGTGAAGGCCAGTGCGTCGGTATCTTCGTCCCGCAGCTTGTGCAGGCAGCAGCGGCCGCAGCCGTCGCAGAGCGATTCCCATTCCTCCTGGGTCATCTCGTCGAGCGACTTGGTTTTCCAGAAGGGCGCGGTCATCCGCCCCCTATAGCAGAGGAGATCGCCTCAGGAGGAGGCGTGCGGCTGCCAGGACAGGGTCTCGAGCAATGCGCCGGGCGCAATGATCGAAAGTAGCCGTGCAGACGAAGCGGCGTGGTCGAAGGCCGCCCCCGGCACCCGGCCGAGCACCGCCGTGTCGATTTCGCCATAATCCCGCCCCTGGGCGACGAGGGTGATGAGCGCCGCCTGCAGCGGCGGCATGCCGGGGTTGTATGCCGCGTTCTCGATTGCCGCCCCGGTCAAAATGGTACCGTCGGTCAGGCGGAGTGCGACCGCCGCGGGCGCGCGGCCATAGGGCGTATGGGCGCGGGCGCCCGCTTCCAGCAGGTCGGCGATCACCTCGGGAGCGGCCGCCGCCGGCGCTTCCAACGTCACCAACGGCAGGTGGGCGGCGGGGCTGGCCCCCGCCATGCCGAGATCGGTGGGGCCGAAGCGCCAGGGCAGCATGTCGCCGAGGCTCAGCGGTCCGGCCTCGGGGTCGAGGATCGTCAGCCCCTCGCTGCCGGCGAATTCGTTCATGAACTGGCGGCAATGGCCGCAGGGTCGGGCTGAGACCGCGAGCAGGTCGATCGTGGCGCCCAGGCTATGCGCGCGGGTGAACAGGAACTGCTCGGCGTGGATGGTGTCAGCCGTCGTCCCGCCTGGGAATTCGAGGTTGGCGCCGAGGATGAGATCACCCGTCTCTGCCGCACGGCCGACAGCGCCCACGCGGAATTGCGAAATCGGCGGCCGCGCCAGCCGCTGCGCTGCCGGCAACAGCGCCTGCATCAGCGCCGCGACATCCGCGAGGCCGGTCGCCGCCAGCAGGCCCGGAACCGATGCCCCCGAAACGACATGGCCAGGCCCGATGGCGGCGGTGACGGCAACCTCCGTCATGCTCAGCTGCCCTGGCGGCCTGCATGCGGATGCTTCCGCCAGGTCTGTACCAGGAAGGCGGCGATATCGTCTGACGCTTGGCCCCAGAGTGTGCTCATGCCGGCGACGATATTGGCCACGACCGGCTGGCGGGAGGGGCCGCGCTTGGTGATGCTGCGGGTCCCGAGCAGCCTCATGCTCGCGCTGTCACGGATCCCCACCTGCACCTGCAGCACCATCTGCCCGTCCGGGTCGGGGTCGAAACGCAGAACATTAGTCTCGACCAGCAGATTGGCGTTGGCGCCAATCGAGCCGCCGGCGCCGATCACCATCGTGCCGGGCAGCCTGCTGGTCAGGTTCTGCACCAGCGTTGCTTCCAGCATGTCGGACAGCGGCTCGGCCCAGATGTCGTTCTCATGAATGTCGAGCTTGAAGTCATTGGCCTGTTTCACGATCCCTTGGCGGTCGAGATAGCCCGGGATGCTGATAGACCGCACTTCGACCGAGGGCGGGCCGCCCCGGATCTGGCCTCCCGCAACGGTCTCGATCCGGTAGTAGTTCGGGCTGGGCGAAGCGCAGGCCGAAAGTCCCGCCAGGGCGAAAGGGGCAAGGCCCAGGAAGGCGAGGAGAGGTCTGCGTCGGCTCGTCATTGTCCACCTGTCGCGCGGCCCGAGCGGCCCAGGATCAGGGCCTCGGGGTGACGGTTAAGAAAATCGGCCAGTTGCTTGACCGAGCGGAGCGCACTGTCCGCTTGGCCCATGAGCTGGGTCAGGCCGCGCTCGAAATCCGAATTGCCGCCATAGGAGCGGCTGAGCTGCCCCACCGCCAGATTGGCGGTCTTCAGCGTGCGGTCCAGATTGGCCGTCATCTCCGGCAGCTTCTTCAGCGTCGGCTGCAGGCTGGTATTGGTGTTCTTCACCAGCTGCTGCACGCTTTCGAGGGTGGAGGAGAGATTGGCCACCGCCTTCTTCATCTGGTCGCCGCCGATCGTCTCGTTCGAACTCTCGAGCAGCTTGTTCAGATTGTCGCCGATCTCGCCGAAGGGGATGGCCTCGACCTTGGCGAGGATCTGAGACGCCGAGGCGAAGAGATCGCCCCCGCCATCCATGCTCGGCAGCACATAGTCGTCGCCCTCCCGGGTGATCTGCACCGGCTTCGCTTGCGGATCGATGGTCAGCGCCATCTCTTTCTGGCCTGTGATGAAGCTGGAGGTTGCGAGCGAAACGCGCAGGCCGTTGTCCACCAGGCGCTGCAGCACGACCCCGGGGTCGAGCGTCTTCGGGAAGTCGGTCGTGCTGAACACCCGCTCGGGCTGGAGCTCCGCCGTCACCCGCACCTGCGAGGTGCCCTTCGCCGGGTCGATCAGAAGCTTCACGCCCGTGACCTCGCCCACCTGCATGCCAAAGACTGTCACCGGCGTGCCGCGGCCGACGCCGGCGACCGAGCTCTGGAAATAGGAGACGATGGGAATCTTGTGCAGGTAGCCCGCCGATTCCGCGTCCTGCCGGCTCGCGAAGAGCTGGAAGGTCGCATTGTTCGGGCTTGGCGCGTCATGGATCGCGTCGGCCGGCAGATCGAAGGTCACGCCGCCCGCGAGCAGCGCCTCCACCGACTGGAACTCGACATGAAAGCCGCCGTTCTGGATGCCCAGGGTGATGCCCGACGAATCCCAGAAATGGCTCTCCGGCTTCACCAGCTTGTTGTACGGCGCGCGCACGAAGATGTTGATGGTGACCGGGCCGATACCGTCTCCCAAGTCGTAGCCCAAAACCTCGCCCACGATCACGTCACGGTAGAAGACCGGCGAACCGGTGGAGAGCGAGCCGACGCTGCCGGCACGCAGAACGAAGGTGCTGCCCGGCACGTCCGAGCGCACGCCCGGCGGCTCCTCCAGCCCCTTGAAATGGGTGTCATAATGGCCGCCCGGAGCGCCGGGATCGACACCGATGAAGGCGCCGGAGACGAGGGTATCGAGACCGGAGAGGTTGGTGACCGAGAGGCGCGGCCGCACCACCCAGAAGCGGGCATGGCTGGTCAGGAAGCGGGTGCCGAGATTGTTCATCCGCACATGGACAACGACGTGGCTGTTGTCCGGCGCGAGGTCAATGCTCTCCACCGTGCCCAGCGCCACCGCTTTGTATTTGATCTGCGTCTGGCCAGCCGCCAGGCCCTCGCCGCTGTTGAAGGTGATGGTGACCAGCGGCCCCTGCTCCATGATGGTGCGGTAGCCGAGATAGATCGCGATGGCGGCGGCGAGCAGCGGGATAACCCAGACGAAGCTGAAGCGCCGCTGCCGGATATGAACGGGCGGTGGCGGCATCTGCGGCTGCGGCTGTTGCTGGTCGACGGCGGGCGGACGATCTGGATCGGTCATACGGTGGCGTCCTTCGCGCCGAGCGCGGAATCCGAGGCTGTGTCAGCGGTGTGGGCAGGGGTGGCTTGTGCCGGGGCGCGCTGCGCGTCCCACATCAGGCGCGGGTCGAAGGTCACGACGGCGAACATGGTCAGGACGACCACGGCCGCGAAGCAGGGAGCGCCCACCAGCGCGTTGATATGCGCGAACTGTTCGAAGCGGACGAGTGCCACGAGGATGGAGATCATGAAGATGTCGATCATCGACCAGCGGCCGATGAAGTCGATGATGCGGAAGGCGCGGGTGCGGAAATGGAGATGCGTCGCTTTGCCGCGCTGGGTTTGGACCAGCAGGTAGCCGAGGGTCACGAGCTTGGCGAGGGGGATCGTGATGCTGGCGAGAAAGACCAGGGCGGCCAGCGGCCACAGCCCGTAGTCGATCAGTTCCTTGATGCCGCCGAAAATGGTGAAATTCTGCGTATTGGCGAGCTGGGTGATCGCCATCACGGGATAGATGTTGGCGGGCAGGTAGAGGCAGACCGCGGCGATGACCAGGGCCCAGCTGCGGGAGATGACATTGCGTTTGCGCGGATGCAGCGGCGTATGGCAGCGCAGGCACTGGTCGCCAGGTGCCGCGTGGTTCACGAGATGACAGGTATGGCAGCCGATGACGTTCGGATGCCGGGCCTCGAGCGTTCCCGGGGTGTCACCCGCCGCCTCCGGATGGCGCCGGATATAGCGCATGTCGGAGGCGAGTTCGGCCCGTTCCAGCGCGCGCCAGACGGCTTCGTGATCGAGCGCGCCGTCGGCCGCCGCCATCGAGATCATGAGCCCGATCAGCGCATAGAGGGAGGTGTCGAGATTGACATGGGCGATGGCGGTGAGCCGGGTATAGGCGACCAGGAAGCCCAGCAAATAGACGTCGATCATCGACCAGGGGGTGATCCGCGTATACCAGCGGAAGAGCGCGACGGAGAGCCGGGGCGGGACGAAGCCGGTCTCGAGCCCGATCAGCGTCACCAGCATGATCCCGAGCTTGATGCCGGGCAGGATGGCGGTGACTGCCATCACCAGCATGCCGAGGGTCACGAAACCCTGGCTCATCAGCGCATCCGGCCCGGTCTCCAGCCGCGCCAGCTGGAAGCGGCCATAGGCTGAAATCTCAAGAAAGGGCGCGGCCAGGGCGAAGGCATAGAAGAGCGTCGCAGCCAGCCCGCAGGCGATCGGAAAACTGAAGGGCGAGCGCAACATGCGCCACAGAGTCTTGCCGCAGCGCGGGCATTCGGCGACCAGACCGGGCTGCATGTCAGGCAGGGAGGAGAGGAGCCCGCAATCCGGGCATTCGCGCCAGTGATCCAGGCGATAGATTGCGCGCGCCTCGTTCGGGTCGAGCGCAGCGCGCCGAGACGCGGCCTGCCCAGGCGCGGCCGGCCCAGGCGCGGCCGGTGCAGCGGCGCCCGGTTCGGGCGTGGGCGGCTCAAGCTCGGGCATGCGGTTCTCTCGAAGGCAGCAGGGAGATCCTTCCGAAGCGGGCCGCGTGCG
>Ga0310811_10004742_pt1 | contig 17135 bp, 13 predicted proteins | sample YCmetagenome_FD_207642 | JGI IMG/M metagenome (GOLD analysis project Ga0310811, IMG submission 207642) | Soil microbial communities from experimental microcosm in Duke University, North Carolina, United States - YC | ecosystem: Engineered > Artificial ecosystem > Soil microcosm > Unclassified ...
CTCCTCAAATCCTCGATGCAGCGTATCGCCGTCTTTCCATCCCAGTTCGCCGGCCGCGCGCGCTCGGAACGCGGCTGGGCCAGCGCCTCCGTCAGCGCATCCAGCAGGGTCGATGCGCTGACCAGCCGGTTGGTGCCCTGCGTGATCGTGATCGGCCGCTCGGTATTCTCGCGCAGCGTCAGGCAGGGGATGCCGAGATAGGTGGTCTCCTCCTGAATACCGCCCGAATCGGTGATGGCGGCGGTGGCACCGGCGACGAGGCTCATGAAGCGAACATAGGGGAGCGGGCCGACCAGCTTCACTCCGCCTTCTGCCAGTTTCGCATCCAGCCCGGCGGCGGCGAGGCGCTGCGCCGTGCGGGGATGAACCGGGAAGCACAGCGGCAGCACCGCCTGCACGGCGAGCAGCGCCTCGACCAGTGCGGCCAGCGCCTCGGGCGTATCGACGTTGGAGGGACGGTGCAGCGTCACCACGCCGTAGCGTTCGGGCAGGCCCAGCGCGGCCGGTTCGGCGGCGGCCTCGATCTTCGGGCGGACCAGCTCGAAACTGTCCATCATGATGTTGCCGACATTGGTGATCCGCGCCGGAGAGCAACCCTCGACGAGGAGATTCTCGTCGCCGTCGGGCGATGGCGTCCACAGCACGTCGGAGATGGCGTCGACCGCCAGCCGGTTGATCTCCTCGGGCATGTCGCGGTCGCGCGAGCGCAGGCCCGCTTCCAGATGCACCGTCGGGATGCGCAGCTTCGTTCCCACCAATCCGCAGGCGAGCGTGGAGTTCACGTCGCCGACGATCACCAGCCAGTGGGGACGCTCGGCCAGCGCGATCTTTTCATAGGCGATCATGACGTTGCCGGTCTGCTCGGCATGGCTGCCCGACCCGACGCCGAGATGATGGTCCGGCTGCGGCAGACCCAGATCCTCGAAAATCGCATCCGACATGTTGGCGTCATAATGCTGGCCGGTGTGGATCAGCACCGGCTGGAAATCCTCGGCGACGGTGAGCGCGTGCCAGAGCGGCGCCACCTTCATGAAGTTCGGACGGGCGGCGGCGATCAGATGGACGGTTTTTGCCATACGTCCTTCCTAGCCCCGATTTGTGACGAGGCCAGTGCCTTCTAACTCCCCTCCCTGGAAGGGAGGGGTTGGGTCTTGGGTCGCTATACGGTGATCAAGCCAAATGAGGCTTAAGTCGCGCGCGCCTCCACCCACCCCCCAACCCCCTCCCTTTCAGGGAGGGGGAGTGGCTCATTCGAACTCCAAAATCACCTGATCGATCGCCAGGCTTTCGCCCTCGCCCGCCGCCACCTTGCTGACCACCGCCGTCTTCTCGGCGCGGAGCATGTTCTCCATCTTCATCGCCTCGACGGTGGCGAGCGGCTGGCCGGCCTCCACCGTATCGCCGAGCTTCACCAGCAGGCGGGTCAGCAGACCCGGCATCGGCGAGACGAGGAACTTGCTCATGTCCGGCGGGATCTTCTCGATCATGTGCCGGCGCAGCTTCGCCACCACCGGGCGCATCACCTGCACGGTGCGCGCACGGCCGGCGTGCGTGATCGTCATCGCGTTGCGCTTGCGGGCGACGCGCAGCGTGATCGGCTGCCCGTCCACCTCCGCTTCGACCAGCGTCGCGCCCGGCCGGTAGCCGATCGTCAGGCTCACGCTCTTGCCGTCCACCTCGGCGCAATCCGCCTCCAGCTCGACCTCATGCTCCGCGCCGTCGATGCGGACGACCCAGCGCGATCCCGCCTCCAGCGGCGTGCCGAGCTGGCCATCGACATGCAGAGACCGCGCCGAATCCGCCCGCGTGATGGCGGCGGCAACGGCGGCAACGGCCTGCGCATTCGCCTCGGTTTCGGGCGCGCCGTGGAAGCCCTCGGGATATTCCTCTGCGATAAAGCCCGTCGTGATGTTGCCCGAACGGAAGCGCTCGTGCTGACCCAGCGCCGAGAGGAAATCCATGTTGGTGCCGACGCCGCTGATCTCATAGGCATCGAGTGCGCCGATCTGCAGGTCGATCGCCTCCAGCCGGGTCGGCGCCCAGGTCACCAGCTTGGCGATCATCGGGTCGTAGAACATCGAGACTTCGCCGCCCTCCTCCACGCCGGTATCGACGCGCACCACGGCGGTGTCCGAACGGCTCTCCTTCGGCGGATTGTAGCGGGTCAGCCGCCCGGTCGAGGGCAGGAAGTTGCGATAAGGGTCCTCGGCATAGACGCGCGTCTCGACAGACCAGCCGTTGATGCCGACATCGGCCTGCGTGAAGGCTAGCTTCTCGCCATAGGCCACCCGGATCATCTGCTCGACCAGATCGAGCCCGGTGATCTCCTCGGTGACGGGATGCTCCACCTGGAGGCGGGTGTTCATTTCGAGGAAGTAGAAGCTCTGGCCGGTGGTGTCGGCGCCCGAGACGATCAGCTCAACCGTGCCCGCGCTATAATAACCTACCGCCGCCGCCAGCGCGACCGCCTGCTCGCCCATCGCCTTGCGCATCTCCGGCGAGACGAAGGGCGACGGCGCCTCCTCGACGACCTTCTGGTGGCGGCGCTGGATCGAGCATTCGCGCTCGTTCAGGTAGACGATGTTGCCGTGCTGATCGCCCAGCACCTGGATCTCGATGTGGCGCGGGCTCTCGATGAACTTCTCGATGAACACGCGGTCGTCGCCGAATGACGCAAGCCCTTCGCGCTTGGTCGCCTCGAAGCCCTCGCGCACGTCCTGCTCGCTCCACGCGAGGCGCATGCCCTTGCCGCCGCCGCCGGCCGAGGCCTTCATCATCACCGGATAGCCGATGTCGTTCGCGATCCTCACCGCGTCATCGGTGTCGGCGATCTCGCCGAGGAAGCCGGGGACGACGTTGACGCCCGCCTGCTTGGCGAGCTTCTTGGATTCGATCTTGTCGCCCATCGCGGCGATGGCGTTCACCGGCGGGCCGATGAAGGCGATGCCGGCATCCTTCAGCGCCTTGGCGAAGCTCTGCCGCTCGGAGAGGAAGCCGTAGCCGGGATGGACCGCCTCGGCCCCGGTCGCCTTGCAGGCCTCGACGATCGCGTCGGCGAGCAGATAGCTTTCGGCGGCCGGCGGCGGCCCGAGCCGCACCGCCTCGTCCGCCATCTTCACATGCGGGCTGAGCGCATCCGCATCCGAATAGACCGCGACGGTTTTGATGCCCATCTTCTTGGCTGTGCGGATGACACGGCAGGCGATCTCGCCGCGATTGGCGATCAGGATTTTCTTGAACATCAATGCCCCTCGCTACAGATCTTTATCGTCGCGCCGGCTGGCACCCAGAGCGACAGGAAATTCTCTGAACCGAAATCCAAAACGATCTCGTCGTCAGCGCCGATCTCAAAGCTGACCTCGGCTTCTTGCCCCGGCGCAATCTCCACGGTGTCGGTCCACGGCTCGAGCATGATGCCGAGCGATTGGTCCGACTTGTTACGGATCGGGATTTTCACGCGATGTTTTCCCGTATCGTCGCCCCTGTGAAGGCAGGGGCCCATCTCCTCACCGCTGAGCTTGATGAGACAGCAAAGGAGATGGGCTCCTGCCTGCGCAGGAGCGACGGAGTGGTTGTCATTCCGCCGCGATCGCCTCAGCCGCTTCCAGATGCGCCTGCTCCACGCGCATCGGCACGATGCCGAGCTTGGCGAAGAGGGCGGCGTCGCGGTCGTCGCCGGCATTGCCGGTGGTCAGCAGCTTGTCGCCGGTGAAGATCGAGTTGGCCCCCGCCATGAAGCAGAGCGCCTGCGTGCTGTCCGGCATGCTCTCGCGGCCCGCCGACAGGCGCACCATGCTCTCCGGCATCGTGATCCGCGCCACCGCGACGGTGCGGACGAACTCGATGTCGTCGATCTTGGCCGAGGGCACGTCCTTCAATATGTCGCCCAGCACGGTGCCCGCCACCGGCACCAATGCGTTGATCGGCACCGATCCCGGATGCACCGGCAAGGTCGCCAGCGCATGGATGAAGCCGACGCGGTCGCCGCGCGTCTCGCCCATGCCCATGATCCCGCCCGAGCAGACGTTGATCCCCGCGCCGCGCACATTCTCCAGCGTGTCGAGGCGATCCTCGAACGTCCGCGTCGAGATGACGTTGGCGTAATTCTCGGGCGAGGTATCGATATTGTGGTTGTAGTAATCGAGCCCCGCCTCGCCCAGCTTCTGCGCCTGATCGGGCGTCAGCATGCCGAGCGTCATGCAGGTCTCCATCCCCATCTCGCGCACGCCGCGGATCATCGCGGCGAGCGCGGGGATGTCCTTGTCCTTGGGGTTGCGCCAGGCGGCGCCCATGCAGAAGCGCGTCGAGCCATGATCCTTCGCCTGCGCCGCCGCCTGCAGCACCTGCTGGATTTCCATCAGCTTGGTGGCCTTCAGCCCCGTCTCGGCGTGCGCGGACTGGTTGCAATAGCCGCAATCCTCGACGCAGCCGCCCGTCTTGATCGACAGCAAGGTGGAAAGCTGCACCTCGTTCTCGGGATGATGCCGCACATGCACGTCATGCGCGCGGCTCACCAGATCGAGGAAAGGCAGGTCGAAGAGATCGGCGATCTCCTCACGGGTCCAGTCGTTCCGGCCGGCACCAGAAAGACCCGTTCGCACTGAGCCTGTCGAAGTGCGTGCTTCACGCGCATCGCCTGCGGCACGTCCTTCGACAGGCTCAGGACGAACGGTGGAGAGGTTCTCGGACATCACGCGGCTTTCTCTTTCTCGCTCTCGGGCGGCATATTGTGGCCCAACAGCTTCAACACCTCCGCGGCGGCATCCGCAAGGTTCGTTCCCGGCCCGAAGATCGCCGAGACGCCCGCATCGTAGAGCGCCTGATAATCCTGCGCGGGGATCACGCCGCCGGCGACGACCTTGATGTCGCTCCGCCCCTTTTCGCGCAGCAGGTTGATCAGCTGCGGGATCAGCGTCTTGTGCCCGGCCGCCAGCGACGAGGCGCCGACCACATCGACATCTTCCGCGATAGCGATCTCGACGGCCTCGGCCGGCGTCTGGAACAGCGGCCCCGCGACGATGTCGAAGCCGAGGTCGCCGAACGCCGACGACACCAGGTTCGCGCCGCGATCGTGGCCATCCTGCCCCATCTTGGCGACGAACATCTTGGGCTTGCGGCCCTTGCGCCGCTCGACCGCCGAGACGCCCTCGATCAGCCCGACCCACCGCGCATCCTCGCCATAGGCGCCGCCATAGATGCCCTTCACGGGCGTCGGCTTGGTGCCGTAGCGGCCGAACACCGCCTCCATCGCCGAGGAAATCTCGCCCAGCGTCGCCCGCTTGCGGGCGCATTCGACGGCGAGGCCGAGGAGATTCTCCTTGCCCCGCGCCCCTTCGGTCAGCGCCGCGAGCGCCGCCTGGCAAGCCGCCTCGTCGCGGCCCGCCTTCACCCTCTCGATGCGGGCGATCTGCGCGGCACGGACGGCGACGTTGTCGACATCGAGGATGTCGATCGGGTCTTCCTTGTCCTTGGCATATTTGTTGACGCCGACGACGACCTCCTCGCGGCGATCGATCCGCGCGGCGCGGGCAGCCGAGGCCTCCTCGATCATCGCCTTGGGCCAGCCTGCCGCCACGGCCTTCGCCATGCCGCCTTCAGCCTCGACCTTCTCGATGATCTCCCAGGCGCGATCGACCAGCTCTTTCGTCAGGCTCTCGATATAATAGCTGCCGCCGAGCGGATCGACGACGTTGCACATGCCGGTCTCCTCCTGGATCACCAGCTGCGTGTTGCGGGCGATGCGGGCGGAGAAATCGGTCGGCAGTGCAATGGCTTCGTCGAGGGCGTTGGTATGGAGGCTCTGGGTGCCGCCCAGCATCGCCGCCATCGCCTCGATCGTGGTGCGCATGACGTTGTTGTATGGGTCCTTCTCGGTGAGACTGACGCCGGACGTCTGACAGTGGGTGCGCAGCATCTTGGAGCGCTCGTCCTGCGCGCCGAGCTTGGTCATCACCCGATGCCACAGCACGCGCGCGGCGCGCAGCTTGGCGATCTCCATGAAGAAGTTCATGCCGATCGCGAAGAAGAAGCTCAGGCGCCCCGCGAACTTGTCGATATCGAGCCCGCTCGCGACGCCGTATTTCACATATTCCGCGCCGTCCGCGATGGTGAAGGCCAGTTCCTGCACCTGCGTCGCCCCGGCCTCCTGCATATGATAGCCGGAGATCGAAATACTGTTGAATTTCGGCATGTTGCGGGACGTATATCCGAAGATGTCGGAGATGATCCGCATCGACGGTTCGGGCGGGTAGATATAGGTGTTGCGGACCATGAACTCCTTGAGGATGTCGTTCTGGATGGTGCCGTCCAGAAGCTCCTGAGGGACGCCCTGCTCCTCGCCCGCAACGATGAAGAAGGCGAGGATCGGGATCACCGCGCCGTTCATCGTCATCGACACGGACATCTTGTCGAGCGGGATGCCGTCGAATAGGATCTTCATGTCGTCGATCGTATCGATCGCCACGCCGGCCTTGCCGACGTCGCCGGTGACGCGCGGATGGTCGCTGTCATAACCGCGATGGGTGGCGAGATCGAAGGCGACCGAGAGGCCCTTCTGCCCCGCCTTGAGGTTGCGGTGGTAGAAGGCGTTGGATTCCTCGGCTGTGGAGAAACCGGCGTACTGGCGGATCGTCCACGGGCGCCCCGCATACATTGAGGCGCGCACGCCGCGCGTGAAGGGCGCGAAGCCGGGCAGGCCGGGTTCCCAGCCTTCGACATCCTCCTCGGTATACAGGGGCTTGACGTCGATCCCTTCCGGCGTGTGCCAGGTCAGATCCTTGCCCTTCACCTCTTTGTCGGAGGCGGCGGCCCACTGGTCGAGCGTCTTCTTCTCGTTCATCGTCAAAGACCCCGTTCGTCCTGAGCGAAGTCGAAGGACGGGCTGCAAGCGACCCCGTTCGTGGCCCGTGCTTCGACTTCGCTCAGCACGAACGGTGCGTGTGTGGCGGGCGTCAGGATCAATGTCCCGCCCCGTCCTTCGGCGTTTCCATAATCTCGGTCAGCACCCCGTTCATGTCCTTGGGGTGGACGAAGAAGATCAGCGTCCCATGCGCGCCGATGCGCGGCTCGCCGAGCACCCTGGCGCCCTTGCCCTCGAACCACGCCTTGGCCTCGTGGATGTCCTCCACTTCGTAGCACATATGGTGCTGCCCGCCGGCGGGATTTTTGGCGATGAAGCCGTGGATCGGCGAGGCCTCGCCCAGCGGCTCGATCAGTTCGATCTGGGTGCCGGCGGTGCCGCCCTCGCCCGGCGTATCGACGAAGCAGACCTTCACGCCCTGCGCGGGCAGGTCGAACGGCTCATGGATCCTCGTCGCGCCCATCACGTCGCGATAATAAACGACGGATTTCTCGATCGAAGGCGTCGCGACGCCGATATGGTTGAGCCGACCCAGTTTCATCTCACACCAGCTCCACCGCCATCGACGTCGCCTCGCCGCCGCCCAGACAGATGGAGGCAAGACCGCGCTTCAAGCCATTGACCTGCAAGCCGTTGATCAGCGCGCCGAGGATGCGCGCGCCGCTCGCGCCGACCGGGTGGCCGAGCGCGCAGGCGCCGCCGTGGATGTTGAGCACTTCATGCGGCACGCCGAGATCGTGCATCGCGATCATCGCCACCGTGGCGAAGGCCTCGTTGACCTCGAACAGATCGACATCCTTGGTCGTCCAGCCGGCCTTCTCCAGCGCGCGCTTCGACGAGCCGACCGGCGCGGTGGTGAAATATTGCGGCGCGTGGGCGAAGGCGGCGTGGCTCACCACCCGCGCGATCGGCTTCACGCCCAGCTTGTCGGCAACGCTCATGCGCGTCATCACCAGAGCCGCCGCGCCGTCCGAGATGGAGGAGGCGTTGGCCGCCGTGATCGTGCCGTCCTTGGCGAAGGCGGGCTTCAGCGTCGGGATCTTGGCGAGATTGGCATTGCGCGGCTGCTCGTCGGTATCGACGACAACCTCGCCCTTGCGGGTCTTCACCGTCACCGGGACGATCTCGTTGCCCAACTCGCCGACATGCTTCTGCGCGCGGGTCAGCGAGTTGATCGCGAATTCATCCTGCGCCTCGCGGGTGAATTGGTATTCTTGGGCCACGTCCTCGGCGAAATTGCCCATCAGCTTGCCCTTCTCGTACACGTCCTCGAGCCCGTCGAAGAACATGTGGTCGTAGAGCCGGTCATGGCCGATGCGCGCGCCGGCGCGGTGCTTGAGGTTTAGGTAGGGCGCGTTGGACATGCTCTCCAGCCCGCCCGCGACGATGATGTCGGCCGATCCGGCGGCGATCGCGTCGGACGCCATGATCGCGGCCTGCATGGCGGAGCCGCACATCTTGTTGATGGTGGTCGCCTCGACGGTGTTGGGCAGCCCGGCATAGATCGCCGCCTGCCGCGCCGGCGCCTGGCCGAGGCCGGCGGGCAGCACGCAGCCCATGTAGCAGCGCTCGATCTGCTCGGGGGTCAGCCCCGAACGCTCGACCGCACCCTTGACGGCGATCGCGCCCAGCTCGGTGGCGGTAAGCGAGGACAGTTCGCCCATCATGCCGCCCATCGGCGTGCGGGCGAAGGACAGGAAGACTACGGGATCGGTGGTCGACATCACATCATCCTTCAAAAATCATGCGAGCGAAGCCAGCATCGCCACGCCGAAACAGAACAGCATCAGCCCCATCACTCCCGCCGAGGCCGTCAGAATTACGATCGTCCAGAACTGGAATGGATCAGCCTCACGATGATAATTCCTGAACACGCCTAGACCTGAGCTCGATCGATACTCCCTCAGTGCAGCGCAAGAGCAATGCACAGCAAGTACGCCTCCAACGGCCGTGACGAAGATCGCGGTGAGCAGATCCCGTGTCACAGCGGAATGTTGTCGTGCTTCTTCCACGGATTCTCGAGCTGCTTGTTGCGCAGCTTGCGGAGACCCAGCGCCACGCGCTTGCGGGTGGAATGCGGCATGATGATCTCGTCGATGAAGCCCTTGGACGCCGCCACGAAGGGGTTGGCGAAGCGGGCTTCGTATTCAGCGGTGCGCTGGGCGATCTCCTCGGGCGTCTTGCCGCGGAAGATGATCTCGACCGCGCCCTTGGCGCCCATCACCGCGATCTCGGCGGTCGGCCACGCATAGTTGAAGTCGCCGCGCAGGTGCTTGGAGGCCATGACGTCATAGGCGCCGCCATAGGCTTTCCGCGTGATCACCGTGATCTTGGGCACCGTCGCCTCGGCATAGGCGAAGAGCAGCTTGGCGCCGTGGGTGATGATGCCGTTATGCTCCTGGCTGACGCCCGGCAGGAAGCCCGGAACGTCCACGAAGGTCACGATGGGCACGTCGAAGGCGTCGCAGAAGCGCACGAAGCGACCCGCCTTGCGGCTCGCCGAGATGTCCAGCACGCCGGCCAGCACCATCGGCTGGTTGGCGACGATGCCGACGGTGCGCCCCTCGATCCGGCCGAAGCCGATGATGATGTTGCCGGCATAGTTGGGCTGAAGCTCGAAGAAATCGCCCTCGTCGACCGTCTTGGCGATCAGCTCGTGCATGTCGTAGGGCTTGTTGGCGCTGTCCGGGATCAGAGTGTCGAGGCTCGGCTCGATCCGATCCCATGCATCCTCGGTGGGGCGGACGGGCGCGCCCGAACGGTTGCTCTCCGGCAGGAAATCGATGAAGTCGCGCGCTGCTAGCAACGCCTCGACGTCGTTCTCGAAGGCCTGATCGGCGACGCCGGACTTCTGGGTGTGCGCGACGGCGCCGCCCAGTTCCTCCTGCGTCACCACCTCGTTGGTGACGGTCTTCACCACGTCCGGGCCGGTGATGAACATGTAGGACGAGTCCTTCACCATGAAGATGAAGTCTGTCATCGCCGGCGAATAGACCGCGCCGCCCGCGCACGGCCCCATGATGAGCGAAAGCTGCGGCACCACACCCGAAGCGAGCACGTTGCGCTGGAACACCTCGGCATAGCCGCCGAGCGAGGCGACGCCCTCCTGGATGCGTGCGCCGCCGCTGTCGTTGAGGCCGATCACGGGCGCGCCGACCTTCAGCGCCATGTCCATGATCTTGCAGATCTTCTGCGCGTGCCGTTCGGAGAGCGAGCCGCCGAACACGGTGAAATCCTGGCTGAACACGAAGACCAAGCGGCCGTTGACGGTGCCCGATCCGGTGACGACGCCGTCACCCGCGATGTGCGTCTCGTCCATGCCAAAATCGGTGCAGTTGTGCTCGACGAACATGTCGAGCTCCTCGAACGAGCCTTCGTCGAGCAGGATGTCGATCCGCTCGCGGGCGGTGAGGCGGCCCTTGGCGTGCTGCGCATCGATGCGGCGCTGTCCGCCGCCCAGGCGGGCCTCGGCGCGGCGTTGTTCAAGCGTCTCGAGGGTCGTGGGCATCGCTCTCCTTTCCTGGGCGGCGGTGATGAGCAGGGCCTGCCGCAGCGCCGCGCGAGACGCAAATGTGGTTTTGTGAAGTTGCGAATGATCTTTTTGTGAAATAGGTGGACACATGGCCCGCCCGCCCCGCCCCCTCTATGCCGGCGCCCACGTTCGCGCGTTGCGCGGCCGGCTGCGGATGAGCCAGGTGGCGATGGCCGAGCGCCTGGGCATTTCGGTGAGCTATCTCTCGCAGATCGAAACCGACGGTCGCCCGCTTACCGCCGCCGTGTCGCTGGCATTGACGGCGGCCTTTCCCGCCGATTGGTCGGGGATCGACGAGGACGAGGGTGCGCGCCTGCTCGCCGGCCTCGCCGAAGCCGCTGCCGAAGCACTGCTGCCCGAGCCTCCGCCCGAGCCGGAGATGCTCGCCCGGGCGGTGGAGCAGCAACCCGCCCTCGCCCGCCGCTTCGTCGCGATGCACGCCGCGTGGCGCCGCGCCGAGGACCAGCTCCAGCGCCTCGACGACGCCTATGACACCGGCGCGCCCTCTGGCGGCCGCCTGCCGTGGGACGAGGTGCGCGACTGGTTCCACGATGCCGGAAACTATGTCGATCTGATCGATACTGCCGCTGAGGCGATCGGCGATACGCTGGAGCCCGGCCCGGAAGCGCTCGCCGAACGGCTGCGCGAGCGGCATCGCATCACCATTCGTTCACCCGGCACCGAGTCGGCACCGCTGCGCGCCTTCGATCCCGCGCATCGCATCCTGACGCTCGATCCCGCGCAGGCGCCCGAAAGCCGCGCCTTCCAGCTCGCACATCAACTCGCCCGCATCGAACTGGCCGAGGAGATCGGGCAGGTGCTCGCCCGCGCCACCATGCCCTCCGTCGAGGCGACACGACTGCTATCCATCGGCCTCGCCAATTATGCTGCCGGTGCGATCCTAATGCCCTACGAGGCGTTCCGCTCCGAAGCCCGCCGCCTGCGCCACGACATCGACCGCCTGCGCCGTCGCTTCGCCGTCAGCTTCGAGCAGGCCTGCCACCGCCTCTCCACGCTTCAGCGGCCCGACCAGCGCGGCACGCCCTTCTTCTTCTGCCGCGTCGATATGGCGGGCAATATCACCAAGCGCCATTCCGCCACGCGCCTGCAATTCGCCCGCTTCGGCGGCGCCTGCCCGCTGTGGATCATGCACGAGGCGGTGGCGATCCCCGATCGCATCCTCACCCAGCTCGCCGAGATGCCGGAGGGCACGCGCTACGTCTCCATCGCCAAGGGGCTGGTGAAGGAAAGCGGCAGCTACGCCCGCTCCCCTCGCCGCTACGCCGTGGCGCTCGGCTGCGAGATCGGCGAGGCCAAGGACTTCGTCTATGCCGACCATCTCGACCTGACCCGCACGGACGCGGCCACGCCGATCGGCGTCTCCTGCCGGATCTGCCCGCGCGAGGGGTGCGAGCAGCGCGCCTTCCCGCCCTCGGGCCGCGCGCTGCGCATCGACCCCGAACGACGCGAGGTCGTGCCCTACCGATTCGACTAGGCGCTGAGCGCCTTCATCTCGATCGCGCGGATCTGCGCGACGGTGAAACCCGCCTCGCGCAGTTCGGCCGCCTGCATGTCGGGCAGGTGATGGCGATGATGCGCCACCACGATGGCACGACGCAGCGTCTCCAGCCGGGGATCGGCGAGCGCCCGGCGCTCGGAATTGAGGCCGAACAGCTTGGTGACCATCCGTTCGACTCGGCCGGGCTTCTCGATGCTGCCGAGGCGATCGGTGCGGGCGAGCGCGATCACCTGCTCCTCGAGATCGGTGAAGGTCGCAGGTTCCATCGGCGGCACGCGGTAGGGCGCCACGTCCGGCGAGCGCGGCTGCGGATCGATGTCGGTACGGACGGTCGCCCGATACGCCATGTTCGCCTCCTTGCTCAAAACCAGACTCACGGGCCGGAAATCCGGCATCCCGCACCGCAGCCGCGTACCCATAAGGGACACGCTGTCAAGCGCGAGAAGGGCGAAATGCGACCTTCCGGGTGAACGCAGGATTGCTGGAACGGACTGCAGTGCAGCAAAGGCGGTGATCTGTTTATGCGATCCTTACGGCATCCGCCGCGATCGCCGCTCGAACCCTTACGCGGATCCGCCCCAGATGACAGGCTCGACGTCATCCGGAGGAGGCCGACATGCATCCCGCCAGCAAACCCGAGCGATTTCTTCTGCTACACGGCGCGGGCTTTGCGATGTTCGGCCTCGCCTGGTTCCTGGGGCATCTGCTTGTCGCCATCGGCTTCGGCCATGCCGGGCACGAACCGGCCGTCGCCTACCCGCTGGCCTTGATCACCTTCCTGATGGCGAGCGCCGGGGTGGCGCTGGCGGTGATGGGGCCGCGCCTGTTCCACCGGGTGATCGTCGCCGATCGCTGGCTGCCCCACGTTCCCGCGACCTTCCGCGAACAGAAGCCAGAGGATCGCGCCTGACCGCCATCCTGCGCTAGAGGCGGCCCCGCACGACAACGGAGTCGCTCGAATGCAGGACGATCACGGGGCCGGCCGCCCTCGCCTCTATGTCACCCGCTGTTTGCCGGGCGCGGTGGAGGCGCGACTCGCCAGCCTGTTCGATGCGTCTTTCAACGCCGACGACACCCCCCGCACGCGCGCCGAACTGGAAGCCGCGCTGCGCGAGCATGACGCGATCCTGCCGACGATCACCGATCGCTTCGATGCAGAGCTGCTTGCCCTGCCCGGCCGGCGCGCCCGCCTGCTCGCCAATTTCGGCGCGGGCGTCGATCATATCGACCTCGCCGCCGCTCAGGCCAACGGCGTCGCCGTCACCAACACGCCCGATGCGCTGACCGACGCCACCGCCGATATCGCGATCCTGCTGATGCTGATGGCGGCACGCCGGGCGGGCGAAGGCGAACGCGAGCTGCGGGCCGGGCGCTGGGCCGGCTGGCGGCCGACGCACATGATGGGCCAGGCGCTCGGCGGAAAGACGCTGGGCCTCGTCGGCCATGGCCGCATCGCGCGCGCCACGGGGCTGCGCGCCGCCGCGTTCGGCATGCGGGTGATCCATCACAGCCGCCGCCCGTCCGGCGAGCCGGGATATGTCGATACGCTCGAAGCGCTTGCGGAGGAGGCGGACATCCTCTCACTCCACGTCCCCGGCGGGGCCGGCACCCGCCACCTGGTCGACGCGGCGCTGATCACGCGGATGAAGCCGAGCGCGATCCTGATCAACACCGCGCGCGGCCCGGTGGTGGACGAGGCGGCGCTCGCCTCGGCGCTCCGCGAGGGCCGGATCGCGGCGGCCGGGCTGGACGTCTACGAGCACGAACCCGCCATCCATCCCGATCTGCTCGCCTGCGAGAATGCGGTGCTCCTCCCCCATCTCGGCAGCGCGACGATCGAGACGCGCACCGCAATGGGGATACAGGCCACGGACAATCTGGAGGCGTTCTTCGCCGGCCGCGAATTGCCCAACCGTGTCGCCTGACCCTCGCACGCTTGATCTCGCCGCCGCGACGATCCGCCCGGCGCTCGGCGACTCTCTGCTCGTCATCGGCCTGTGCGGCGCGCAGGGGAGCGGTAAGTCCACGCTGGCCGCCGGGCTGGCCACCCTGTTCCGGCAAGAAAGCGTGCCGAGCGCGATCCTGTCGATCGACGATCTCTATCACACGAAGGCGGAGCGCGAGCGGCTGGGGCGCGAGATCCATCCGTTGCTGCGCACGCGCGGCGTCCCCGGCACGCACGACCTCGTGCTCGGCCATCGGGTGATCGACGATCTGGCATCTGGCCGCTCCACCCGCCTGCCGCGCTTCGACAAGGCGATCAATGATCGCGCCCCGGCCTCGCAATGGGAGGTGGCACCCGCCGGCACGCGCCTGCTGATCCTCGAAGGCTGGTGCGTCGGCGCGCGTCCGCAGATGGCCGCCATGCTGGCCGATCCGGTCAATACGCTCGAGCAGGAGGAGGATGCGCACGGTATCTGGCGGCAGTATGTCAACGCCCAGTTGGCCGGCTCCTATCAAGACTTCTTCGCGCGGATCGACCGGCTGATCCTGCTCGCGGCGCCGGGTTTCGAGATCGTTCTGCGCTGGCGGATCGAGCAGGAAGAGGCGCTCCGCCGTGAACGCGAAGGCGGCATGAGCGACGCCGAGATCGCCCGCTTCATCCAGCATTACGAGCGGCTGACGCGACACATCCTCAGCGAGATGCCGGCGCGCGCGGACCTCGTCATCCCGCTCGCCGAGGATCGCTCGCCACGGATCAGAGGATGATCTCGAAGCTCCCGCCGCCGCCCGGCTCGCCCGCATAGCGGATCGCGCCGTGGTGGAGCAGCACCACCTGCCGCGCGAAGCTCAGCCCCACGCCGGTGCCGGCGCGCTTGGTGGTGAAGAAGGGCAGGAAGATCTCGCCGAGATACTGCTCCGGTACGCCCGGCCCATTGTCTTCGACCATGATCCGCACGCGATCGAGCGGCAGCGCCTCGATCGACAGGGACACACGCGGCGCGGGGCCATGCTCGCTGGCCGCCTCGCCGCCGTTCTTCATCAGGTTGAGCACGACTTGCGAAAGCAGCTCGGGATCTGCGTTCAGCTGCAAGCGATCGGGCGCGACCGACACCGCCAGCTCGACCCGCTCGCCCACGGGCATCGCGCGATAGAGCCGCGCCAGCTCGTCGGCCCACGTCTTCGCGGCGAAGCGGCGCGGCGCGATGGCGGGGGCGCGGCTGAACTCGCGATAGCTCTCGACGAAGTGCATGATCCCCGCCGCGCGGCGTGCCAGCGTCTCCACCGCGATCCGCGCGTCGCCGATCGCCGGATCGTCGCCCTTGTCGATCTCCGCCATGATCGAGACGGCGCTTTCGGCGAGCGACGTCACCGGCGTCATGGAATTCATGATCTCGTGGGTCAGCACGCGGACCAGATCGGCCTGTGTCGCCACTTCGGCGGCATCCAGCTCGCCCTGGATGATCTGCACCGATACGATCCGCCACAGCCGCCCCAGCCGCTCGACCTGGGTCACCGCCACCATCGCGCGCTGCGGCAGGCCGCCGATCGTCACCCGACAAAGCCGCCGGTCGCCCGGAACGACATCGGTGAGCGCCGCGACGAAGCCCTCGCCATAGACCGCCAGATCGACAACGCGCGTGCCCTTCGCCTGCCCGAACAGACGGCGCGCGGCCTTGTTGGACAGCTCCACCCGTCCATCCGCATCGATGGCGAGAATCGGGGTCGGCGCCTCGTCCACCAGCGTGGCAGCGAAACGATTCTCGGCGGCCTCGGCCGCGCGATGATCGCGCAGACGGCGGATGCCGGCGTTGAGCGTCGCGCCCAGCGTGTCGAAGCCGCTACCCTGCCCGCTCTCGCGGAACACCTGCGTCAGATCCTCGTGGCGGATCGCGGTGGCGAAGCGGGTCATCTCGGCATTGCTGCGCGATACCGCCCGCCACAGCGCCGCGGCGGCGGCGATCGCCAGCAGACCGAACAGAGTCACCGTCGCGACATGTCCCGGCTGCGTCAGGAACCAGACGAAGCCGAACAGCAGCACGACCAGAACCGCCATGTGCCCCGCCAGCCGCAGGACGAAGGGCTGCCTAGAGCCCATGCTTCTCCATCCGCCGGTAGAGCGAGCCGCGCGTCAGGCCCAGTTCGGAAGCGGCGTTGGAGATGTTGTAGCCGTGCTTCTGGAGCGCGCGCTCGATCAGTTGGCGCTCGGCGCGGTCGAGGTTGAGGTCGGCCGCGACCGGTTCGACCACGGCGGAGGCCTGCACATGCGGTACGGGCGCCGATGCCGCCTTCGGCAAAGGGAAGTCCTTGATCGCCAGCCTCGCGCCATCGGCGAGGATGATCGCGCGTTCGGCGGCATGGCGAAGCGCGCGCACGTTGCCCGGCCAGTCGTAGGCGACCAGCGCATCGCGCACGTCGTCGGGCAGCGCAGGCGCCGGGCGATCGTAGCGCGCGGCATATTGGTGCAGATAATGATCGAGCAGCAGCGGGATGTCCTCACGCCGGTCCCGCAACGGCGGCAGTTCGATCTCGACGGTGTTCAGCCGGTAGAGCAGATCCTGCCGGAAGCGGCTTTCGCTGCCGAGCTGATCGGGCGGCAGGTTGGTCGCCGAGATCACCCGCACATCGATCGGCACGGGAGCGTTGGCACCGACCGGCGTTACCTTGCGCTGCTCCAAGGCGGTCAGCAGCTTGGGCTGGAGATGGAGCGGCAGGTTGCCCACCTCGTCCAGAAAGAGCGTGCCCGCGTCCGCCGCCTGCAGCCGCCCGACGCGATCGGCGCGGGCATCGGTGAACGCGCCCTTCACATGGCCGAACAGCTCGGAATCGAAGAGGCTTTCCGCGACCGCGCCGAGATCGACCGAGAGCATGATCTTGGCGAAGCGGCGCGAGTGACGGTGCAGTTCGCGGGCGACCAGTTCCTTGCCGGTGCCGTTCTCGCCGAGGATCAGGACGTTGGCGTCGGTCGGCCCGGCCTTCTCGATCAGCGAGAGCACGCGCGCCATCGCCGGCGAGGAGCCGAGCAACGGGGTTTCCGATGGTGCTGCGACCGGCGGGACAGACGCCTTGCCGACATTGCTCTGTCGCCGCGACCGACTGAGCGCGGCCGCCGAACGCACCGCCGAAAGCAGCTTCTCGTTGGCCCAGGGCTTGGAGACAAAATCGGTCGCCCCCTCCTTCATCGCGCGCACCGCCACCTGAACGCCGCCATGCGCGGTGATCAGCACCACCGAAGCGTCGGGATCGCGCTCCAGTATCTTGCCAAGCCAGCGAAAACCCTCGCT